>Ga0209489_109581_pt1 | contig 11855 bp, 4 predicted proteins | sample SiratrowhiteBW_FD_187527 | JGI IMG/M metagenome (GOLD analysis project Ga0209489, IMG submission 187527) | Root nodule microbial communities of legume samples collected from California, USA - Siratro white BW (SPAdes) (version 2) | ecosystem: Host-associated > Plants > Roots > Nodule | place: USA... | reverse complement strand
TATATATATATATATATATATATATATATTTAAAGGGTTATCTTTTGATGGTACATACTTTTCAAAACAATATTTTAGTGTCCTACGTATTGCTCCCTATTAAGCAAATACATTTGTGCGCTTACATTACAGGTCAATTCATCTTATTAATTGTTATAGAGAAGGAATTCATTGTAATTATAGTAATTTATTATAGATGTTATTAAATACAACTATATCTTCAAAACATTGATAATTTGTTTTATATGAAATTGCAATTAGGTCATTTTGTACAATAATTAAAAATGAATTAATAATAAAATATTGTCTAATCTAAAATATACATAACACTTGTAAATAGTGACACGTATAGAGGACATAAAAACATTTTAAGAAGTATGTATCAAATAATTGATCACGTCTAAATTTTCCTTTAAAGATAAACGTGTTGAATAATGAGTTATTGATTAAATTTATCATGAAAAAAAAAAGTTTTTGAAAGATTCATCTCTCTGTATATAAATCTTTTCAGTTCAATTTTGGATACAACTTTTTCTCTTTAATGTGACCTTTATGAGCTTTCCATACCAATCTATGGAGCAAGTTCACCTTTACAACTCTAGGAATAACTCACCCATAGATTTGCTATTCTGATAAATAATGAGATTAGATGTGGTTTGTCCAATATATTTAAAAGCACTTGAAGACTTTTATAAGTTTAATAATATTTTTTTAAAAAGAAAATATTCTTATTAAAGCAATTATATTTGACTGAAAGTTTCACTTAAAAAAATTCTAAAAATAAGAACATTGAGAAAGGAATAAATTTTTCTTCTTATATATCATTCTTATAACAAAAGCAACACTTACTTCGATGAGCTGTGAAAAGACATTCAATACATAAAAACAGATAAAGTATGAAATATGGAGAGTGACATTTAGGCAATTAGAACCAGAATACATGTATTTCAGATAAAGTGACTTTAATTAGAGGATAAAGAGATATGCAGCTATATCTTTGATGTAAATTTAATTGGAATTGATGAATAATTAATTTTGATTGAAAGAGAAAAAATATATAAAAATTATGACTCGTACAAAATATAAAATTTTACGCCTAAAGCAAGGGTTTTGGTTGTTTTATCATTGGACCGTCCATGACATTTGGTAGAGCCACACATAAAAACATATACTTTGATAAACAATGGTGTTTGTTTCACGCGCTATTATTAGGTGCGTGAAGGAAATAAGAAACATGGCAGAAAGAAAAAAAAAATAGAATAGAGATAGTAAAATTAAAATAAATGTAAAGGATAAAACTTCTTTGAAAAAGGTGTGGATAAGCAAATCATGAATCTTTGATTCAGAGTATGTGAAGTTAGTGATAAAAGTTAACCAAGTGCAAAACCTACTATTTTTACACGTTGGGATATTTTTGTCCCTACCCTTTTCTTAGTAGCACGAAAATGTGTGAAAAAAACGAGAATAGGAAAATTAAAAGCATTGATAATTGTTTAGTTGAATGGAAATAAAATAATTTTTTCCAATATTCTTATTCCATTTTTACAAGCGAAACAACTATATTAATTTTATGAAAGAAAGAAAAGAAGAAGAAGAAAATGATTGATGATAATAATAATAATATGTGTAAAGGATGAAGTCCCAGTGTATTGAAATGGAGTTGTATTTCACTGAAACTTGTTAGGCAGTTGGATGTAGATACAGCCTTTAGCATTTCGACTACATTAAAAAAGAAAAAGAAAAGGATAGAACAACGTTGTTAAGCCCCTCCCACGTTGCAACGGACACAAACACATATATCCCAAATCACTCAACCAAGAAGAGAAGGATAGAGAATATTTTTAAATCAATTAAAACAAAATTAATTCTGTTTAGTTCAGTTGAATGCAACTTCTTGGATTCTGCCTAACAGTTGATTCACTGCAGCCGCAATTTCATCCACCGTGTTCAGCTCACACCCCTCCTCTACCTGCTCCGATCAATCCAAACAGAGAATAAGAGACGGAAGAACAAAAAAAAAAAAAAAAAAAAAAAAAAGAAAGAAAAAAGGGTTGTTGAGTCATGAGTAAGAACCTTAACGCTAATTGAGTAAAGAACCATGTGGTGGAGAGTGGTAACGTTGAGGTGGAGAATGGTGAGTCTGAGACTCTGAAGGCCGAGAACGATCTTCATGAGATGGGAGGGTTGTTTCTTTGAGAGGATCTTTAGATTGGCATGGCTATCCACCATTGTGACTTCAATGTCTGCTACGGCCCACGCTTTCTGTTCCTGCTTCGGCGTGCCACGTGTCGTGTACTGAGGAAACGTGAAGAACTCAGCAAAGGGTGTTTTCCACTCGTTCAACCCAACATTCTCTTCACCCTGCTTCCTTCTCTTTTCACCCTCCATTGACTGCAAAACCTGCTCCAACTCCTTCACAAAGTTAATCGCCCCTCCAATGATAGACGCTTGGTCACCCTGTTTCAGTAAGTTAACTCAGTTACCACTAACTAACTCACTCACTAACTAACTAACTAACTACTTATCATTGTCACAACTTAACTTACCCTCTGAACGTAAGAAGAGGGCATCAAGGATCGGAGTACGGCTAAGTACTCGTTCATCTGCTTTCTGCGGTTCCGTTCAACTGCAATGTGGGTCATCCTCTGGTTTTCGATTTCCTCTTTGTTCTTCGCGCTCTTCGTGCGACGCCGTTTCCGCCGACTCGTGGTTGTGAAGGTGGCTTCCGCCGAGGAAGAAGGAGGTGGAATCATGGATTCATCATTGGTGCAGGCTTCAGGGGAGGAGTGAGAATCCCATTGTTCCTTGACATTTTGCAAGACGGAGGTAGAAGAAGAATCCCAGTTTGTGTATAGCTTGTCTTCTATGTTGGTGTTGATGATTCCTAGGAGGACTTTCTCTTCTTCCACCGCTTGAAAACCGAAGTTGGGTAAGGAGTAAAAGTAATCCTTGCAAGCGTACGGAAACGGATCTTGTGGAAACACCACGGCCTCTAGTGCCATTATTTGTGAGTTTCTCAGAAGAGTTTCTCGAAGTGACGAACACAATACTTTTTTGGGAGATGATATATAGAGAGAGGGAGAGAGAAGGTTGTGGGAAGAAGCTTGAGAGTGGAAGGTTAATTATTAGAAGAGGAGTGGGAAAAGAGAGAGGAAGAAGAAGAAGCACTACATTACCAATGGACCAAACAAACTCCCCCTTTTATCAACGCATTACCAAGAAAGCTTGTTACCTTTTCAACACTATTATTCAAACAAACAAAAAGCTACAGCACCCTGCACGTGAGGTTTCATTGCTGTTCTATGCCACTTCCTTGATCGCGTAAACTCAATTAGCTCCACACACACAGATTCTCTTCGCGCTTTCTTTAATCCTTTATTTCCAATCATAATCCCCATGTATTATTAGTTAATGTCCGCAAAATAACTACGTCATAATTATAATAACATTAACCACCTCACAAACTTATTAAAATGCCTCCCCTGTGTCAGATCTGTATTCAAATCTGCTATGTTTTTTCAAACATTTTATGCTGTCTTTCGTGCTTTATAATTTTTCGTTTCCTCTAATTTCTTCCAAGGGAAATAATTTTAGGATTGTTAGAATATCATATAAAATAGAAGACTCCAATCTCTTTCGTGAACAACGTAATCTTATCCGCAATTCCACCATACTAAATTGCAAGTACATGAAAAAAAAAAATTAAAACGTATGGTAGCCGATGCTTGAATATAACATATAATCCAATAATGAAATAAGATTTACGAAACAGCAAAAAATGGTTGTTGCAAAGTAGCAAGGGTTGGAGTGTGAGGACGGTCATCGCCTTCGTCGATATCTATACATTTGGTTCTCGTGATTTTTACTTAATTTTGTGGGATAAGTTGTAAAATAAAAATGAAATGTAGTAAAAATAAAATAGTTTTTTATAATGGGTGGTGCATGGATAGAGTATAAAATTGTGAGAGTGTCTGTAGTTTGATTTGGCAATAATGTGGTCGGGTATTGGGACATGAAACAGAGAAAGAAGAGGAAAAGGTGGTGATGAGTGAGGGATTGGGAGAAAGATGCATAAAGAGAAGAAAAGGAAAAGGAAAATAAAGAACAGCAAACAAACAGGGTAGCTGAGGCATAGGACAAGGTCCAGAGTTCAGAGGAATCCATGTGACCACACAACAGAAAGGGCCATTCTGTAATCATCTTCCATCAACACACACCATTCTCCTACCTCATTCCCTTTCCAACCACACTGTACCCTTTTTTTACCATTTTATATATTAATATTTCATCTAAACAGTAAATATGTAAAGTTCCCTTTCCAGGATTTGGACGTCGCAACGTACACAACAACACGATGCAATGTCAGAGTTGTGAACACCACATTTTTCTTTTCATATGTAATAATATCAAATTCAATTTAATACGGTGCATTTTAAATTTAAGTACAAAAGATCTATAAATACAGAAAAATCCTATATGAAATACTTATTCAATTCTTACTTATATAACTTTTTCAAATTGGGAGACCAATTCTCTTTCTTTGATTGAAATAATTTTCAATTCCAATTCAGAAAACTATTTACTGTTCTAAATTTTATTTAACTAATTAATATAGATTACAAATTTAAGAAATGAAAACGATAAAATAAACTTAAATAAAAATTATAAGAAGAATAATGAATAGCAAAAAGGAAACATGCAAAAAATAGTAACAAGTGGCTGTGAGAAAAGCTAACAAATATGTGGAGTAATAAAAAAATGAACAGCGACAGAATCTTATAAAGCTGCAAATAACCTCGTATAAATTCAACTGTTCCTGCAAATATCATAAATTAAACTATTTGTATAAATTCATTACACAAAAACAATTTCATTAATATAGTTGTTGATATATTAAATGCTCATATACTTTACTATATTAATTATGTAAAATCATAAGGTTTATATTAATAATTCTTTTATAAAAATACATTAGTTGTTGTTTGACTTTTGTATTTACTACGCAATTGAAAATAATAATAATTCTTCTTATTATTATAGTTGTTGTATCCACTAAAGGTTAAAACTATAAGTGGTACAGAAAAATACTGATCATTAGATTAAATTGAAATTAGTAAAGAGGGGTAAACAAGTAAAAATTAATTGAATTTTGTAAGAAAAAAAATAGATTGAATGTGAAATCTTATTAACGAGTAAAAGTATAATAATTTTGATTAAAAAGTATAATAAATTTAAATAAAAATTATAAAAAGTTATTTAAAATTTCCTAGAGTAGACACTCGTACTTATACCAAAATTTCTAATTTATTCTATCACTTTAAACTTACACGGAGCATCTAAAGTGATTATTTATAGACATATATGATCAAATATCTCTTTTATTCTTTGGATGATAAATGTCCTCTCAACCTAAACAATTTTTTCATCATCCCCTTTTTATCCCATAAGAAATGAAGGATATTTCCATTCTTTTATTTAATGGTTTACGTATTTACAAGATTAAAAGAAAATATTTTTAATGTCACTAATTTCACTTTTTTCATACGAGTAGTTGATCACACATCCATTATTCTAGAATTTTTTTTTTAAGTTTCCAAATTACATATTTTAACAATTATAGTGGGCTCAACCACCTTTAATATACTTTTTTTTCATTATCATAATCACTACAGCCACTTAAAGATATAGAGATTGATGTATATCTTCAATAAAAAATGTTTTTCTTAGCAACATACCTTTTTATATGGTCCCTACAAATAAGGAACTTGCATTAAAATAGCATAATGGCATTAGTATCTCCTATCTAGTACCTTAAAATTTTCTTCATTTTTATAAAAATCTAAAAAATAGCTCAGCTCTAGAATATAAACGATATAATTAAGATGATACTTGGATACTTTGTTATTAAAATAAAAAGTTATTAGTTATTTAGATTTCATCTTCGTATAATCATTATCTCTTTAAAAAGGTTTTTCTTTTCTCCTATGCGTTTTCTTTAGATTTCTAACCTCATCCTTCATCACACTTAACAATCAGAGATCATTTTTGGACTCTTGGAAATTAGTAAAGTAAAATTGTCGGATCAGAAGTTTGTATAAAGTAACTTTTGCTTCTTTTCTTTTGAGTTAGTTTTGAGTTTTCTTATTATTTCGTTAGGTACTCATTGCATGTGGTGTTTAAGACTTCAGGATTAGTCTTTTCTATTTCAGAGTTCTAGTGATGTATTCAAATTACTTATCAAAACTCTATCGTATCGTACATGTTAAACTATCTTTGTTTTTCTTTAGAAGTTGGAGCTTTTTGAGTACTTAGACCTCTAATAAGGTAATGGAAGCTATTTTTAATTTTAAATAAAACCCTAGGTTATATAGAAGATCTAGATGTGAAGGTAATGTAGTCACAAGTTTCGCATTTGCTCTTGCAGGGTTTGTGTTGAGTGAATTAGAATTGTTTGATTAAAAGTGTAGAGATAGTAGATATTAATAAATTAATAATTTACATGTTGATTATGATGTTAAAGAAGTTCTTGAATGTGATTATACATGTGTATAAGTTGTTTGAAAAAGTATAAATCATGAGATTTTGATAGTTGGATAATTAAATTGTATTTTGAAGTTGGCAAGTTTTTGAAAATTGTTAATCTTTGTAAGTTGCACTCTAGTTTCGTCTATGCTAGGCTTAATGCAATTGGCGTTAAGCGCAATAGAAAGAGATTATTCTTAAGTTTAATTTTCCTCGACTCCGCTTAATTAATTTGTGTTGAAAGTAATTGGAATGTAGGAAACTTGACTATAATAACATAAGTGGATTCAAACACAATACAATTAAATACAAATTAAGTATTGTTCATGTTCATCTTTAAAAACCTAGTTATTAATTTAATTAGTAACTTGCTTTTATATTGCTATTTAGCGACTATATTTTTTTTTCTCTACTTTAAACTACCATACATTATGATATTTCAAAAAATAAGATTTTCAATTCGGTTGTTAAAATTCAAAAACTATTTTCAATAGTTATTTTACTTATTTTCTAATTATACTTAAGATTTATATTAATACGTTAAAATAAAGAAAAACATGTCCAAAAACACTTCACAAGGTTAATGTAAAATCAACATTTGTTAAACACTACTTCTTTAAGCTCCATTCCTTAAAAATAAACTCTTACCATAATTTCCTTTTCAGCATTTCTCCGCTAAAAGAAAGATAATAAACAACAAATAATTTTATTATATGATGTGGGAAATTACAAATTTTTTAAAAAATTGAATGTGATCAAAATGAAAAGAAATTTAATTCTTAAGAGATACACATCACAAGTTTAATACAAATCAATATTGTCCAAAAATACTTCTTTGGATTAAGCTTCCTTGCTTAAAAATAAACTCTTACCATAATTTCTTTTTCAGCATTTCTCCGTGAAAAGAAAATTAAGAAACAACCAATGATTTTATTATATAATATGGAAAATCACAAATTTTAGAATAAATTGAAAGTGTTCAAAATGAAAAGAAATTTAATTATCAAGTGATACTTAACACTGTTTTCTTACCTATATAAAATTAAGAATACGACTAAATATATGTAGAGTCTTTTGATTTTATTTTATTTTTATTTTTATATTTATAGCTTCTTACACATATATATAGTCTACGATTGCATTGCCTTGTTTTCTATATCAAAATAACGTAAAACAGCCATTGTCAATGGTAAGAGGTAAGTCATCTTGGTTTACTATCCTTTCCTTTTATAATATAAAGGCAGATAAACAGTGATAGTGTTTTTGTATAATCACTCAACCTCCATTGAACACGAATATAACATTTTTTTTTGTTCTAATCATGTTTAGTTTGTAGAAAAGTGAGAATTGAGTGTTGAAATATGAAAATAAACACCGGCTAATAGCACCAAATTTTGATGCTAAAAAGGATAAAATATATACACACGAAATTTTTTATATCTTTGTAGGAACAATTTTCAAAGAATGTTTGTAGTCAATATTTAGAATAACCATAACCTTTTCGATTAGTGTAGCCACACGTCTAAGGACACTTGTTACTTGCAATCTTTAAGTAAGAACACCACATTTTCAAATCAATAATTCACAGATGTTGAGCCTTCATCCTCTCATATTGTAAGAGTAAGAGTCTATCCCTTTAGGTTAATGAGATAATATTTTATTTTGAGATATTAACGTTAGCTTTATTTTCAATGAAAGTGAAAGTGTAATATTGGGCTAAAGCTTAATCCATAACAATAAAAGTTATAATGTTATTTTTTTTATAAATTCTTGTGGACTGTAATTACTTGTAATAATATTTGCTAAAACACATAATGATACTATATACTTGAACCCACTAATAATATAATTAATTATTTACGGACTTTCTATAATGATTTTTTATTAGTGTATACTAACCGCTAATATCATAATGGGAGGTAACTATTTGTCATAACTTATTATTAGCAATTTTCTAGGATTTGTCTCATTGAAAACTCTATTACTTATTTGTCATCACTTATTATTAGTTATTTTCCAAGAAAAATTGACTTTTTAGAATTGAAGATGTTGGACATAAATTTTGTATTACTAATTATTTATTTATATAAATTATTGGCTCTTGAAATATTATTTAGTTTAATCTTACACATAACACCCATTTTATTTCAGTTCTGCCATATACATCTTTGACACGGTCAAAAACTATTAATTAACCATTTGACCAAGTATCTGGAGGCTTTCTTCCCTATGTTTTCTTGGGTCTCCTTCTGCAGAATGTGAGTAACACAATAGTATTTATTTATTACCACTATAATATTCCATCATTGTTTATTATAGTTCCTTTGCCAATATCTGATATTCGAGTATAAAATGATTAATCTAATAAAGAAAAATCCAAACCCAACTGGCATTCCTTTGAATTATCAGAAAAAAAAAATGTGAATTACGTGGTTCGATGATTGCTTCACCATAGAACAATTTGGCACATTAAGATATGTAGGTGCTACATGTACAACTACTAGATCTCTAAATACTATTTTAATTCATTTCGTATTTCACTAGCTGTTCACGGAATTATTGTCCGTACTCAACTAATCAATATCATATTGCCACTTATTTTTATTTATTTAAAACAATATATAATTAACTTCGTTCAAAACTATGTTAGGATAGTAAAATAATAAATAACTATTTGTACGATCCTGTCTCATGCCAACTGATGAATGCTAGGGCTTTGAGAATAGAATATCCTATTTTTTCATAGAAAAAATTTAAGTGAAATTGGATGGGTTGAATGATGAGTTTCGAATAAAATATAATTTAATTGACTCAAATTATAAAGATTGAGTTAGAAAATAAGAATTTGAGATGGTTTTAAGAGGGGGAAATTATGTGAGAATTAAGTTTGCCAGATTTTTAAAAATAAAGAGAATTATTTTATTAGAAAAAAAATATTGTATACAATCAAAACTAACAAATACAAGCGCATAAAGAGATTTTTTTTTTTCTGAACGTATAAACATATACATACGAAGTATTTTTAGGAAACTTGTTAGGTATTGCAAATCTATTCTAAAGATCGTATAAGCTATTGATTATGGAAATATATGTTCACTTGAAATTACAAGTCACGTCACATGCAATGATTCGTTCGGTACGTGGATCTCATGTGATAAAAAATGCCTAAGTCTAGTTCAATGATTTGCGCGTGTGTACATATTTATACTTGTATGTCTACGAGTATGGATGTATGTTTGAAATTATAAAATTTAAAATTATTTAAAACTATAAAGATAATTAATATGCATAGTTTATTTTTCTCATTTTCCTTAAAAAAACATTGAGAATAACGTGTGTTATTAACTTAATCTTAAGAGAGTATGAAGTAAACATCCATCATTCTTTGGAATCTAATGTATAATAAATATGAAATGAAAGTAACTAACTCATCTCAGGGTATAAATTGGAATGTTCAAAGAATACAAATTTAAAAGTGGTCAATTTCAGAATATAAACTATTCAGATTGAGAAAAAAAACTGAACATACAAATGAAAATATTATAATTAAGAGTGAAAAATGATGTTAAATTCAAGTTACTTTTGAAGGAAAAATACAATACTAAATTTAAAAACAACAATCTTACTTTATTTTATAAATGCTAATTTCTCCCCCAAAGAATATAAACGTAAATTAGAATCTAAAACCATTCTCTTGGAAACTGCAAAATATCTCTCCATCTCAGCATTTGGTTTTTTAAACAAAATAAAATATCAATATTTAGCAACTTTACCTAAACTCAAGTAAATAAACATATTATATAAAATGAGATAAGTACATATAGTTATCAGGATGTTGCTTAAAGAAAAAGAATATTTAATAATTTAATACTACAAAGAGTGTATGTAAAATGTCTTTTAAAACCAAAATTCATCACATGCAAGAAATATATTTAAGTAAATTGAAGCTTCTTAATGACTAGAAATGAATTTACAATTATTATATTTATCCTTTATTGTCTCATTCATTAAAAAAAAAAAGGACAAAACATTGCATAGTGTTGAAATGTTGCTCAAATTTATGTGTCCAAATAACTTTTGTAGATAACATGGTTTGTGTTTATTTAACAAACTAGAAAAGAGTGCATAAACCTTGTATATATCAAAAAGCATTATCTCTTTAGTGAATAACCATATGATATGTTGATCACTACTCAGATAAATTCTTTGTCTTAGTTAGTAGTAGTTGTTTGACAAAAAATACTCAATTAGTAGTTAAAAGTGATTATTATTCTAAGAATACTTTTAGGTGAGTTAGCCATGAGTAACTATATGTTTTGAAAGAATACTTGATTTTATCCAAGAATAAACAATTATCAAAGAATAATTGAACATGATTAGTCAAGAGTGACTACGTTTCTAATAAATACTCAAAGGGGTAGGCATGAGGGGTTACGTTCCCAATGAATACTCAATGAATTAATTTACTAGTGACTACGAATCGAAACAATACTCGTATGAGTTTGCCAGAAGTGTCAGCAAGCTGAACTAACACTACAAGAAAAAAGCTATTTAGAAACCAATTTTTAGCTATCAAACGAAATGGTTGTTAATTGTGAACAAAATAGTCACCAAATTAAATTTTGGTTGCTAAATAACTACAAACGAACATTAGTTTGAGAAGAACTTAATTTGTTGATTGAGAACTAAACATAATATATTCTGTCAAACAAACAAGTATAAAATATCTTGTATATTTCTCTTTCTCTTTATTTTCTTTACAATACGTGCTATTATTATTTATTCTAACCTAAGAATGAGAGTAATTGTGACATATATCAATATATAAAATATAACAATATATAAAATGATTTTCTATTTGAGTTTATATTTAATATTTTTATTAATCCTTGATTATATTTTAAAATTAAAAAAAGAAAAAATTATATGAATAGAAATAAATACAAAATCATCTATATGTTACTTTTTATGCTACCACCATTATTAACATTTTTATTCTTAAAAAATAAACTTAAAGTTAAACATTAATCATTATAATGAAGTTTCGCAAAATTATCTTTTTCAGTTCGATTTGAATAAAATTATTTTCTATAAAAAAATAATACAAAAAAATTCCTTTGTACGTGTATCCTTCACTTATAAATACATAATACCTTAACTTTTATTAGAGCTATAAATTTTAATAAGTTAACATTTTAGTTCATTAACATTTTTGCTAGTTTCTTTGAAGTAAAAATTAACCACAACATACATGCATTTAGTGAATTGTATGGTTATTGAAATATGATGTCATGTTAAAATACAATATATATATATATATATATATATATATA
>Ga0209489_109578_pt1 | contig 11860 bp, 6 predicted proteins | sample SiratrowhiteBW_FD_187527 | JGI IMG/M metagenome (GOLD analysis project Ga0209489, IMG submission 187527) | Root nodule microbial communities of legume samples collected from California, USA - Siratro white BW (SPAdes) (version 2) | ecosystem: Host-associated > Plants > Roots > Nodule | place: USA... | reverse complement strand
TGAACTTCAAACTTACTCCCAACACATTTCTAGATCCTAGATTCAATTCTTCAAACTTCAAGAGGTCTTCACCCATCCATCACATGATCTAGAGCATCTTCACTTGGTTGAATTCATCAAATCACTACATCAGTCCACTGGTGCTAACAATTATGTTATATGATTCTTGAAAATTTCAAGGATATGTCTGGTTTGGAAAAGTCATAGGTTTTAAAAAGTTGAGACTAAGTTAACAGTTTGGTACACTATAAGATGAAAGACAAGAAACAGGTGGAGTCTAAGAAAGTATTTCCAAGTAGGTGAATATTTGAATAGTTCATAATAATGCCCTAGACTAGGATATTTCACAGGTCAAACTTGATATTATTTGATACTTGCTCAACATTGCCAAGATGAGGTAGTCATTATATATCTCTTCTATTAGCATATGGCTAGAACTCTTAAGAAAAAATTATTATGATTGTACCAATGTTTTTTATGAGAAATACTCAATTATCTAATAACTTCTCAAATAACTTTTGATGTTCAGAGTAGATCATCAAAAGTAGAATTACCAAAAGTAGAATATGGATCTATATGTCCAATAAAGTGATGCTCTTGTGGTTGCAGGTCAAGTCATAGACGCCTATTGTTTGTGGTTGTAGGTCAAGTCATAGGCCTCTATTGTTTTTATTGTTTGATAAGTTTAAATTGATATTTGAGGCTTATAAAAGACCTCACTCCATTCCATGTTTTTCTTTCATATGTACCTATCGTACGAGTAGAAGTAGAACCTGCTCAGAAAAGAGTTATTCTAGAAAAATTTTGGAAGATTTATGGGGAATGTTAACTTGTCGAGAATCTAGCTCTAATGTTTTAGAATATATAAAATAAATAGTTCTATATTATGATGTAAAACTCTTATTATCGTAAAACTTATATAGTTTTGAATAATTACACAAATGTAAAATGTTGACATGCATTATCTATAAGGTTATACTATGGTTAATATTCTCTCTATGAAAATCTTACTGCACAAAAAAATTACTCACAATTTCTAATTAAATAACAAATATTTATATAATAGTCGAGTGTTACACTTGAGGTAGTTTTCAGAATTATAAGAAGTAGGATCTTGAAGGTGAAAGTGTTATAGCTAAAATTCAGTGTTTTGGTTGGTTTCTTTGTTGGTTAAGTTTCAGATAAGCTAATAATTCAATGGTATAGGTCTTGAAAATTATGGAGAAGATTTAGTGAGGTTAAAGGAAATAAGTCATCAATTAGGTTAAGGATACAAGGTGTTATTGGTTTTCAAACTTGGATTTTGATAGTGTTCTTGGATTGATATGGTACATTGCGAGGTGCCAGTGGTTTAGGAATGAAGCCTAATAAGTCTTGGCTTAGTCCTTATAAGTTGAAAGATTAAGAAGAAGGAGAACTAAGTTGTTTTTCATGATAAGAACAACATAGTTGCAAGAAAGGGAATAAAACTAATTTAAAGTAAGAGATGGTTCTTACCAACTCAGCTACAACTTATAGCAAATGATACACTTCGATCATCCTTCTAGCTCCATTTTGGATAAACCTAAAGAGCATCACAAAAGGAAAAATTGGAGGAGAGAGTTGTCACTTGAACTTATAAGCTAAAGAGTCTCTAGTAAGACAAATATTCACACTTTTCTCAAACTCAATACATTCATGTATTGCTCAAATCAAAGTAATATGTAACGCTCGTAATGGTTCTTTACTTCTTTACTACACATATGAGGCTTAGATATCAACCTAGATGCATTAGGTACACCATGTAATCCCTATTTTGACAAAGACAGTTATCCATAATCCAAAAAAAATGTAGATTAACCCCATGTCCCACTACAATATAGGCTAGGGTAGATTACATAGTTTTTCATAATTAAGAATCCTAATAATAAGCTAACTTTCTTGAGTTCTTTCTCCAACTTTTTAACTATTTTTAAAGTCTTTTTCAAAACTTAATATCTTACCTCTCTTTATATGATTTTTGTCTTTTCTTTTTATTGGAAATCCTCGTTGAACTAGTTCTTTATGTCTCATAATAAAATATTTTTTCTTTCTTGAAAAGGATTTATACTTAAAATTAGAGGAACCTACATCAAGATAACATAATTCATTAACATTGAAACATATTTATACTTAAAAGATCTAATAATATATATGCATTATTATTTATTGTTTTATGTACTTGGAATCAATCACTTCTGTAGGTTGAAACTTGACTTCCTTTCACTTAAACCTATCCTTTCTCAACTGAAAACATATCCGATCTTCAAGATAGAATATTACTTTTTTTCTTACTGGATCTTCTTGCTTTACATACTTCTCAACTTTCCTCTCCCTTTGTTATTTAACTTTGATGTATAATTCTTTAAATCATATGTTAAAAAAAATGTAATAAATGAGGTGTAGTAGGATTATGTAAAAAATTGCACGATTTCTTGCAATAATAAATATTTTGTCGAATATTAGTTTTCTAAAAGTTGAATACTATAAAAAAAATTATCATATAATATTTCTTGAAAAACCCTCAACTTCACATGTATTACTCTTAATCTAGTTTTAAATAGAAAACATGGAGTCACTATTAAGAGGTAGTAGGATTTCATAGGAAAATACACAATTTCTTGTATTCACAGATATTTTGTAGAATATTATTTTTCTAAAAGTTGAATGTGTAGATATAAAAAATTACCACTTCCAAAAACTTCAAATATGTCATTCTTAAATCTAGTTTTAAGATGAAAAGAATTTCATAAGAAAGTATTTTGAAACATCAAAAGAAAATATTTATTTGAAATACATATTAACTAATTTAAGTTTTATACTCTTCTTTTTTTATTTTTTACTTTGTAGAATTAAACAAAACGACTAAATAAAACTGTAAAAGATTCCTCTGGGTATGACATTATGACTAGAAGCAGAGATCATGGGAATATATTTATTAACGCAAGTTACAAGAAAATGTGTAGAGATCCAAGAATTTGCGTGCAATTACCTTTTCCAATCCCGTAGTTTCTGCTTAGACCTTCGTGGGGTCGTTGAAAATGTCTAAAATGTCCATATTTGGATTGTGGAATTCATAAACATGTTTTACATTTCACGATAATCTATAATGTATTTTTTTAAAAAATATATTTTTAATTTAATAATCTAAAAAAACATTTCAAATTATGTAATTTATAATACATTTTCAAATTACATGATCTAAAATAAATATCCATTTCCAGTAATATATTTTTAAATTTTATAATTCAGAATATATTTCTAGATTTTTAAATTATGTATTTTAAAATATAAAATACTTTTTTAATTATATAATCTAGAATAGTTCTGAATTACATAAATTATAATATATTTTTAAATTTTTAAATTACGTTATCTATTTTTGAAATCCAGAAATATGTTTTAAATTGTATATTCCGTAAATTCAAAGTACATATTTGAGTTTTGATTACAGTCTCGTATAAATTTCCAAATTTTACGATCTAAAATGTTTTCAATCCATAAATAATTGTCTTTTCCCACACCTCCGCTGTAAGAAGAAGGCACGGAGGTGGTAAGAGAAATACCCTAAAAATAATATTTTAATATATAACTTTAAAAAAAGGGGCTTTTTTTTTAATTGAACATATTTTCTAAATAAATAACGCTCTTCAATTTAAAAAAAAAATTGTATTTGTAAAACTCACGTTAAAGTATTACTTTTATTGATAAATAACTCAAGTAAGAAATTCTCAAAGATACACTAAGAACAAAAATCTCTTGTAATTATCTGTATTTATTAACGTCTACTGTTTAGTTCAAACAGGACTTTAGCATTGCAGGTGTTTTTCTCTGCTTCAACAGGAACTATGGAACAAAGGTGAAAATGAGAGGAAAATGTAGATTTGATACCCCAAATTAAGATTCCGGAAAGGAATTCCCAGAAATTGGAACAATGAGGTAAGAAAATAATTTGGAGAGTTGGAAATGGCACTGTTATCTCTTTTTAGAAGGATAAAACGGTTTCAAATTTACAACACAATATATCAAAAGCACGTTTACAATTCTTTCTCACCTTCAATGCTTGAATCATTATTCATAATTCATAGCACGTCCCTTCAATCATTCAGCCAATATTCTATTTTACATTTAGGAGAAAGGTGAAGCCTACTAAAGAGGCACACACTCAAGAAGAACCTCTATAACAGTAATAGCATATAGAGCACATTACAAAGGAGGATGAACATGTTGCAGGCCTTTAACAATTTTGAAGAACAGCACACAGGGTTGCTTCTTTATCTTACAATCAACCCTCTCACAAAACATCAATTTTCTAGCTGGCCAACAACCCTGTCACTCCTGTATCTGAAAGTATGAACACATCAGAAGTGTGGACTTCTAAAGAAAGTTTTCTGAAATCACTGGCATTTTGCTAAGACTACTCTTGATCAAGGCAAATGCATCACTGTATATAGCCACAACATTTGCAAACACTGCCAGAACTATCATAATCACAGATAGAATCTTGTCCCTTCTAGTTGCAATGTTGTACCTGTCCCTGTAGTAAGAAAACAAACTTCTAATGATAATGTTGAGTTAATTAATCAGTAGAAAGCATAGAGAGTAAACAGTTTTCCATGCATGACCAGGTGGGTGTTAGGCAGAATCAATCAAATACACAAGACAACTTCATCCAGGAATTTATACCTTTTTTAACCAACATGAATGTAAGAGATTTCACATCATAGACTTTTCAATAATTTATAAGTGAGTGCAAATCTTACCTTTCAAACCAATTTTATAAGGTTGAATTAGACTTAAAGTTCATTTCTTAAAAATGAACTTACTACTTATCTAAAGACAACATAAAATATAACATTTTGAAAACCACATGCACTACTGAACTGAAAAAATCTAGCATCAGACTTACTTAAGGGTGATGGCAGCTGGAAATATGAATGCTAAACATGCTGCAGCAGTTGCTCCAGTCAACTGGAAAATATCCCAAATGCTGGGTATGAAATTTGCTCCCAAAAAGGAAACAACAATAAGGGCCATAGAAATTGTTGCAAATCTGACGTTATCTAGAACCAAAGGCCTAGATGATGGAAATAGGAGGCCATCAAGGTTGATCCGCACTGCATAGAAGACAACTGGAAATACAAGCACAAGATGTGCAGCATAGCTAGAACGAACAGCATCATTAAGCACAGAACCAAAAGGAATCCCAAGATCGGTGTCAAAATTTGCAAGCACATCATCAAGAGTTCCTTCACCAAATAGCAGGAACCCAAAGAAGCTTGTCAGCAAGTACACTGAAGCACATAGAGCAAGGGAAGCACGCACAACGCCATATATCTGTGTCGAATCCTCGAGTTCATTGTCTATTGGGTGTACTGCAAAAGAAGAGTGCACACAATACAAACATCAAGCTATATATCCATGAAGCAAAAGGGTAAAATCAGCATAGCTAAATCATTGACAAACTTATATCTACATAGGTTTGTTTTCAACAAAAAGCATTAAAACAAGGGTAAAGAGTTCCAAAGAAAGGTCTGGGAAACTTTCACACCATTGAAGTGGCATAGATAGGCTGTGACAACCACAGGAGTTACTGTGAACAGTTCAAAAACTGAGGACACATCGGTGATGATAGGGAATAATCTTGGCATCCCAATGCCTCCAACAGCAATCTTGAAAATTGAAATTCCCACAGCAATGACGAGAAAGATAACTGCTAAAGCAAATGATAATGCAGAAGTGTATCTCAACGAATCTGCAAAAAACACAGCATAAGCAAAAACTCTTAATGAGTTTGCTGTTACAGAAATGAGCTTAATCCAAAGTATAATCATGATAATACGTTTCCCAAATTCCCATCACATAGCTTGAACAAAAGAAAAATTGCTCAAAGTATTGAAGACTTTAGTTCATGCCTAGTATGTCATGTCACTCAGGTGTCATACTCACAATAAAGCATTTATGGCAACAAAACAACAAAAAGCTTTTCTCAAGTTTCAGTTACTCGTTCGCTCAATTGCTTCCATAAACATATTTTAAACCATAAAAAAAAATGAGAAATATAGAAGTTAAAGCAATTAACATGAAGCAAATAGGTCTTCCCATTTTATGTCAAGCCTTAATGCTAATTCATCTTGGCTGTCAACACATCAAATAAATACTTGAGTAATTTGAGATGAAAACTGTCATTTTAGCAACACCTAAGCATTGTCACAACCACAACAATTGGTGGTCAATTCCTAAATTGTGCTAATATTATGTTTTTAATTTTTCACTTTAATCCAAGAAAGAAGAACACTCACCAATTCGCTTGAAGCAGGACAAAGGTGCAAACACAAGAAGTGTTATAAGAAGAAGAACAAATGTACGTCCTGTCCACCAGTACACTCCAAACCATCCTTCAAGTAAACCAGAATGATGAACTCCACCAGAAGATGTTCCAGAAATCACATCACCTTCAATATAAACAACACAAAGCTGAATCACAACCCAAAGTTCTCATCTAAGTATTCAAGTTCAACTAAAACCTTAATCTATGAATAGATAACGAGTCCACCAAAATAAAATTTGAGTTTGATTTCATTCAAGATAAGGGCAAAATTTGTGTACAACCAACCAATTAGAAATCACACTAGACATGACTTTTACTACATAAGACAATTAATGATCAGATGACAACACTGTATAAAAATAAATAAATATTTACCCTTTCTGAGTATTCCAATTAAGTTCATAGAATCTTATGTATTAATCTTAAGAATAAAGTCTTTACCAATAATGATCATGTAAATGATCAGCATTCCAATGTTGTTGACTATGATACATATCTGCACCAGGGCTCTTCCAAATTTGCCAAATGTATCCCCTACTAGATTTGCATAAGAACAAAGATTCCCTGCCCGGGAAATCCTAAGCATGAACCCAATTGACTTCTCTGTCAACAAAGCAATTAAGATAATAGCAAGAAGACCAGGCACCATCCCCAACTTTTTAACACATGCAGGCAACCCCATGATCCCAGCACCAATAATTGTGGTGGACAAGTTGAAAACTGCCCCAGAAAATGAAGCACCGTTGAAATCATCAAACCCTGAAGAATCAGCTTCACGAGTCTTAGGTATCAAGGGTGCCTTTTCATCAGCAAATGCTTTGTTCTTCCTTGGTTTTGCCTTCTTTGCCTTGGGTTCTAGGTTTACAATTGTCATTTTCAGCTTTCAAGTTTTCTTCTCTTTTCCTTGCAATCTAAAACCAGCTCAAATGATCTGCCAGAAACCAAACACACCCATGTTACAAGTTGAAGCAAAGATTCAATCTTTGCAGCAATTAATTCAGAAAAAATTTACATGCTCAGTTATACAAACCTGAAAATCAAAAATTCAAGGAACCCCAGAATCCAGAAAGAAGAAAACAACAATCAAGATTGAATATTTGAAACTCAAGACACCAAATTGCGCATAACCCAGAACCCAAATCTCCCTAACAAATCAATCCAAAAGTCAGAGAGATTTGGGCGTATTGGAAATATGGAACCAAAGAAGAAAACGGAAACAATGAAAGATAAGAAGCAAGATAAAGTGATGATGGGTGAAGGCTGAACGAAGATTATTTATTTACTACAATTTGAGTAATATGCCAAAATAGATAAAATAGAATAAAGAAAAAAACGAACGTACAATAGTACTTGATCAAACCGTAGCACGTAATTCACATGGCAATTAAGGCAGGGCTCTCTCCCTATTGGTTTAAATTTCAAACACGACATGAAAACTTTTTTTTTTTAATAGAAATTGGTGACTTTATTTAAAGATACGTATACATCTTTGTTTAATATATATTTTGTTAAATACTTTTTCATTTTTTTCTTATCATATTATATATATTACTTTTATTTTTCTAAGTATATATCAAGTGTTAATAAATATGTTATTGTATATGAATCATTTTCCTTATTTAAATGAGTTTAATGTTTTAATGTTTAAGTAAATCTTGAATGTGTATGAAGTTTACTCAAATGTACGGATGAAATTAATCTCCTTTAAATTGTACTTTTATCTAAACAGAAATTGTAAGCTTTAATTTAGTGTTATTTAATCTTTAAATTTTACCCTTTTTAAATAAATATCAAATTAAATTTATCTCAATTGTTATTTATTTTATATTTTCAGACAAAAATATTTAATTTTAATTTTGTCTTAGATATATTTTAAGATTGACTTTTTTTTATGAATGGTCTTTTATATTAAAATTCTGATTAATTATAGATTACTTAATAATTCACCCAACTTGTCAGTGAAAAACTCTGTTAAAAGTTAAAAATCCAATATCGATTATCTATTAAATCAATTTACAATATAAAAAGTTAATTTTATGACAGTGACTTAAAATTTAAACTCCCTTTCTAATAACTCTTTGCAAGAAAAATCCAAAACCTTTATTTTATTTAAACCTTTTAATGTCAAAACCTGGTTTGATCTTGAAAACCCAGGGCAATACTCCTATGATGTAATTCTTATTTTTAAATGATTTTGGTCCTAAAAGTAAAGTTTGGTTAACCATGTAATGGATGAAGTTGATCATGATTTTTTCTCATCTGTTTTACTTTTTGAATTAGTTTTACTAGTTCATATTTAATATTAGAGTATAGTTGTTGCATAATTGTGACAAACTATTTAAGAATTATCGAATGACTTTGACTATGATCATGTCTTTCAAAATATTATTTATAGACGAATTCTTTCTCCACCTCCATAATTTTGTCTTGGATCTCTATATTAAAAAGTCTTTTTTATCCTTATTCTAAAATAATAAAAGACAACCTTACTCTCTACTTCATTCACTCTATTTTCATATTTGTTTTGAGCTTCATTTCTTCTATCATTTTAAGAGATATAGATCATTGAGTTTATTAAATTGTAAATCAAATGATGTCTATCAATCTAAGTTTACAAATAGTTAAGTTTTTATAACCGGTCTGATTTATAAATTATAAATCAGATTTCATCTCCTAATTTTGCATCTAATTTATAATTTTTTAGAAATTCAATCATCCAATTTATATTTTCTAAAAATCTTATACGAGATGCTTCGTCCAGTTTACAATTTCAAACAAAACGATTAGTTATGTCTTTTTTCGTCATTTTCATAAAGATAGTTTTGGAATTAAAAATTTTATGAAGGTAAAGAACGAGATATATAAAAGTGGGGAAGAATTCGTCGTTTTTATAAAGCAGTGGGCATTGTTAGGCCTAATAAAATGGGCTAGTTGTGTTTATATATTATGATAGCCGAAACACAGGTTCTATATACAAATAAAATTAATTTTTAAAATGCATTTTTGTTTATTTTCTCTCTTTATTCCATATATGAGATATTAAAAGATAGAATTAATAAAGTGATTATAAAAAAGTTATGGATTATAAAAAAATAATTAAAAATATGATTTTTAAAAATAAGATTTAATAATAGATGTGATCATATGTATATAGTTATTCTTAAGTTAAAGAATTAGTTGGTTACTTTTGGACCGAAAGATTATAAGATTATATATTTTATTAAATAATAAAATTATTTTAATTTAATAAAGGATAAAATGGTATAATTAAAAAATGTGCAAAGAAACAGTTAACAAAAGACAACATCTCTTTATATAATTATATAAATATTACAAATTATGGATTATAAATAAAGTTTTCTTTATGTGTAAATATTAAATATATATACCTAGAGATTTATAAAATCTATCGTATATCAACCACTAGATTAGATTTTTTTTTTTTAACGTTTTCTATAATAAAGTGAATTAAGTTTTGAATTTTTTTTTAGGAATATTTAGTGAAAGAAAATATCCCATACATATTTATCAAGAAAATACCTATAGCAAATAAAAATTATAATAACTTTTTATGGATACTATTTTACTAAATTTGTTTCCATAATTTATTTTTTAAAAAATATATATATATATATATATATATATATATATATATATTAGAATATTTATCTTTTAAGAACTTTTTTTTCGAATGAGGGTGTAAGAACTAGAATATTTATCTTTTAGGAACTTCTTTTTCGAACGAGGGTGTAAAAACTTAGAAAATAGTTTTAAAGTAAAAGTATTATAATTAAAATAAAATTCAAATATTTTATTATTAAAGTGAAAAGTCTTTATTCATAGAAAAACTAGTTATTAAGGTTTTATTTTAGTATAATCATCTTTCTATAGATTTTCTTTTCCTTTCTCTAAAAGTTTAACTTCATCATTTATTAGATTGGCAATTAAAGATCATTAATGATTGACAATTAAAGATCATTTTTAAACTTTTGAAAGTAAATAAAACAAAATTGTTCGATCAAGTTTTTTATTAGAATAAATTCAATTATGTTATATTTTCTTTGAGTCAGTTTTGTGTCTTCTATATACTTAGATACACGTATATTACATGTAATGTGATTAACTTTTGGATTAGTCTGTTAGTTTAGGGGTCCTAGTGATGTGGTTCGGTTGTTGATGAGTGTCGCGGCCTAAATCACGACGGGGACGGCGATCCTGAAAAAGGATTAATAATAAAACAATGGAGTCGCCACCATAGTTTATTGTGGAAAATTATGAAAAAACCGAAAACAAATAAGGCTAACTTGCGAAAACCGGATTTAGGGTCCGGGAGTCGGTTACGTGTAGGGAAGATGGTAGCACCCCCACAACGCCCGTCCTAAGACGGTACCTTTAATTAAATAAATAAAATGAGTGTGATTTTCAAAATATTTATTTTCCAAAAAAGACAAAATGCAAATAAAACAAAAATATTTTTTTTTTGGGGACCCAACAAAGATTTGACCTTGCTCCTACGTATTTCTATACGTGATAGAAAATCAGGTTTACGTAGTTCTTTTGGTGTAAAATCTATTTGTTTGTGTGTTTGATATTTTTTAGTTTTTGAAAGTTTTATATTTTTTATATTTTTGAAATTTGACATTCTCTGTACTTTTCGAAAACTTTTAATTTCAATTTGAAATATTCCACGTATTTTTAAAGAGAAACTTTGTATTGGATACCACTTGACGCGTACGGTCTTTTGATTATCCAAACGAAGTAACAAAACTTTTCCGAATTAAATTCCGCATGACGCGTATGGTCATTTGGATATTTAATCAAGTTATTTTTGAAAGAAATTCAAGAAATTTCTAATTTCTAATTTTATTTAATAATGAAATGTTTATATATATTTTAAAATATATTTTTTAATTTAGAAAACTATGAGAGTGAAAAATAATAAAAAAGGGGTGGTGCAAACAATGGGAGGCAAAGTTTGAAAACTGTGGTGTTAATAAGAAGGGAGAGGTGTTAAAAGTAATCAGGTAGGTCCAAAACAAAAGGAATGCAGTTATGAAACCTGGGGTGTGATAGTGATTCTATTGGGCCCAGGCCCAACGTCACAAACTCCTTTCTTTGGCAATTGCTTTAGAACTTTAAACCTAAATTAGGTTTGGGCAGGAACCATGGAACATGGTGGTGCAACCACGACAACACGACTCAGGAGTGATGAAGGCGTCGTCCGCGGTGAGTGCTGCTGCGGTGACAAGCAGAATGCGGCTCTCCCCAACGGTGGCGGTGCGGCGAAGGTTGGCCAGGAGGACGGTGGTTCATTCGTGGTGAGAGGCACAACGAACCAGAGGCTATTGTTGTGTGGCAACTTGCGAGTGGTAGTGGCAGCATTCATGGTTGCTTGGCTCGTGGCGGTGGAGAGGGCGGCGCTAAAGGGTTTCCAGGGTTTTAGGTGCTGCAATGGAGGTGGCGCCGTCAATGCCGGTGGCATACAACAGAAAAGAAGACGACGGCACGAGG
>Ga0209489_109576_pt1 | contig 11869 bp, 7 predicted proteins | sample SiratrowhiteBW_FD_187527 | JGI IMG/M metagenome (GOLD analysis project Ga0209489, IMG submission 187527) | Root nodule microbial communities of legume samples collected from California, USA - Siratro white BW (SPAdes) (version 2) | ecosystem: Host-associated > Plants > Roots > Nodule | place: USA... | reverse complement strand
TTAAAACCTTTTTATGGTTTGATTTAAATCATTTAACCCATGTGCTAATGAATTTCTCCTTAGATGTGCATAGGTTCTCTTTCACGGCCAATCATACTCACTCACACTAAGACACAGCCTAGAACAAATTTCCACTTGCTTGCTTTGGCTTGCTGGTCATGTCTTGCATGGCTTCATCAAATCCTTAAGTATTGTGAGAATACTAACATACATCAACCATGCAAAAGGAGTGTTGGCAACAGAAGCCTTAAGTCTTCCTTAAGCATTGTATTAGCAAGTCCCAGATATGTTGTCCTACAACAATGTCAGACACAGGTCTACATAATACAACAAAAAAAAATCATTTATGCCAAAAAAATACAACTAATCACAATTTTTAAATAATTAACATCGACATTAGGACAAATACCTTTGATCCAGAACTTAGAGCAGTTGTCATTGTTATGCTTGCAAAAGACATGTCAAGAAACAAATTATGTCATTAGTCAATACGTAGAGTGTAGTGAAAAAAAATTGCAGCATGTGGAGCACTAAGTGGTTAGCCCAGGTCACATAAGTGGTTCGCTGGGTATAATTTTGGAACACCCACACACATCTCAGCGGTGGAAGGGCTAAGTGGTTAGCCCAGGTCACCTAAGTGGTTCGCTGGGTACAATTCTGGAACACCCACACACGTCTCAGCGGTGGAAGGGCTAAGTGGTTAGCCCAGGTCACCTAAGTGGTTCGCTGAGTACAATTTTGGAACACCCACACACGTCTCAGAGGTGGAAAGACTAAGTGGTTAGCTCTGGTCAACTAAGTGGTTCGCTATATATAATTTTGGAACACCCTCACACGTCTCAAGGTTGGAAGCACTGAGTGGTTAGCTCTTATCAGCTATGTAGTTTGCTGGGTACAATTTTGGAACACCCACACACGTCTCAGTGGTTGAAGGGCTAAGTGGTTATCCTAGGTCACCTAAGTGGTTCGCTAGAAACAAATTTGGAACACCTACACACGTCTCAGAGGTGGAAGGACTAAGTGGTTAGCTCTGGTCAACTAAGTGGTTTGTTGTGTATAATTTTGGAACACCCACACACGTCTCAAGGGTGGAAGCACTAAGTGGTTAGCTCTGGTCAGCTAAGTGGTTCGTTGTGTATAATTTTGGAACACACACGTGCCCCTGGGGTGGAAGGACTAAGTGGTTAGCCCAAGTCACCTAAGTGGTTCACTGGGTACAATTTTGGAACACCCACACATGCCCAAGAGGTGGAAGCACTAAGTGGTTAGCCCTGGTCAGCTAAGTGGTTCGCTAGGCACAATTTTGGAACACCCACACATGCCCCAGGGGTGGAAGGACTAAGTGGTTAGCCCAAGTCACCTAAGTGGTTCGCTGGATACAATTTTGGAACACACACATGTCAAGGGGTGGAAGCACTAAGTGGTTAGCCCTGGTCAGCTAAGTGGTTCGCTAGGCACAATTTTGGAACACCCACACTTGCCCCAAGGATGGAAGGACAAAGTGGTTAGCCCAGGTCACCTAAGTGGTTCGCTGGGTACAATTTTGGAACACCAACACACGTCTCAGGAGTGGAAGCACTAAGTGGTTAGCTCTGGTCAGCTAAGTGGTTCGTTGTGTACAATTTTGAAACACACACAGGTCTCAACGATAGAAGCACTAAGTGGTTAGCCTAGTTCAGCTAAGTGGTTCACTGGGTATAATTCTGGAACACACACAGGCCTCCGGGGTGAAAACACTAAGTGGTTAGCTCTGGTCACCTAAGTGGTTCGCTGGGTATAATTTTGGAACACACAGTTCTCAGGGTAGAAGGAGGACATTGGCGGGTGAAAGATGGAAACCAGCAACCCAGAACACAACAAGAAACCATTTTTTCGCAGACATGCATAACCAGCAAGCAAAAGCAAATCATATGAACAAATCCTAAACCCTAAACGAGGCAAAGATCGAAACCAGCAACCCATAACACAGCAAGAAACCAGTATAACCATTAAGTAAAAGCAAATCATATGAACAAACCCTAAACCCTAAACAAAGCAAACATCGAGACACAGTAAGCATGTTTCACACCAAAAATGGTTTCAGTTTACGGTCAATACCAACAAAGCGAATGCTCGAGCTTCTATTGACAGATAGGAAACACCACAACGATGGTGGATTGACGGCCGGACGACGAACGCAACGGTGAACCTTCAAATCGCCTTGTTTTTCTCTATTCTCTCTCCTTCAGCGCACGCGGGGAAATGAATGAAATGAGAGATCATATCTAGTTTTCCTCTGAAATTGCCCTATATTTTCAGAATGCAAATGACAAAAGATACCCTTGCAAAAGAACAAACCTAATCCACGTAAGCCAAAGTAAATGCAATTTTCTCTCTCATTGTCATACAAGATTGCATTTGACACGTCGAAATGTCAAGTAGGAGTAAGAGAAAAAGGAGTGTCAAACTAACATTTTTCTTTTTAATTTATACAACAACATTGTTATAACTTAAACTAATGATGAGGACAAGTAAATAGTACTCCTAATTATTGAGCTTGAAAATCACTTAAACAGTTTCTCGAGTCTCAATAAACAGTAAGAGACTAGACTATATAAGATTTTATTAAATCAATCTTCATACTTTTTTTTTTATAATTATGTTCCTTTTTTATTTGAACTATTATCACTTATTTAACTTAATATTTTCTTTAAAAATACAATATGTCTAGGATAAATCCAATTTAGATTTTTTATCACTCTCAATGGACACAATGGACACACTACTTTCAGGAGAATGGAATTTCACCATCGAGTTCTTTCTCAATCTATATTTTATCCCCGAATACAACATGAACTTTTACTACTAAATCTCAAACTAACTTAAATCTTAACATATGGTTCATAGAGATTAGTGGTCTCAATTTTCTCCAACTTCTGTGAACAGAATGGTAGTTGGAGCTCGTGAAAAGGGCAGCTACAAAAGTCAAGCCACTGGAGTCACGCAACTCGTATTCTGGGTCCTCCGCGGAAGAATAGGCACCATTCGGAATACCCCTCTTTCGGGCTACTTTCTTAAGTCTTAGTAAGTCAAGTCAAGTCAACTAGCGTAGTGGACACTCACAACCCAACACAACAAATTGCTTTGCTGCTAACGGTACTATATTACGAAGACAAACCAGAATCGGCACAGAACACAACAACACTAAAGAACCAAGTGTTTCGCTCAAGCGGCAAACCATGCTTGGCTCCATATCTGGCTTCCATTTTCTAGTCTCTTGTTTGATACTTCTTGTCTTGGTTGCAGCTCAGGGGGAACAAGACCAAGAGGGCTGTCCTTCTTATGGTCAACAATGCCGGTATCTGGGGGAAATCCCCTTCCCCTTCACAACAAGTCCCAAGCCAAAATGTGGGTTGCGAATTAGGAACTGTGAAGAGCACCACACTGCAGATATAGAAATCGCACTGACAGACCAAAATTGGTATAAAATTGATACCATATTTCGATTTCCAGACCCCAATCACCCCAATGACCCCAATGACCTTTCACTTCTCATCCATTACCCTGATTTTGACACCGTTGCTCCAGAGCCTTTTAAGATAGAAAACAAGTATTTCGAGATCGCTAACAACATTAGCTTCTTCGGATGCTGTCGGAACTCCTACAACAACAAAATCTCAAATGATTCAAACATGTTCTTGTATAGACAGTGTCATGACCACGACATGTACTACAGTTCTACCCTTCGTGACGCTCCCTTGCCCATCATTCCATTCGCATGCTTACCTTTTCAACTTCCTCAATATGGATTCTTGCCTACTTGCCCTTCATACACAATTCTATTTTCTTTTCTCCTGATTAAATTAAACATACCCGACGAATGCAAACGGTGTGAGTATCCCCTGTGTGAGTTCGAGTTTGAGGAGGGACAAGGTGTCAAATGTTACCGACACTATCATGATTACGCACAACCGCCTACTCTTTCCCCGGCTCCGGTTCGTTCGGCCAAGGCTAAGAAAATAGGTACCCTAATTAACTTTCTTTACTTGCATATATTTTGAATCACCCTAAACAAAATTCTTGTATGTAGCATCGATTATGCACCAATATTCATTTTTGGTGACTCACTTGCATAAACAAAATTAGAAGTTCTTAATAAGATGTTCGTGGTTAAAATTATTTTCACCAAAGTATGTACTAATGTAATTAGGACTCTCATACGAGATTATTAACAATTGTGCCTAGAAATGAGAAAAGTTAAGCATCTCATAAACTTTTAAATCAGGTAATATCAGTATTTTATTTAGATTTTAGGTTGAAAGTTATACAGAGTTGTTCCGAGTTAACGCTCTCCCTTCTTCTTCAGGTTTATATGTTGGAATACCAATCCTTGTTGCAGTTTTTGCCTTGGTTGCTATTCTTTTGCTGTTCAAAGGAAGAAACAAATATTCAGGCCTCCGAAACAAATCCAAAAGCGTTTATTCTTCTTCCTTCAGAAATACAACGTCCATAGAAAGTGGAGGTGTCTACTTTGGGATCCCTGTCTTCTCCTTCGACCAGCTCCGAGATGCAACCAACAATTTTGATGAAGCTAGGAAGCTTGGAGAAGGAGGCTTTGGAACTGTTTACTTTGGTAAGGGACTCCACATTCTCACACCCTTTTGCCCTTCCTCCTTTTCATTCTATCACTTTTCCATGTTTCTAAAGAAAGGAAGAAAAACTAAATTATATACCTGTAAAATGGTTTTGTTTTAGTTACTTTTAATAATATTGGTAGAGATAAATAGATACATTCTTCTGATTATTTTTATAAGATTCAGTTAAATTTAAAATCTATCTTTTAAGATAGTACTGGAATATATCTTAATAAAATTATTAAGTCTATTAAGTAAAGTTAAATCGGATTAATTAAGTTTAAAGTTCACTTGTTAAAGCTGAATTTTTGTGAGGTTAATAAGTTTGGTTTTGAACAACCAGGAAAACTTGAAGATGGTCGTGAAGTTGCAGTGAAGCGGCTGTTCGAGCGGAACTACAGGCCAGTGGAGGCATTCATCAATGAAATTCAGATCCTCACACGTCTGCGACACAAAAACCTTGTGTCCCTCTATGGCTGCACTTCGCGTCACAGCCGCGACTTACTGCTAGTATACGAGCACATCCCAAATGGCACAGTTAGTTCTCATCTCCATGGTGATCAAGGAAATTCATGCTTTTTGCCATGGAATTTGAGAATGAAAATTGCCGTGCAAACTGCCAGTGCACTGGCTTATCTCCACGCTTCTGATGTGATTCACAGGGATGTGAAAACCAGCAACATTCTCCTGGACAATGAGTTTGATGCCAAGGTTACGGATTTTGGTCTTTCGAGACTGTTCCCTGATGATGTTACTCACGTTTCCACGGCTCCAAGGGGGACCCCGGGTTATGTTGATCCGGATTATCGCCTGTGCTACCAGCTGACCACAAAGAGTGATGTATATAGCTTTGGGGTTGTGCTTGTTGAGCTGATATCATCTCTGAAAGCAGTTGACATGAATAGGAACAGGGAAGACATTAAGTTGGCAAATTTTGCCATTAGGAAGATTCAAAAGGGGGCGTTTTGTGAGATTGTTGATCCTTCCCTTGGTTTCCAGTCAGATGAGAAATTAAAAAGGATGATAGGTTCGGTGGCAGAGTTGGCTTTTCAGTGTCTGCAAGAGGACAGGGAATTGAGACCCTCTATGGGTGAGGTATTGGAGGTGCTGCAGAGAATTCACAGTGGCAGGGATGAGCCACGGAATCAGGAGGGGATTGTTGTTCATGGTGCTACCAGGGATTCTCAAAGCTATGCTCATCCACCTCTTCCAAAAACTATCATGACCCCACTACAGCGCCTTAGCAAAACAAACTGATAACAGGGATAATAACAGGGATAATAACATTACTGCAGAAGATGTCAGAGTAGTCTTTTCATTTCTATGGACTGATACTTGATACTGTGTGCAGATTGCAACTCCACTTTGCATCATTAGAATCAAGAACTGTGTTAATGATACTTTTCTTTTTGAAGTTTGATGATTCGGATGCTTACCAAAAGACCCTTAGCTCGAACATATTAGATAGAAAACATGATCCGACAAAATATATATATAACATCATGATATTTTGGTAGTTGCATGTAGTGTAATACTAGTGACAAATTCTTTGATAGTTTAATGTTATCTGGTAGTGTTAGTTCTTCGAGAAAAAGACACAAATTTTGAATAAATACATATAAGAAATTATAACATCATTTTTAACTAAAAATCTCAAGGATTAATGTTAGAGGTTGTTTGAGGAAACACCTCAGAAGTCATTTGGTCCGTCTACATCGTGTTGTATTTCATGCAACACAGTTCTATCCCAAATACAGTTTGTCAGTTCCATCTCCAAATGCAGCAAGGACCAAGCTAAGAATATGTGGAAGATATTAACTAGGATCTCGAATATAACTTGAGATATTTTAAATTCATCTTAGCATTAATTTTCCTATTATTAGTATGTTTATTATCTATATTTTCATTTTAGTTACGATTATTAGTATGAATAGAAGATAGGGTTTTCTCCTATTCTATCAATACATTATGTCATTGTAACATATCACAAAACATAAGAAAATATCAGTACCATTCTGTCCTTTTCAATCCATGAGTCGAAGTCCTCCTAAAGTTCTACAACAGGGGTAAGTATGAAACTAGTGCTTAGTTGGGGTCTTTGTAAACGGAATTCTCGAGGCTGGACAATGAACACGCATATTTCTCTAGTTGTTGGTCCACGTTTAGGACATCCAAACAATAACGTGATTTTTGTTTAAGAATTTTACAATTTATCCAATGTTTAATGATATTTAAAGATACCAATATCGATTTTTTTTTAGAAAAAAAAATATAATAAATTTCGCATTATCCTTTTTAGTAAAACACCTTAAGGAAATAATCTCACTCGAACTTCTAAAACATTTCTACTCTTTTTTTCTTTCTAGTTGTTACTTTTTATTTTCTCCCATCACACATAATTTGTTCTCTCTTCATTAAAGATGTCTTCCTACATTTTCTAAATATTTACTTATTCTACTTGATAACTTTGTTTATGTCTAGTGCTTATGTGGTTGGGTTGGAATTTATTTTAAGAAAAATCTTAAATAACCTTAAATAAATAAATAAATAAATATATATAAATATATATATATATATATATATATATATATATATGAAGAATAGAGTAATATTTTGATTAAACTATGAATCCTAAAATTTTTAAAATTTACTTACACTTTTTTTCATGTGTAAAATGGGTGTTAATTTTGTATTTGAGTCTATTGAATCTATTAAGACGAACATTAAAAGATAAATAAGAAGTAATTTGAAGTCATCCAAGCCTAACAAAACTTACTTAGATTACAAAGCAAAGAAAAATGAAAAAAAAAAAAAAAAAAAAAAAAAAAAAAAAAAAAAAAAAAAAAACATGAAAAACATGCAATCAAGGACACAAGAGAAGCATATGAACCAAACATGACGAGCAATGACTAATTTTCAGCCAAGTCTTCTTTATTCTCATCATTGCCTCTTTTTTTGTTTTAAAATTAAAATTTTCTTGCTTAGATTACTATGAATTTTTGACGCATTAGATTATGACTAATTATCAACCAAACCTCCTTAATTCTCATTGTTGCCTTTCTTTTATTTTGAAAAAAATCAAATTTTCTTTTTGAGATTACTTCGAATTTTCGGCCATTAGATTAGTTTTAATTGCATGTCATTGCATATAATTTCTAGACATGTTTGCATTTCATTTAACTTAGGCTCATGGGTTCACGAGGTTATAAATAGACATTCATTTCTTTTGTAAACAACTTGATATAATTTAATAAGAGAATGATTTCTAGAGAATTTGTAACGTATTTTGAAATGGAGAAAGTTATCTTCTTCCTTTAGTTGTATATTTGATAATTATATCAAGTAACAAAAAGGAGAAAAATATATCCTTCCTTTAGTTGTATATTTGATAATTGTATCAAGTTGTTACTTCATCACCACTTATCTTGGAGATTCTCTTAGTAGTATGACATCCTCCATCATTATATAAGTTTTTTTCTTCCATTATGTTTTTTAATTTTTTTCTTACAAAGTTGTCATCAGTTCTCCTTCATGTTTTGTTTTAGTTTTTATTGCATGCGTATGTTCATTTTTTCTTCTTAAAAGAAAACTTTTGCATAGAAATAATCTTTTAAATTAAATTCATATTCAGTGGCAAGCTTCTAGAAATTATTATTTTATACTCTTTCTTATGTTATTCTTATTTTATATTTGTGTTCATGGTCTAGTTTTACTCTTAGGCAATCTTTCATATTTATATAATCCTTATGGACTGCATCCATTGTTAGGAAAAGATAATGACTTAGTTAAACCAAGAGAGGGGAGTGGATTGGCTTTTAAAGTTCTTTTTGAAAAACTTAATTTTTTTAAATTCTTTTCAAATTTAAAAGGAGAATGAAATTATTGATGAAATCAAAATTGATTCAAGAATTGGGTGTAGCAAATCTAAAACCAGATAAGCAAGAAAAGAAAGCACAAGAAAACTTATATTGGTTCAAATCCTCCGATCCTACATCTAGTCTCAACAATTCAACCTTAAAATTGTTGGTTTCATTAACTTTTACAAAGTTATACAAAGAATAAACTCTTGAACAATTTAAAGAGGATATACAACACCATTGATACCAAGAGGATATAAGCTCTTGTTAATTCTTACTACTTAAGAGAATATATATCTTATCAACTCTTAATCACCAAGTACATCAATAAACTAGAACAATCATGTTACACTATCAAAGAAAACAAAGAAAGAATTTACCAAACTTTCTCACAATAAAGGCTCTCTTAAAGATCAGGGCAAAACACAACCTTTATTCAAATCTTTGTAGCACAAGAATGATTATGACAAAAGTTTAGAATTATTAGAAAGATTGCTTTGAATGCTTGATATTTCGTGGATAAAATATAGAGTCAGGTGCTTTATTTATAGATTTGAAAATCAATGACGGAAAACAATTCCTATGCATTTAATCAATTATATTAAGTGTTAATCAATTATTATATGTATATACATTGAAAACAACTTTTATTTTAATCAATTAGAAGAACTATTAATCGATTAAATCAGTTCAACAATTAATACTAGAGTGTATTTAATCGATTATTAAAAGATGTGATTAATTATTTCACTTAGAATTCTGAAAACATTGAAATGGTTTTATACTTTAATTGATTATTACTGAGATAATCAATTATCTTGTTCAAATCCTTATCAGGAACAATTTAATCAATTAAATTAAAATATAATTGATTATTTTATTCTAAAAGCATTTTAAAACAACTTTTCTCTTTTCAAAAAACATTTTAACTTAATTGTGTATTGTTCTTATGAATACATTTGTTTGAGAGATTCGAAAAACAATTACACATAAAGCTAAAACATTTTGGACATCTATAATATCTTCATCTTCGTCCTTCATCATCAAACCACCATTTTTTTTGGGGTTTGAACATCTTCAAGTCTAACATCTACGTTTAGTTGTGAACATCTTTGAATTTCATGTTATTTGTTCTAAAACTCTAAAAAATAAATAAATTCAAAAAATTTCTTATCCCATCAAGCTAATTCAAGTCGAACTTTCATCATTTGGTAATTAAAGTAAGGTATAATCCATAATTTGTATAAAGGATGAGTTGATTTTGTGTTTCAGGTTGAATTAATATTTTTTTTTGGAATTTCGTCACTAATATATTTTAATATATAATTTGTTTATCTAATATGTTGCTAATCAATGTGTTCTTAGATTGATTTGTAGGTAATGTTCATAGTTAACTACGTACATATTTATTCGTAGATAATTACATACAGAGTAATTCATAGGTATACGTATGTTACTAAACTCCTACTACAATCAATAAAACCAAAATACATTATTTTCAAGACTTATATAATCCTAGACATACATTCAATCAATGAATGACTAAGATATCAATCAAACCAGAATACATATGTTATTAGTCTATGAATTGACTAATACATTAGTTGGTTACCCTCATGTTGGTAGTTTAAAATCGATGAGCATTCTATGGTTATTCATGACTAAGAATTTATTAAAGCCAACAAACATATTATTTAATTTGAAAGAACACGATAAGGATGACGTCATGACAATAAGACAAGTTTACAGTGCTAGATATGCATATAACAAATCATATAGAGGAGGCAAAACTGAAATGAAATAGTTAATGATGTTGTTAGATCGAGACAATTATATTCACTAGAGTTCGTGTAATAAGTTTACGCAGGTTGTTACAGATCTTTTTTGGACACATCCAAATGCAGTTAAATTGTTGAATGCATTTAGCATTGTGTTCTTGATGAAAACTAACAAATATAGCTTGCCTTTGCTTGAGGTAGTTGGTGTGTTGTCCAGGTTATTGACTTTTTTTGCTCCTTTATGTTGTTAGCAACCGAATGAGAAAGCAACTTTATTTGGGATCTTAAAAGATTTAGAGAGTTATTTTTTAGGTTAATAGATGCAATTAGCACTATCCCTTCGGAAGCTAACAACCTTTTATGTTAGTTCCACATTAATAAAAGTGTTAAAGTAAAGTGTAAAATGTTAGTAGGCTTTGTGAAGGCTTGGGAATTTGTTATGGATGCATGGGCCTTTGTGATGAATTTTGTAGACTGTGATGTGTTTGTGGGATGTCTGAAACATTTTGAAGTTGTTTATGTGTCATGTCCAATATTTAACAAATATCTTAATGACATAAGAATCATTCACAAAAGGATAGGTTTGTTAAGGCATATTACATTGTTTGTAGTCCTTAGTTATTGTTAATAAACCAACAAAGTTGTTGACTCCACATTCATTTCACAAGGTAGAATCCACTCATTAGAGCTTGAAGTAAGTACTTCAAAATAGTATGGGGGACTTATGTACCTGTTGGGACACAGTCAACAACGTCATTACCTTACAACATGATGAAATTAAGACATACTTTAAGAAGAGTTTACACATTGTGGGCCACACTTTCAATGTCAGTTTATATAGAAGACTGGAAGGATTCATATACAAACATGCTTTGATGCACATTTTTTTAGGAGTTTGATTGAGTCAGACATGTTGGTATTAATAGTGAAAGTTGTGGTTATGCACTGTATTCATACAAATTAGCAACATAAGACCTTAGTAACCCCTAAATGCAGTTCAAAGAAGTTGACATTGAAAAAAAAAGTGACAATTAAGATCACATTACATGAAATATCATCCCTAGACGTGACATCAATGTGTGCAACAATGGATAAAGTGAAACTCAAGGAATCCAAAAAGATGTTAAGCAAATAAATTGGTGAGATCTAGAAAGTGTGATCCCTCATATTTCGAGCATGTCAATGTCATTCATTCAATATTTTATAGTTCTTCTACATGGAAGTTAAGCAAGAAAAGGAAAAACTAACAATCCCTTTGAGGATTAAAGTAATTCCTATTTTGGACTATTTTTCGAAAACTCACCCCTACATACATGATGTCATTGATGTAAGAATGATAGTCATTGTGGTTATCAATCTATAGCTACATTGTTGGGAATGAAGGAAGATTCATGGTTACGTATCAGAATGGATTTGTTTGAAGAAATTGGATAGTGGAGTGATGAATATGCTACATTGTTGGGTGGTTAGGTATTGGTAGACTAACTAAAAAGGTCATTACTAGTGGATGGTTTGTCAATGGTAAGTTTTGACCTATGAAGTCTGGATACAGACACGGATACGCGGATACGACTAAATTAAAAATTATAGGACACGCAGAAACGGTAATATATACATATAT
>Ga0209489_109575_pt1 | contig 11871 bp, 6 predicted proteins | sample SiratrowhiteBW_FD_187527 | JGI IMG/M metagenome (GOLD analysis project Ga0209489, IMG submission 187527) | Root nodule microbial communities of legume samples collected from California, USA - Siratro white BW (SPAdes) (version 2) | ecosystem: Host-associated > Plants > Roots > Nodule | place: USA... | reverse complement strand
GTATAAAAATTATTAAAAAAAAAAAGAAAACAAGACTACGTAGAACTAGACTAAATACATGGAAAGAAGAAAAAAATAAAATACCAAACTAACTCATAAAAATAATTTAAAAAGGAAAAATAATAAAATTAAAGAAACCAATAAAAGAGTAAGAAGAAGTATATCTCTTATGTTCCAAAATAAAACAATAAAAGAAAGAAAATCATATATGAGAAGTAAAAATTCTTCATAATTTTTCTTTCTAGTACCCACTCTAATGAGTTTTTTAGTAATCTTCAAAGCATTCTTTCTCGGTTTTTGAGGTTTCATAGAAGTTTGAACACACATTTCTAACTCATTCGAATCACTAGAGAATCTGTGTTTCTCCCGATCAGCCCAGTACTTAGAAACCAACTTATACTTCTCCTCAAACTTAGAACAAAGAGTACGAGTAGCCTAGGCCCCTTCAGTATCCGACTGCAGTTCCACATGACAAGAGCCAACAGTAGTTAAGTGCAAATCAGAAAGGCTAAAATGATACCCCTGTACTTCTAAATCAGCAGCCACCGTGGCATCAAGCTTAACTCCAACATAACCATGAGAAGCTATTTTGGTGGTTTTTCCAACAACTATGAAGTATTGTTAGGTGATCTATCAGGCTTCAGAGTGATTGAACTAGACCATCAAAATTTGAGTTAGAAGCTTCCTTCTCCAATATATCCACCCATCTCTTATAAACCAAACTCTGCATACCAGTACCCTATAAGAAATTTTCTTTAGAAGCAACAGATTAGAACTATTATTATTTTTCCCTAGAACAACGATAGTGGGAGCAACCAAGAGGAGATTAGAATTCATAATATTCATATTTTCGTGCTTATCCTTGGACAAGTTTTCATCAAGAACATGAAATTTAGAAAAAGAATTTGAAATAGTCAAACTAGCCAAGTGAGTCAAGTCACTTTTTAGAGAAATATGTTATATCTGCTCAACATTCTAAGCTAGAGCGGCCTGTTGAGAATCATCAATAAGACTTGACATCCCTTCTAAACTATCTCCTGATTAGAACCATTATTAGGAACAACAACATCACCTCCTAAAGAAGATGGTTTAGCATCCTTACCAGTAGCAATATTAAAACATTAACCACCTCAGTATGCAGTTTCACATTTTTCTCCCTTATCCCCAAGTTCGACTTAGGAACATAATGTTGCTTAGACTTCACTTGTTGATTGGACATATTACTTTGAGGGTAATGCTTACATGTAAATAAAATATGACTAATCATTTTACAAAAGGAGAAAAAAGGCATAAGCCATTCATACTCCACGTTAACCACAAAGGCAAAGCCTAAACGCTCCACCAAAAAGTTGTTGCAATAGAGAAAAGAGAATATCCCCATCAATAAGCACCCGAGCATAGAAGCTAAGGGTTTTCTTCAAAGTAAAATCATCTAACACAAGAGGGATATCAACCCTTCTTGCTATAAAGAAAATAGAACGGGGTTTTCAATATCTAAAGGGAGGCGATGAATTCTGACCCAATATTGTGTCTTAGTAAGCTTCATAGTTCCTGAAATGATGTCCTTAATCCAATCAAAGACCTGTAAAAATCTAGGAGAGATATTTTAAGATCCAACTGCCAACACACACCTCATGTCTTCTAGAGACGTGAACGAAAACTTATAGAATTCCTTTCCAAGAGGAATCGTCTTCCAAGAATCAAGAGGTTTACAAGAAAGGTCCAACTTCTTGCATACATCTAGATGCGTAGTGGCTTTTCTCCTTTGATAGGCACGATCTTACCATGCAAGTGATTCTTACACTCTTCAAGCCCCATCAAGTATGCTTCTTTTGGGATCTATATAAAGACAAGATCTCCTTTGAGGCAAGGAGAGGACAACTGCGGCTGAGAGATGTAGCAAGCGGTATTCAAAATCTGATCAAACATTTTTTCAACACAAGAACCGCAAAAGATATTTTTCCAGCTTGCTTCATATCTTCATCATTTAGGTATTCTTAAGGAATTAGGAACCCCGTAAACTGCATGCACGTTCTACATAAAAACCAAGAAAAAAAAATTGCAGTTTACAACAACAAAAGCTCAATGTGATCACTCAAGGATACACTCCCGCCAATACAAATACAAACAAACAAAGAAAATTTACCATTAAAAATCATAATGCTCCAAAGAGAATTAAGTTTGTCTTATTTCCCCACTCTCTTGTCAACAAATAAGTTCATAGTCATCAACTAACTTAAATCACTACCTTCAATATATAATAATTAATACATCACGAACGTGAGTGTAAGTTTACCCTACTAAAAAAACGTGTTAGTACATTTCTTATTATATAACTAGCTCACTACAAGAAAAAAACTATTTAGAGACCAATATTTAGTTACCAAATGAAATAGTTGCTAATTGTGACCAAAATAGTCACTAAATTAAATTTTGGTTGCTAAATAACTACAAAATAGAAGTAATGATTAAATTTAGTGACTAATTAAGTCAAATATTGATATCTAACATTAGATACCAAAGTTTTAGTGACCTATGCCATTAGATTCTAAATTGGTATCTAATTAAGTTAGAGACTAATTTAAAATCTAATGACATATAACTAATGTTAAATACCAATTATTTGACTTAATTGGTCACTAAATTTAATCATCACTTCTATTTTGTAGTTATTTAGCAATGAAAATCTAATTTGGTGACTATTTTGATCACAATTAGTAACCATTTTATTTGATAGTTAAAAATTGGTCTCTAAACAACCTTTTTTTTGTAGTAGCTTGCATTGAAATTATGTTTTCATGTGTATTCATAATACAAAAATTGAGTTTAACAATTAACACTCACCTACTAATTTCTCTTTTTGGTCCTTAATTTCAATTGAATAATACTACAAGTTGCTAACGTAACGGACCATCTAGTTGGGCACTACCTTGCATGCTTTCACTTGTGGTCCAATCCTCATCTCATAGCTAAAGGTACAAATTCTATCTTAAATATGTTTTCCTTTCATTTTAATACTAATTATGTATGTATTACATAGAGACAGGGGGTAGATTAAGGTGACTAGTTTTGTCACACAAATGGCTAAAAAATCAAATTAGTCCTTTAAAACTTCATTGCTATTTTGTCTTAAATTAGACTAAATATGGTATAAACTCTTAATTTAAATAATAGTAATATATAGATAAATATAATTTAATATATTAAGTAAGGTATAGTTTAAAGACTCAATATTAGACATGTAATCTAAATATTAAGTTAGACAATACATCATTTATATTTAAAATGATACATTATCTAATGTTTAATATAAATCAAGTAGCATTTACAACTTAGATCATACACAATCTAAGTAAAGTTAGGTGTTTTTATGGCCATTAAATTTTATTTAATATTATTCTTTAACTTTTCTTTGTTGTCTTTTCAATATATGTATAATGAAAGAGTTCATTTGTAAAAGTAGATAAAGATATTGGATAAAAAACCATCAAAAGGGTACATTAAGCAGCAAAACGTAAAATTTAGTAACAAAATATTTTTATGATATTTTTAATATATAATAATTAAATCACTCTACTTTTGGTTTTAAAGGATTGTTGAAATTTTATATTAAAACTTTATATTTTTAATTTATCAATTTAAATTTTATTTAATATATATGTGTCATTTTATTAATATTATAAGAGATGTTTATTTATTAAAAATATAAGAAAATAAACGTCTATTTAAAAACTGAAAAAGTGTGAGAGTTGTTTTTATTAAAATATAAAATAAATAAATATCTATTATAAAATTAGAAGGAGTATATGACCTCGGGCAGATAAGTGTAATTTATTCTTATATTTTTAAATTACATATCAACAATATTTAAGTTTTGCAACATCCTAAATAATTAATATATATATATATATATATATATATATATATATATATATATATATATATATATGTATATATATATATGTATGTATATATATATATATGTATGTATATATATATATATATATTAATTTAAATATAAAAAAATTTATAAATCTACAAACTTCATTCAAGTTCATACCTCAGATTTATAGAGTCTTAATCATAATATATTTCAAATAAGAAGGATAATTTATTAAACACAAGATAATTATCCATAATTTAGTCTCAAACAAGTCATAAAACCTGCAATCTATTATCTCATTTATTTATTAATACATAAATCCAAGTGTGAAATGGATATACAATAAGAGAATCACATAATCATTGATCAAAGTAAATTTAAGACATTAAATAAATTTTCAAAATTTCTCCTTATACTTCATCAATTAATACATTATCTAACATCTTACTTTTAATGATTTAGATGCTTAGTAAAACTATGATATCCACACAAGAATAAATTCTTTCACTTACATACTAACAAATACTAATTTAAATACTATTCTAAATATCTAACTTCATATGAAATTTTTATATCATATATTCTCATATTTATAATAAATTATTTCTTAATTAAAAACAATTCATCAAAAGATCTAATTTAACACTTTCTTGAAAAAAAATTTAAAATTTTATGAAATATTATAAGCTAGAGTTATTACACATGAAGACTTTAAAGATAAATTAAAATATGCTTTAAAAAATAGGGAAATGTCACTTAAATAAAATCTTCTCTCTTAAAGTAATATTTTTAAATGGTCTCTTCTTACTTACCATATCACTTAAGTAATAGATCTGGTTGCTTGAGCATTATAACAATGCTTGAGCGAGAAAATTGCTATTCTTCTCAAATTTTAAACCATAATTTTAAACATCAAAATAGTTACATAAATAATTTACACTCAATATTAGTGATCCATGATTGAGAATCGCTTACCCAACACCTCAATATTAAAACTAGATAAACATAAAAACAACTTTTACAAAACTAAGAATTCAGATGTAAACTATTTTTTATTTAAAGCTAACTATTCTAACAAGTTTAAAATTCAAAATAAACCTCAGTAAAATCATAATTTAGTTAACCTTAATTAATACAATTTCTTTTATGAATACTCCACACCTATATGTGAAAAAAAAAGCTACAAATGGAAAAGAAAAAAAAAAACAAGGGAAAAAAGCTTAGGCAATATGAGAGTTTCATTCAAAGTTTGAGTCTACATTTATATTTAACAAACAAGTGAATTTTGTGTCCGAATGTACAACATTTATTAACTTTAGTAAAATGTGATATATTTTTCGCTAAACTATATTCAATATTATTAAATCTTTTGTTATAAATTCAAATGCTCTTTTATCATATACAAGCCACTTACTTAAATTCAAATTTAAGAATAGAGAGAAAAGCATAAAATTAATATTATTTTACTAGTATATCTAAATTATATACTAAAAAAAAAGATTATCGACGAGAAAAATCTATCAAAAATACCAAAAATTTATCGTATTTATTGACAAATTTTTAACGAAAACAAATTTTGTCGGTAAATTAGTTGTATGTAAATTTATTGACAAATTTTTTGAATCCGTCAATAATTCCAAACGAATTTACTCGTCGGTAATTTTATTATAAAAATTAATATCCGTAATTAACGAAATATTAAATCCGTCAGTAATTAACAATAAATGATATTTTACCGACAAATAAAACTCTGTCAATAAGGTTTCATCGGTAATTTAATTTTTTCTTGTAGTGATAGAGTAAATTAAAACTCTACATCATAATGAGATTTTCTCAAAATTTTGAATTATATTTTAAAAGTTTTAAATATTTTTTTTATATTTTTAAATATATATTGAAAATTTTATATTAACTAAAAATAAGACCAACTTATAATACATTAGAGAATGTAAATATTATCTTATCAAGATAATTTTATAAAAATAAATTAAACTTAAACTCACCTTGTAATATGAATCTATCCTAATCCGATTTGGACCTATTGTATTATTTTTTATTGAGTCTTCTAAATTTTATATATAACATCTTTGTATGAAAAAGAGTATTATAAATCTTATATTGGCTAAAAATAAAATTAATATATATATATATATATAAAAGTGAATACATATTTTATCTTATTAAATTGATTTTGAAAAATGAATTAGATTTAAATTTATTTTCTAATAAAAAGTATTACTTTGTCACCTATTTTTATATTTTATTATATATATATATATATCTAAGTTTAAAAAATATTATATTTATACTATTTCATTAGTTAAAAAAAATGCAATTAAAATTTGAGAAAATATAAGATATGGGATGGTGATTTGCTTAATTTAATTATGGACACATTGTTATGGATTTTCTTTAACCAATAAAACAATGAAGAGGCTTGATCCTTAAGCAACCGCGTCATTTCAACTTAGCAAACGTTGAAATATAGTTATTATAAATTCAACCACGTCGTTTTCAAACACTACTACGCATTATTATACAGCTAAACTTTTAATAATAGAGAAACACTATTTTATCTCCTACGTCGCGGTCCACACTAACAAAGTTTCTGTTATACGCACGTGTCACTAATTTAAAGGATTTTCAACGGTTGGTGGGATCCTCGTATCATGTTAAAATATACATGGTACATTTTTTTTCTTCCCAATTTATGTTAATTTCCTTTTAGTTCATGGCAAAAATCTTTGAGCAGTCACATTACTTTATATATATTTATTTTTAGTTTATGCTAACTTAACTCTTAGTAATGATGTGAGTTAATAATGCAAGAGTAACGTAACTTAGGACTTAGATTAATCTGACGTTAACAAATTATCAAAATTGTTGACTTTTTTAAATCTTATTATAAGATCTAAATTAGAAATATTGCTTGTTTTTTTTTTTCAGAAAAATTAAATGTATAGCTTTTGCTGTATTAATAAAAGATACTCTTCGTTAAGAGTTACTGTTTTGAATTTAATAAATAGTAAATAAAATATATTAATTTCTTGATGATAATTTTAAATGAATTAAAGTTAATAACGATATTTGAATAATATTTAGAGTAATTTTGGAAAATATAATTTAAGACAGGGTTAATATTACAAATTGAACTTTCTAGTTTTCTTAATGAGGATAAATAAATTAGTTGAGTTCTATCCTTTGATAATTTATGGATGTACACCAAATTAAACATTGGGTAATATACCTACAACATTTTTTTTATAAAAGAGACTGAAGTGTATATATGAAGTGAATTTTTATCTGTTATATAGGGAGATTATAAGTCATAAAATAAAATAACAATCATCGGATTAGATGTATGAACCTCTATATTAAATACATTGTAAAGTGATTTTTATTTTATTTTGATAAACATTTTATGGCTATGTCAAACTCTCAAACTCTTAAAAGGTTTTTCATGATTCATATCATAATATCATTTTATCTGGGTGACGATTAAAAGTATATATTTTGCATGATACTTAATCAAAATACTCTTAACTAATTATGACGATAATATCCTTCCATCAAGTAGTTAATTATGTAATTTTCCAATTTTATAACACTATTATATAAAAAACTTTTAACAATTAAAAACGACTTTTAAAAATGGTTTTATACTCGTTATTAATAAAGATATCATCGTAAGTTTACACATATCAATGATAGTCTAGACTTTGTTATAAAATAATATTTTAACAACAATTTGGTAATAAAATTGTCATAAAAATAAGTTTAAAATGAAAACACAATCAAGAGTTGTCATTGAAATAAAAATTAAAAGAAACAAAGATAATTCTACATGAATCATCATTAAAAGTCCTGAAAAATGATTATGATTATGAATGAATTATCGTTAAAAGCACCAAATCAAAAAAATTCTGAAAGAACCTTTGTTAAAAGTATTTTTTTTCTAAATTATATTATTTTTTCAAAGAAAATCTAAATTGAACCTACAAACAATACATTCCATCACAAACATATATATTAGCATAATGAATTACGAATCTAGATGTTATCAATAAATAAATTAATTCGCAAGTATAAATGTATATGAAACACAATTAGTATATTTAAACAAAGTTTGTAACCAAACAAAAAGTTCTATAAAAATCAAATTGTATAAAAGATTATACTAATGTGTCATCTACCCTAAAGTGTTATATATGTTAAAAATATATTTAGCCCACGTTGTTCTGACATGTTCCATCAAGGAGTTAGGTAAAGATGTTTCTTATGGTCACTTGAGAGTTTTTAGATGCAAAACTTTTGTTCATATTCCCAAAGATGAGAGATTGAAACTTGATGTGAAAACTAGACAACATATTTTTATTAGATATGACATTGGTAAATTTGGCTACAAATCTATGATCATGTTGGTAAGAAGGTAATTCGATGTAGGGTGTTGTGTTTGTTGAAGATTAGACATTGAAAGATGTTGACAAAGTTGAAATACTAATGGTTCAACCTAGTGATGACGTCTCAGACTTGGATGTCACTCCTTCTATGCTTATGATAGAAGATGGTAGAGTTAAAGCTCAAGGTGACCAACAGGATGCATGTGCAACTGAAGATGGAATAATTGATCCATTGCATGATGAAGTTGGTGATGATGCTTATAATGGACAACCAACTTTAAAAGTTCCTAAAAATGCACTTAGAAGGTCTATAAGAGACAGCAAGTCTTCATTAAGGTACTCTACAAATGAGTTTGTCTTGTTGAATGATGGGGGATAACTTGAATGCCATGAAGAGGCTAAGGAAGATGAACACAAAGCTCAGTGGATTGAAGTCTTTGCACAAGAATGATACTTATGAGTTGGTAAAGTTACCTAAAGACGTGAGAGTTTTGAAGAACAAGTGGGTGTTCAAGATTAAGAATTAAGAGCACAACTCCAAGCCTCACTTTAAAGCTAGATTGATGATCAAAGGATTTAACTAGATAAAAGGTGTTGACTTTGATGAGATTTTCTTTCTTGTTGTGAAGATATCTTCCATTCATGTAGTACTTGGTTTAACAAATTCTGTTGATTTGGAGATCGAGCAGATGAACGTCAAAATAACTTTTCTACACGAGGACTTAGATAAAGAGATCTACATTGAGCAGTTAGAGGTATTTATAGCTAAAGGAAAAGAAGGCTACGTGTGCAAACTGAAGAAAAGTCTTTATGGGTTAAAGCAAGCTCAAAGACAGTGGTATAAGAAATTTGATTTTGTTATGGAAGAGCATGGTTACTAGAAGACAACTTTAGATCGTTGTGTTTTCATTCAAAAATTCTCTGGCAATTATTTTATCATTTTGTTGCTTTATATGGATGATATTTTGATTGCGGCTAGGAACACTTATAGGATTGATGAGTTGAAGAAATAATTGAGTAAGTTCTTTACGATGAAAGATTTGGGTCACGCAAAATAGATTTTGGGCATGACGATTACTCGATACTGAGATTTCATGAAGCTTTATCTGTCACAAGAAAAGTACATAAAGAAGGTGCTTTAAAGGTTTAGCACGGACGAGGCTAAACCTGTTGTTAGTCCTCTTGCTCCTTATTTCATATTGAGTACTAAGCAATTCCCTTATGTCTTTGTTGTTGGAAGCTTGATATATGCTATGGTATGTACTAGAACAGACAATGCTCATGAGATAGTTACAATGAGTCATTTTCTCTTAAGTCCTGATAAAGAACATTTGAATGCTATGAAATGGATTATGAGATATCTTAGAGGTACAACCAATTTGGGTCTAATGTTTGGTGGTAAGAAACATGTTCTAGTTGGCTTTACTGATGCAGATATAGTAGGAGATGTTGATTCTCAAAAGTCTACTTTAAGTTATATGGTCAATTTTGCATGAAAATTTGTAACATGGCAATTGTTGAATATAATGGGCTTAGCTCATATTTTCGATTAGTCTATTACTATTTTCATCTATAAATAAACAACCCTTATGAGTATATTTTACACAAGGGAGATTAATTTATAATTACTTTTTCATTTATTTTAATATGATATCAACAGCCTAGGGTTAGGTTAATTTTTTTTTGGTGAACCCACTATTCACCGTTGTTTTCCCATAGTCGTCTTCGTTGCTCTTATACACTGTTCCGTTGCCCTGCTTTTCTGTTGTCCACCACTGCTTTTATTGACCGGAGTTCATTTGATTTTTTAGATTTCCCCCCTCTTTTAGGGTGGTTTCTGTCATTTCATCTATGGTCTCTTCTGCTGCCTTTAATGAATTTCTTAAACGGTATGAGGATCATCAAAACTATGGTTCCACTGCTTTTGTTGCACATATAACACATACGTGTACATCTTTTGCTGACATCACTCATTCCAATTCTCTTGTCCTTGGGTTCTAGACTCAGGTGTCACATATCACAAATTTGTGTTGGTCATTTCATGAAAGGCAAGATTTGAGCTAATATGAAGAGCAACCTCATTATCACATGTGAGTGTCATTTGAGTGGTCTTTCCAAATTGTAATTTTTTAAGTAAATGTTTAAGCCAAATAAGCTCACAGGTATTTGAGGCCATAACTCTATATTCTGCTTTAGCAATAGATCTCAAAAAGGATATAAATGTTTTTCACCCTCTCTTAACCACTACTTTATTTTTTGCAAATGTCACATTTATTGAGTCCTCCTTTTATTTTAAGTCTTGATCTTCTCCACCTGTGTCTCCATCTAATCAAGTATATATTCCAATTGTCTTTGATACTCTGGTTGTGTCTAGTGTACCTAAATATTCCTCTCATCCACCACCTCTTCAGGTTTACAGTCATCATCAGACTTCTCATTGTCCATCCGATGACTCTCTTCTTGTGCCAGTTCTCATTGTCCATTTTGATTAACAAAGTTTTAAGAAATATTAAAATTAGGATTTTTATAATAAATTATGATATCAACAGAACTTGCTGAAAAACAGTTTCTGTGTTAAAGAAAAACAATCGATTGAATGTTTAAATAAATTGATTGATATTTTTGTCTGTTAAAAATATTGCTCTATATAAAGCTGGCGCGCAAATTTTTGATGGCATGAAAAACATTCTCTAAGATTAATGAGCAAGAATTTTGTGATTTCAAAAGAGAGAAAAGCACCCTTCTTACTTTGCGATCAATATCCTTTGAATTTGTAATCAAGAATTGGAAGTAATCTGATCTTGGAGCTTTGAGTTGATTGAGACTAGTGTTACACTAATTGTACCTCCAGAGCTAAGTCTTCTATACTGTATTAAACCATTTTGTACTTGATTGTGTATAGAAGCATTGTTGTATTGAACAATCTTTGACATTTGTTGGGTTGTGGGTTTTTTGGGTTACATTTTACAGTGGGACTGTAATTTGTGACCGTAGTTGTTGTGTTCATATTACATTGGGTATTGTAATTTGGTTGGTACAATATTTTCTGTATTGTTTTAACTTGCGGAAAGGTTCAATAAGTTGTTTATGCTGGGAGCAATGTGTTCTTGCTGGTTACAAGTGTTTTTATTGTTGTAAACTGATCTTGGTGATCTTGATTAGTGGCAATCATTGCTTGTTGGCAAAGGACTGGACGTAGTCCTTGAGGATGGGTGAACTAGGATAAAATCTTGTGTTCTTGATCTTTCTTGCTCTCTTCCTGAACACTTCTTATTTTTCATTCTTGCTTGAGAAATTAATTGTACATCATATTTGTCAACACCAAATTTTGTCCGGATTTATTTAATAATTTATCAAAATATTAATAATAAAAAAATCTCTTTTAGTTAGAATTTTGGATTTTTTTTCTTATTTTCTTTCACTTTCGAAAAAAAAAAGAAGTAAGAATTTCATGATTGGGTTTAATTTTTTTTCTCATCTTAGAAAAATGAAAACAACAAAATGTAAATACAATTACTTTTATTCTTTATTTATTTTTATCTTCTTTATCAAAACTAAAAGAAACAAAAAAAAAAAAAAAAAAAAAAA
>Ga0209489_109573_pt1 | contig 11873 bp, 4 predicted proteins | sample SiratrowhiteBW_FD_187527 | JGI IMG/M metagenome (GOLD analysis project Ga0209489, IMG submission 187527) | Root nodule microbial communities of legume samples collected from California, USA - Siratro white BW (SPAdes) (version 2) | ecosystem: Host-associated > Plants > Roots > Nodule | place: USA... | reverse complement strand
ATAATAATAATAATAATAATAATAATAATAATAATAATAATAATAATAATAATAATAATAATAATAATAATAATAATAATAATAATAATAATAATAATAATAATAATAATAATAATAATAATAATAGAATTACGTTCAAATTTTGATAAAATATTTTTTAAAAAATAGAATTTTAATCACTTGCATAATAGAAATTCCAATTGATCTAAATGGAATAGATTCTTTTTATCAAGTTGTTTTGTTCGAATTGTGTAAAAAGTTTTAAGAAATCAGTAACTAATAAAAAAATTAGTTAAACTTTCATTTTATTCCAAATACACGTGTCAAGATCCCTAAAACAGATATTCACTAAAAGAAAACATTTAAGAGATTAGTTGAAGAATATAAGGCTGCATATTAGCCACGGAATGAGAAATTAAACAAAAAGAGTGTGTTATCATGTGGACAGTTCCAAGGTGGTAGGAGACATAGTCTTATTCCTAAAACCAAATCACATGATTTGTTGCATAATTTATCATGATTTCTTGTTTTTGTGCACCTTCGTTTCTCAGCATGGCCACACTGGAAATGGGTCATAGTTCCCCATCTTCTTTACAGCTATATTTTTAAGTTCAGGAAGATTATTATGAACAATATTCTTTTTCCCAAATATTATATACAATCAAAGTTTAAGCTCTAGATTACTAGTTAGATTATGATAATTCCGTTTTGATAATAATTTCTTGATTCGATACTAAAATCGTTTTTGTTACGAAGACTGTAACTAACTTGGATCCGAGTTGAGTATATCACATTCACAAACAATAAATAATTTTAATATTTATATTAACATTAAAATCAATAAAATACTGGTGTTGAAATTAAACTTTTTGTTTTCTCTTTCTCTTATGTATATCTCTCGTGTATAACGATTAAACACCATCTTTCAGTTTTAATCAACAAATAAGAAATATTAGTAAAATCTTTCTCACATTTTAAATAAATTAGCTATTGATCATAATAATTAATATCAAATATGTAAATTTTGAATTAACTCAAGCAAATAATTGATCGTAATTTCAAGTTTAACGGGTTGATTTAATTAAATAACAGGAAATATATAATATAATTAGTTTCACGAAGCAACAAACATTATTATTACTTGTGCTTTAAGATCTAAAATTTAGTAGGAATAATATTTTTAATGATAAAAAATGGAAAGTCGATAAATAGACCACTACTTTATTAATGATTTTATTAAAGTTATTCATCGAGTATAGAGTATAGAGTATATCAGGCGAGACTTCCAAATTCTTTTAACAGATCCATAAAAAAGTCATAATCACTAAGTTTTTCTATATATCATGATTATTATTATTTTTATTATCAAGATTATTATTATTATAATTACAATAATAATAATTATTATTATATTGATTATTATTATCATAATGAAATTCTCAAATGATTTATTGGCGAATTAATTTGTCGATAATTTGATGAATTATTTATCAATTAATTTAATTTGTTGATAAATTGATAGTTATATTACTAACACATAATTTTATAGTAATTTTTTCTATAAAGAAATTTAGTGCAAATTTTTTTATCACTAAAATAAAATTTTGTGGATAATTTTTTGTCAGTAATAATAGTTTTTCTTGTGATGGACTATATTTTTTTTATCTCATTAGATTTCATCTCATTAAACTTAAGTTTCTCTAAATTCTTTCTGAGTTAAACAATAACAAACTGGTATTTTGTTATAATAGAGTGTTGAGGAGGTAGTAAGGTGAGTATCAAGTTTAGTTGATCAATTTTTTTATATATGTAAGTAGTTTATTTTCTTTTAAGAATTTCATTTTTTTTCTTTTTTTTAGGTGTTTTCTAAAGGAAATATGTTATTATTGATATAGAATTTGATATTCGGAGATCTATCAGTAGTTGGATAACATTTTTTTAAAAATGTCAAAGAAAGGTTTTACTAGGTGGCGTTGATATGCATTTATAAAAGTAGATTATATAAATACTCATTATTGTTAAGAAATTGAGCATGTTATTTTAGAGTATATGGATGATATACATTTTTATTTTAGTATTTAAAGTTACATGTTGAAAATGTAAATTGTGTGGTTATTTTGATTAAATTATGCTATCAATATTGATATTGCTCAAGTGAAGTAAGAATAAGGAACATATTAAATTATGATTTTAGGGCTATCAAAAGGAATTTTTTTTTTTTTTTTTTTTTGCATCTTTGGATATCTTAGAATTTATACAAACAAAGTATAATGGTCAAGCCATTGAAGTCACTACCATTCTTAAGATGATTCAAAGAGGAGTATCATTACATATTTCCAAAAATTATGATAGAAAAACAATCAAGAAAGAATGGGATACTCTTGAAGAAGAGTTAGAAAGAGAATCAAAGACATAGGACATGATGAACGCAGAACATGGTGAAGACAACTTATTCTTTATTTGTCAAAAGAAAACTTATGAAGATAAAAGTTTGTGATATTTGAACAATGGTTGTAGCAATTATATGACTAAAGATAAAGAAGCATTTGTTAGCATATATTTTTTCATTTGCCTAAAAAGTTAAATTAGACAATGAAGAGTATGTTGAAGTAGAAGGCAAAGGTAACATTGGTGTCACAACAAAGTAAGGAGCCAAGGTGATTTTTTATATTCTTTATGTGACAAAATTAGATGAAAATTTATTGAGTATTGGCCAACTTTTATGGCACAATTATTCTCTTCAATTTGAGAATCCAGATAGAATTTTTTATTCCAAAGGAAAAATATTCGTTTTGGTGAAAAGGATCAATAACAAAAGTTTTCTACTTTCACTTAATTATGAGAGAGAAATCAACTTCATGACAAGAGAAAAAAAATTATTTATGTTTATGACAAAAAAGGCTAGAACATTGAAGTTACAACAGTCATATATTACTTTCTAAAAAATAACAGGTATGAATGATTCATACTTGACAAACATCATTGATGACCACTCCTAAAGGAAGGAACAAGGAGCCAAAGAGGTGTTGGAATTGGTACACACAAATATATAAATGAGTACTCTTTCTCGTGGTCAAAACAGGTACTTTAGTTTATTTATTGATCACTTGACTCACATGATATGGATTTATTTTATGAGAAAAAATAAACTAAATTATTTGATATATTTAAAATGTTTAAAGCACTTATTAAGAAACAAAGTAGAAAATTTATAAAAGTCTTGAGAAGTGACAAAAGAAAGCAGCATGTCACTGTTGAATTTAGAAAATTTTGTGTAGATGAGGAAATAGAAAGACAATTGTTAGTTGACTATACACATCAACAAAATGGTATATCTGAGAGAAAGAACCAAATTGTGATGGAGATGGTAAAGTCCTTGTTGTTTCAGAATAAATGCTTAAAAAGTTTTAGCTAGAGGCTATTAATACAACATTCTACCTATTGAATAGATGTCCAACAAAAACAATTTGGAAGGTGACACCATTCAAAACATGGAGTGGAAGAAAACCTTTGATTAATCATCTTGAAATTTTTGGATGTGTTTGTTATATTCAAGTTCTAAAATAAAAGAGAAAGAAGAACATCAAATGAGAAATATATATTTATTGGTTACAATTTTATGTCAAAGGGTTATAAACTTTACAACTTGATAACAAAGAAGATAATAGTCGAGATGTTATATTTGATAAAAATGTGTCTTAGAATTGGTAAGAAGAAAATAAAGAGCATAAAATAATTTTAACAACTATTTTGCAGCAAAGTTTAACAAGTGAGAATAGTCAATGTGAAAATAAGAAATTACCTAAGTACATCAAGTTTCTCACACTCATCTAAGTCCTTCAAGTTCAAATTAATTATCTCAAAGCTCAACTTATAAAAAATTAGGAATTTGAGTGATATTTATGCAAGGTGTAATTAGTATGTTGTAAAACAAATTTTTTTTTTTTTTGCAAAATCATTAAAGAAGAAGCTTGGAGGGAGGCTAAGAAAGAAGAATTTGAAGTCCTTGAAGAAAACAACACATTAAGGGGAAGAGAATAATTAATAGTCATATGACTCTTTATATATGTAAATGTCTATAGTAAAAGATATTCACTCTATATGATAGCTTGAATGTACTACATAATGTTCCAAAGTTTTCCTCCTTTTATTCTAAATTTTATGCTACAGGACATTCCCTTGGAATACCACCAATATACTCAACCAAGATAAGCTTCCTCCAGCCAGTTAATGGTGATGTCATCTTGCATTAATTTATATATATATATATATATATATATATATATATATATATATATATAGTATGTCATTTATAGATGTGAGTTAAGGATGGGTAAGATGATAATAATATTATAGTATTAAATACCAAACTTATTTAGAAAATAAAATATCATATTTTATTGATTATCTAATCATATAAATAAAAGTTTAGGTGATAATAAATATAAGAAATAAATAAAAGTTTAGGTGGTAATAAGTGGAAGAAATAAATAAGAGTTTAGGTAGTAATAAGGGGAAGAATTTTTTAGTATGACTATATTTTACTGTTTTATTCGGATGTAACCTAAGATTCATATGTTAGTTAAAAATAACTCAGTTATAATTTTATGTTATTTAGTATAATAGTAATGTGATACGAATAATGTTTGTCGTGTGATGTTTCCTTTTAAATTATGTCATCTTATATCTGTTTGTTTATAGTATTATTGAACGTGTTGTCGCGTGCTTCCTTCCGCTGAAACTTAGGATCCCATGTTACGCCATGATGAAAGAGAAAAGGAGAAAATGACATGGAATGAATGATTTTGGAAGAGGACTTTCGTGCTCGGAAGCCATTAACTTAGTGGATCGTGTTAGGTATCGTTTGTGCGCCTGATCGTATCTCACAGACTCAAAATAAAATATAAAAGTCGGAAGAAAAAGGGATCAAAAGCTTCGAAGATTACTCACAATGTTAAAAATCATGGAAACAATAAAAAAACGTCACATTCACTTTTCACTAACATTACGTTTTACAAATCACCACTTATTCAACAAAATTAATATTATCATAGTTTATCATTGGCTTTCCATAACAGTTTTCCCAGTACTGAAAATTATCTGCATGATTTTCATGGCATGCTCTATATGCTATTGGGTGGAGAAATTATTATTAAATTGTAACTACCTATGATATCCGTTAAATTTGACGCATACCATAGCTTTTAATTTTAAAAGAATAGTAAAATTTGATTATATATTATTTAGAAGAATTGAGACTAATAATATCAGAACATAATAATGTGCGTTTTATTATAGTTAATGTTCTAGTATCTATAATTTATGCCTAAGGATAAATAAAGAGAAGTGATGCTTGTTATAACCTTATTTTCTTAAATTAAGTACTTTGGTTACACTAATTTAAAAGATGAATAATAATATAAAAGATTTAAGTTCTTTCACTTAAAAGGATTAAGGTTTGAATGATTTTGTGAGATGATAATATAATCATGTTCAAGTCCAGTCATCTTATCATTTCCTTTAAAACTGTTTAATGCATGTTATTTGTTTGATTATGGTTATATTCATTTTCCAATTCCCAGAATTTAAAAAATAGAAAATAATGTTTTGACAATCATAATAATCATATAATATCTTACTTTTAAAGGTATTATAATTATTATATAAATAAAATTTTATATTCATAAAAGGAAAGAAAATAAAAGATAAAATAATGGTTGTAAAGTATTTTATAAAAATTTATTAAATATTACAACCCTTAAAAAATATATTTAAATTTTCGAATAACTTTGTCAAGATTATCATAAGATACTAAGTACAATATTGACATCCTTTTCTCTCCAACTAAAGATAAATTAGAAAAATTAACAGTGTAACAATACAATTCAAGTAATTTAAAAAAATAAAAAATAAAAGTCCCACTGACATAACAAAATCATATCTGCATCTTAGTTTTCTCATCATCATTCTGAAAACCATTACTTCAATCTACTATATAACATCCACGAAACATAAATCAATGATAGGAAAGAAAAGGGAAACAGTGAAGTCTATAAACAATAATACTCACAAATGTTGTATATTACATATGTAGCAACAAGGGCTATATGATAAGATGACAAAGATCATTCTAACTAATGAAATTGTCACCTATTCACTTTTCTAAAAATATAAAAAAAAAACAAAAAACAAAAAAACTTATTACATGCGAAACCAAATTTTAAATCCAATAGTAGTTTACGTATTACCACTCTATCAATTTGCCCTAAAATTGATACCTATAATTAAATATGAAAATTTCTACCAACTTTAAACATTATTTATTTAGTCCCTGAAAATAAAATAAAAAAAATCTACAATAATACGTTATTGTTTATATTTGTTTATATAACTGGGTCTTTTCATTTAATTTAGTAAAAACTAAATAATATTACTAGAATTGTTAACATAATCCTATATGCTATATACGTATTTAATAAAGAATTTTTTTTTTAGATCCAACAAATTATCATATTTTAAATATTTTTCTAAAGTTTAGAAATTTTTCTTTCCAAAATACACAACCCAATAATTTTAATTTTATAAACATATCCATAGTCCTTTTATGATTTAACCAAAAATCTTAACTCTTTTTTTTTTTAAGTTTTGAATAATCTGACTCATATATTCTAATTAATATGTTTGTATATTTTTATATAAAATTAAAAATTAATATATATATATATATATATATATATATATATATAACTGAATATAACTTATAAATATATAAAATGAGACTAAGTTAAAAAGATAAAACCTGATTATCAATACAATGAACTTAATTATAGTATCTTGTCCTAAAGTCCCAAATCTCCTATTATCTTTCGGTCCGATCCTTTGGTAAGTCTTTAAATTTAATTTATAAATTTTAAATTTCTAATGTTCTTTCTTAAATCTACAAAAATTATTTTAAAATTAATTAAACAATAATAAAAAATAAAAGAATTTTGATATCAATTCATCGATCTGATATTATTTCTACCTGATATTGAAACTCTCAAAAGGAACAAAAGCTAATACAAACTCTAATTCCTCAATCTACAGTTTCAAGTCTCCTCCAATTTGAGACACATGTATAAATGCACACTATAGAATGATAAAACAAATTTGACTATTGGAAAATGGTTTAATGACAATAAAACATTCAAATTGAACAATATTATGAAAAAATCAATGAAAGAGTAAGAGAAATGAAGAATGAAGGAGTCAGATAAAGGAATGAGATAAGTGAAAGAGTCAAATAATAAAAAAATAGATAAAAAATGAGATAAGTAAGAAGGTCAGAAAATGAAAGGATCATGAAATAGTAAAAAGGAATAAAACCTTATATAGAATACTTCACTGTTCAATTCATTTTAAAATAAATATTATTAATTTATTAGAAAAAATTTTCAAATAATATTTATAATACTAATATAAATTTAAAATCATTAAAAAAATATTTATAGTACAAATGTAAATTTGTTAGTTAAGATATTTTAAATTTTTAATTAAAAAATATTTTTTAATATAATTTTAAAATTAAATATTTTTTTAATTTTTGAGACTTTTGAAACCATTAAAGCTTAAAAGATTTGTTTTACGTGTTCGGACGCTGGAGTTTGCCACGATGACAATACCGAATCAACCCTTCAACGACGGCTACGCATATCCACAGCGTGGAGAGTGGAGAGTGGCGACTGTCGTTGTTTGGAATCACTTCCAACGGTGGTCGGAAATCTCTTCTACCGTCGTTGATGTTGCTTATGTTTTTACTTTTTTTTTTCTTCTTATTTTGAATCACTATCTGTGTAGCATGGACATTACTTGGTTGAACTCAAAATGGAACAATTTATTTTTTGGTTAGAATTATAAAAAATAAGTTGAAGTAGAAAATGAATAAAGAGAGAAAATTTGATGTTCACATGGTAGATTATTAGCTTTTCTCAAACTAGTGAAAGAAACACTTTCGGGCTGCATATATTTTTTTTAGAGAAATGTAAAAACAAATGGAAAATCTATACTATTATATAAAATAGATATACAATTTTATAATTTTCTTTTAATTGGACAATTTTACCTTTTAAAAATAAAAAAAATAATGTTTACATAGTTTTTTAAGATTTTATATATATATATATATATATATATATATATACTAAATTGTATTATTTTTTTATTTTTTTGATTAATTATTCATAAAATAATAAATTTATAAAAAGTTCTGTTTGCTAGTTATGAAAAAAAAATAGAAAGGAAGATCACTCACCCAATCATGGTGGGCAGCCACAAGCCCTTACAATCCATCTCAAGACAGTCTTACAAAACATAAATATGATCTCTCTTTTCTACATCAAGCATCCATGCTTTCACAGTCCAATAGTGTAAAAAAATGGTAGAAGAAGAAAGAGGAAAAAGAGAAAAGGAAAAAAGAAACATTCTCACACTAGTTAGGATTTGGGAATTTTAGAAAATTTTTCCGAAAAAATAAAACATGAGAAGCGATTTAATCGATTTACTTTGTAAATTATGAACCAGATTTTTCTAAAATGTTGGAAAGAAGAAAGAAAATAATAGTTTTCCATTTGATGATTCTGAATCAATAAGCATCTTACATACGATAAGAAAAACTACTTTATTATAAAATTAGAATGGATTACATGGTAATTGGATCTTATCAGAACCACGTATATTGCATAAAAGATTCAAAAAGACAATTAAAATTACATTTAAATAAGTTTTAGGTTAAAAAAAAACAAATTACATTGACCCTGATGTATATCTTTGTTTGACCCGATACTCCACTGTTTTCGAATAATATTTTGACCTCCCCTCAAATTTGTCAAACAGAATTAAAAACTTAGATAAACAATTAAAAATTACCCTTATTTTAAAAAATTTAATTTTAAAGACTGATGTACATTGGATTATGCTTTAAATATTAACTTAATTATTTAGTCGATATTAAAGTAGCAAAGAAAAACCTAGGTCGTGACAACAGCATGAAATGTAACCGTATCTCATTTCAACGAACACACCAAATCCAGAAACATTATCAGTTTATCATCACTCAGAACACCCCATTAAATTGGTTTGTTTTAGTTTCATCCAGTGTTGCTGAAACGACCAATAAGATTGATCATTGTTGAGCATTACTTAAAGGCGAATCTCATCCAAGCTACCTTTTTCACCTAACCGTGACCTCTGCTGAATTTGGAAGTAGTCCTGGTATTTGATGCTTTTGAACAATGGCTTTTCATTCTCCAATAGCTCCGCCAGAGGCCCAATTTCCTTATCTAGTGCAGGTCCATTCGCAACCACAACACTGATCCTTGTGTCTCCGTTGTTCAGGATTGCTCGGTGCAACGCCCTCTTGTACCTCCCGTTACTCACAACCTATATTCCAAGGGTCGCATAATTGCACCAGATCAAACCAGAACACAATGGAAAAGGCAAAAGTGAGTGAGTGACATGTTAAGATGAGTCAAATATTCCGTTAACTATAAATATATAAAACATTTCTATAGGTTTTTTCTTTACTATAATGCATAGTATATGCTTTTTTGAAGCTTTGATACCTCGAGTTGATCTGCGAGTAAGACAGTTAGGCAGTTAGGAAGGGGATTAACGTTGACCCATTTGCCATGGTGCCTAACCTGAAGCCCTCCAATTCCATTCTCCGTGAGCAAGGTCAATAAGCCTATGTCGGAATGTATAGGCAACCCTAGAGCAAGGTGTGGTTGTGGACATGGTGGATACAGGTTAACAACGAAGAGCTGATGGCTAGAGTCAAACTCAGCGGACTCAATTATGGAATTGGATGCTAATCCCAAACTCTCTGATATTCCTTCAAGCAACTTCCTAGCCAAACCTCTGATTTTCTGGCTATACTCGTAAGCAACCTCCCTGCAGTAGTAGCACGGGAAAAAGCTTAATCCTAATGCTGAGTTAAGTTGATTATGTTGTCGATAAGCGAGTCTTCAAGAAAGATTTATATTATGTTTTTAATTTAATTAGATACTAATTTAATTTAGAATTTAATAGTATAAGTGATTAAAAATATCAATTATCTTGACTTAATTGATCATTAAATTCAATAACTACTTTTATTTTACACTTATTTAACAATCAAAACCTAATTTGATAGTTATTTTAGTTATAATTAGCAACCACTTTATTTGATAGCTAAAATTAGTGTCTAAATAATTTTTTTCTTGTAATATGAATTTTCTCTCAAAAATTTAAGTAATAATATAGATATCACAAAATATTAGTATGTATTATGTTGGCTAAAAGGATGACTAATAGTTTATTTCTTATAGTGTGAACTTTCTCTCAAAAATTTAAATAATAATGGTAGATATCACAAAATATTAGTATAGATTATGTTGGCTAAAAAAGGTGACTTATTAATCTTGTTGACTTACAAACTATATCTAGAAGTTTGGTGAACTATAGGAATAAATTTACATGACTCAACCTAAAGGGAGTCTAGTTCTTGGACAAGTATGCAAACTTTAAAAATCTTTATATGGACTAAATCAAGCACTAAAATAATGACATGAAAAGTTGATAATGTTTTACTATGGTAATTTTTCTATTAATGGTATTGATAAATGTCTGTATACTAAATATGAAAAAGGTAAATGTCTTATTATATACTTAAATATTGATTACATGTTGATTATAGTTTTTAGAACAAAATTATTTTTAGGATTAAAGTTTGAAATCAAAGACGTGAACAGAACAATTGTAATTTTAGGAGTTACAATCATAAGGAGTGAAGACAGTATATTGTTATCCCAAGAACAATATATTGTTATCCCAAGAACAATATACAGGAAGTTTGGCTATTATGACTTTAAACTAGTAAGCAACATTTATGATGCTAACTCTAAATTAGAGAAAATTATAAGAGAATCTATTGCATTTAATGAGCTTTTCTAGACCTAACATTGTTTATACACAGTCAATGTTCTAATCAAAATCATTGGGATGCACTTGTAAGAGTCATGAAATACTTAAGAGGTATAATGGATTATGCCATTAAATATAGTATATTTTTTCCTATACTAGAAGGGTACAATGATATTAACTAGATCACTAATTCAAATAAGACAAAATCCACTATTGATAATGTGTTTACACTTGATGTGGTGCGATTACATGAAGATTAGTCTAGTAAACAATTATTGCAAGATCAATATGGAATTAAAATTTGATGCTTTCTGAAATGGTTAGAAATGAAGTTGAATTGTTGAAAAACTTTTTAGCAAACATTTCATTAAGAATGAAACCAACCCCATATGTATCAATGCATTATGATTGTCAGTCGGTAATAATTATAATTAAAAACAAAACTTACAATTGAAATAAAAGACATATAATTGAGACATAATTTAATAAAGTAGTTACTAAAAGGTAAACAATTTTCATTGATTAAGTTAAGTCAGAACAAAATCTAGCATATCCTTCGACGAAAGTCCTAAGAACAAATATGATTTTAGAAACATCAAGGGGAATGAGATTCAAGCCACTTGCAAACAAAAAAGTGATGAAAACTTGACCTTTGTAATTGGAGATCCCGTGAATAAGGTTCATATAGGTAAAAACAAGCCATTTGTTAGTTTTGTTGGTACTAAAATTGGTTTCAAATCAAATTTGTCAAATCTTATGTGTCAACACCCGATTTTGTCCGGGTAATCTTTTAAATTAAAGCATAATGATAAAAATAAAAAGAAATTAAAATCAATAATAACATAAAAATATATTTATTAGTTTAAGTATTCTTGAAATAATAATAATGATAAAAATTAAATAAAATTTGAACTTTTCCATTACAAAAAAAAAAA
>Ga0209489_109572_pt1 | contig 11877 bp, 7 predicted proteins | sample SiratrowhiteBW_FD_187527 | JGI IMG/M metagenome (GOLD analysis project Ga0209489, IMG submission 187527) | Root nodule microbial communities of legume samples collected from California, USA - Siratro white BW (SPAdes) (version 2) | ecosystem: Host-associated > Plants > Roots > Nodule | place: USA... | reverse complement strand
AGTAAAAATATTTAGCATTATTTGAAAAAAAAAAAAACTAAAGCAAAACTTTGCAAAATTTAAAAAGAAACTTTAAAAATTAAAAGAAGAAAACTAAATTTTCTTTAAAATTAGAAAAGATAAAATTATATATTAACCTTTAGTCCGTCTTTTTAATTTGTTTATATTTTTATATTTTACTTTTAATATCAAATATCAAATCCTTCATATTTATTATCCAAAATAAATTATATTTACAATTCGATATAATAGATAGTGTAGTAATATTCATGTGAAAAAATCTCTTGTACAATTTTTATATCAGTCCACCTACATAACTTACATAACCCTTATGAATCCATACACAATATAACAAAATCTTGTGTATGAATTTCTAAAGCAATTATTAAGGTATAAATGAGTCTATTAATAATAAGATATAAATTTTAATCTTATACTCTTACCAATGACATTCATGTTTTGTATAATCACATACAACACAGGTCGCTCTATTTGACATAGTTACCAAACAAATTTATACATAAGTTTTATGAACTATGATGAATTAGAAACAAGAATCATGCAAAAACCTTTTATTTAGTTCACGATACAACTTTTTAAGTAAATAGGTTTATGACCTAAAGTTTATGAACCCAAATCTTAACTTTGAAAGTTCTTATGATTTGAACATATCTAGGGCCAACTTTAAAGGTTTGTCTGAACTAATTTTTTTTATCTAATTTTTTATTTATTATTTCTATGGTGTGGAAATCCAAAATCAAGAACCATTTTAAAATGTTTCTAATTTTGTAAGTTACTAAGTTTTTAAGAAAAGAGGTTTGTAACCATGCATATTCCAATCTAAAAATGTGGTTGGTGTTAAGATAAAAGTCCAACACCTTTAAGTTTTTATTACGTTATAATAAATTTCTAAAGTTACTTATGTATTATTATATAAGATAAATATTTATAGGTAAATTTAGCATTTCTTGTAGATTTTACCTATATATCTAAATCGGTAGGTAATTACATGCATATTCAAATTCTTAAATAAAATTCATACATAATATTTGTATGTAAATTACCTACGGTCTAATTACCTATGAATTTTGGAGCATCAGTAATATTGCCAGACCACAACTCATATAGTCCTAACTAGAAGTCAGACCATTGCCTCTCTTTAAAAAATTTCTAGAAATAACTTTGAGCTCCGATTTCAAATCTGACGGTCCCGAATAAAGCACTATGAGTGAGAAATCTCTAGTAAAAGTTTGAGCCTGATTAGAAAACATTTCATTGACGGGTCTTTGAAACAACCAACACTAGCGATGAGAAAAATTTGCTACAGACAACAACACTTTACGAAGTTTCTCACACTTCTATAGAACTATGCAATCACATACACAACAAAATCGAGCTGATGGTCAGTCTTGAGCTTCTAATAGGACCCTAAACCGTCATTTTGACACCACTAGAAGACCGCCCCCGAGGAGCTGACATACATAGAGAATCATGAAAGTGTGATTGGTAGTTGCCTTGCAAAGTCGAGCAAACGCCTCCGTTGGTTGCGGTGATGTAAGCTCATATGGATGGTTTTTATCCTTTCACACCCGACATCATGCAAGCTCGACTATTCAACGAATGAAAGTGGTTAAATGTTAAAGCATACAATAACTCCTCAGACCTAGGCGCATGTGAAGGCTTACCTCACCCAGGCCAACCTTTTCTCTAACGACCTAAGCGTGTATTGCCAACTATTTTCCACCACTCTAGAGGGAATAACTTTGGAATAGTACTACTCGCTTACTCAAAGCTTAATCGATTCCTTTCTCAACCCTTATGTCATGTTCACAACTCAAATTGTTGATAGCAAGCCCATGATCACATGTTGGATGGTACTACAACACAACAACATCGAGCCTTTGTTGCAGTACATGGCTCAATTCTCTAAAGCTACCTTGAACATTCTCAATTTCCACCCAACAATGGCCATGCATGTCTTCACAGTCGCTTTGCATCCAATGATCTTTTTGAACTCTTTGTATGCCAACCCTCTTGTAAATATGGATGCACTTCGGGCTAGAGCAGATATATACATCAACAGTTAAGAAAACTCAGGAGCCAAAAATAGGGGTGAAGGCTCCGACTACAACTCCAATCTCCAATGATCTCCATTGTTTTTATGTCACACATGTTATAAAGTTCCCTGCTAAGGATGGTATAATTATTACGGTCAAGGCCAATCCAAAAGGAGTTTGAGAATATTATGCTCAAAGCCTCAAAGTATCTTATACTTAATCCCAGGACCAAACCGAAAGAGAATCTTCCCACTTTTGACGAGTCCATGAAATAGGTTCAACTCAACTCACAAGCTTTGTTTATTTAAACAAAAACAATGTACTCTTTTTCTTTAGTTTGAATTTTATCCATGAGGAGGGTTTTGTAAGACAAGGTTTTAATGAGGCACGCTCTTGTAATAAGTCATTTGAATAAAGGTGACACATTTTTTTGTCATAGAATGAGCACAATCAAACAACAATGTTTGGACCCAACCAAGTTTCGGTCACATATGTTCTGGTCAAACGACATAGTTTGGATCCAAGCAAGTACTTTGGTTAAGCAACCAAATTCAATACACATAGCAAGAAAAAAAAAACAATGTTTGGATCCAACCAAGTGCTTTGGTCGAACTACCCAATTCAATAATGTGTATTTTGGCCAAATAACAATATTTGAAGCCAAGTACTTTGGTCGAGCAACCAAGTTTGGTCGCATATATATCTTGGGCAAACGAAAATGTTTAAACCTAGTTAAGTACTTTGGTCGAGCGATCCAATTCGATCTCATATATTTTGGCCAAAAGAAAATGTTTGAGCGCAACTAAGTACTTTGGCCGAGCAACCAAGTTTAGTCACACATATATCCTAACCAAACGACAATGCTTGAACCCAAACAAGTACTTTGATCGAGCGACCAAGTTTAGTCACATATATTTTGGCCAAACAAAAATGTTTGGATCCAACCAAGTACTTTAGCTAAGCGACCCAATTTGATCACATATAGCTAAACGACAATGTTTGGACCTAGCCAAATACTTTAGTCAAGCAACCAAGTTAAATCACACATATACTGGATAAACGATAATGTTTTGACCCAGCCTAGTATTTTGACCGAGCAACCCAGTCACATATTTTGGTCAAACAAAAATGTTTGGACCCAACCAAGTACTTTGACCAAGCAACTCGATGAAAAATATTCTAGTCAAAGGATAATGTTTGGGCCCAACAAAGTAATTTGGTCACGCATATATCTTACCTAAACAACAATGTTTGGACCAAACCAAGTATTTTGGTTGAGCGATCCAGTTCGGTCTCATATATAAAGGTATTGGTCAAATGACCTAGTTTGGTCCACTTAAATACTTTGATCGAATGACACAATTTAGTCACATTTAATAATGTTGACCACGCGACACAGTTTGGTCACAATTTAAGATCTTGGCTAAACACCACAATTCGGTCACATTTAAAGATCTCAGTAGAACAACACATTTCAGTTAAATTTAATGATCTCGACCGACACAATTCAGTTACATTTAATAATTTCGGCCAAGTTCTAATCATTCGGTAACACCGAATACCTTCTTCGGTTACATTCAATAATTTTGGCCATATCCCTCTAAGTCGACTTCTGCTAGTTCGACAACTTGGCCTTTAGTTTCGCTTTATTTACAATGACTTGACAGTAAGAGTATGGTTTAACTTAGACTTCTCTTTCAGCATCTCTTAGTTCTTGGGCTCTACTAGCTAGCATAACTTTGGCAAAAGCAAGGCATCCGGGCAAATTGCTGCCCTCAGCAACTCAATGTCATGCGAATGAAGAAGCTTGCACTGCCTGCGACACCTCACACTAGATTTGCTTGCATGTTAACGTGCCATAGCAAGTTATCGTTAGCTCCATAATGGACGCATGATCCACTCAAGTAAGGTGCCCTTCTCATCCACGAACTATCAATCCTAGTAAAGGAGGCCATTTGTGCTCGGACATTAGGGGAGGACAAGGAATGGTTGATGGAGTGGGTCAGACAAAGTGTTTTTGGTGTTATAGGCGAAGAGTTAAAATGCTAAGGCACAACTTTTAACTATAAAAAATAGGTTGGACCGAGTTCAAGAGGGGGTGAATTGAACTTTAAAAATTTTCGCAAAACTGGAAAGTGATTTAAGAATGAGAATGAATTATCTTTATAAAATCAATTAACTGCACAGTTCTGGACTGTCTAGTAAACAATTCAGTAAACAGATGTTCAAAATATATAACAGAAGTATTACAGATTCAATCAAATAGTTTACTGAACTCTTCAAGAATCAGAATACAATCAACAAGATGATTAGTTTTTAATCCAGTCAAATCAGATGATAACAATAGATGAATAATAGCAATCAAGAAGAGTAGGGAGAAAAGCAAGAACACAAAATTTTTATCCTGGTTTACCCTTCCACAAGGGCTACGTCCAGTTCTTTGCCAAACCAACAAAGATTTCCACTAAAATGATCCAAGATCAGTTTTACACCCTTGCTCCCCACAAGTTACAAACTGCTCCTCGCAATACTTACTACTCCTAGCAGTAAACCCACCACACTAAACCCTTCAGCTGGTGTTACACCAGTACAGAAACCCACTGCACTGCCCAATTGCACTCTAGTAATTGAATACAACAAGAACAAAATATAGTTCAAATCAAACAACCACACTGAACGCAATACAAAATGGATTGAGATCAAGTATGGAAGATATAACTCTGGTCTAAAACCAAAGCAGTTGATCCTCACTCAAGAAGTACTTCAAGATTCACGAACTTTATAAGTTCGTGTGTGAAAATCAATTCGAAAACAGTTCGCACAAAAAGGGCGCTTGTGATCTCTTAGGCATTCTCAAAAGGATATTTCAAAAATCTCAAAAGTTATGAAAATGATAGAGACAATCCCTTTTCATAGTCAATTCTGATTTAAAATATCTTAGTTGTCACTGGATCAATTAATTGAACAAACCATTCAATCGATTGAATTGACCGTTAGTTGACTCAGTCAAAGATTCCAGTAGTAACAGAAATAACTGTCACATTCAATCGATTGTTTTAAAAATTCAATTGATTGAAAAATCTTTTTCAGCAAAAATTAGTTTGGGCTATTTTTCTTAAAACCAGTTTTAACAAAAATATTTGTGAATCTCTTAGCACCCCAAGAATGATGAACCATGCACTAATGATTAAGAACTAAGCGAACACCAACACACAAACCCAACTAAGGACCAATACTGAATCACCCAACCATCTTCATGTTGACACAAAGTCATTCACTTGAACAATTCTAGTCCAGGTTGGTTCCAACAGATTCTTCATGAAGCAGTCTTCATCAACTCACGTGCTAGGCATTGATCTACCATAGTCCATCCACTCCATCAGAACTTCAACAAGCTATTGAATTCATCAAATCACATGCTTAACATTGGTGCTAACAATCTCCCCCAATTTGATGAAGGCAATCTGATGTGTGTTGAGTTTAACAGTCTGAACCTGAAATACTTGTCTTTTCACTCAAACAGTTTATTAGTATTACAAGATCTAATAGGTTGAGAGCAAAAAATATCAAATCAACTGATTAAGCTAAAACGCAATTAATTAAATTTCTTCCTGTATCCAAACTCAGTTTGTTCATATCAAGATGTTTTACTCCCCCATACTTTGATGTCCCTTAAAAGCATATAAAGAGATTAATAACATAAGGCAATATTTCATTAATATATATTGACCCGTGGAGGTCAATCATCATAGCAAGTTGTCGATTACATCAAAGACATAGATCATGATTAAGAGAAACATCAACAAACAAAAACATAACTGAGCTGCAGGTGCTGGCACATACCCAACAAATATTCAATCAACCCAAACTTTAGTACTATACAAAGCAGAACTGAATTAAAGCAAACCAAACTGAAAACCAGACTGAAACAGATGCAAAATAACAAACTGTAAAACACACAGGCTAGACACACGAAACACACACAATTCTCCCCTATTGAGTTCATCAAATGAAGGGGATCAACATAAAACATGTAGTGTGCGCACTAATCATCTGGCCCATAGAACATTTGCCCCAGCTTGCCTTGAATGTCATCAACACGCTCTTCTAGGTTTTGGAAATGGGTTTCACAATAGTCATGATGAGACCTTTGATTGGTTTTAATGTTGTTCAGTTGATTGATCATCAGTTGCTTAAAGCTGGAGTAAGACTGTTCTCCAGTCCTCAGATCTTCTCTAGTAAATTGCTCAGCAGTTGCACTTGTTCCAGCACCAGCATCATCCATCTCATCTTCTTCAGCACTGGCCTTGCAAATCCACTGATTTTCATTGACCTTCTTCAGTCCAATTTTGTTCAATGTGGCCACTGTGATCTCACTATGAGCTTTGACCTCTTCAACCAGCTCGTTTTCCACATTAACCTCATAATACTCAATAAAGCTAGAGAGCAAAACAACATAGGGGATTCGAAACTCGGGCTTCTTCCTAATGCGGAATAGTTGTTCCTTAATAACACTTACCCAATTTACCTTTATCTTGTTGATCAGGCAGTACATCAGGATTAGGTCATCTTTAGTAAGCACAACATGATTAAATCCTCTAGGTGTAAGTAACTAGATGACAATATAGGCCACCAGTCTTGGGATTATAGAAAGTCCTCCCACTGAATAGCTCCTTATGGAACTGTTGGGGTTCCTCAGACATGCCTTGAAGAACTGGACCTTGTCAAATCCACCTAGATCTGTCATGTTTGGTCTGCTCACAATTGTTCCAACATCCCTTAAGCCAGCCACCGAGAGCCATACTTCATCCGTGATAGCCATGTCCACACCTTTCACTTGTGAATAAATGACACCATCATCTATCCACATATTGGTAAGGAATACCTTCACCAAGTCCAGATAGATATTCCCGAACAACTTGACAAAGCGCTCAAGCCTTTGAAACTTGAGAAGATCAGCCACTTGATTCAGATTTTCATTTTTAAGGAACTCCATGCTTAGAAATTTTGGCTTGACAAAAGCTTTTCGGCTAAACTCCCTGTGATACTCGTTGATGTTTTCCATGTTGCCATCGAACCATCTAGCAAGGAAGCCAGATTCATTGTTGTCATCGGAATCATGTTGTTCAACTTGTTTTACACGACTTTCTTTGTTCTCTTTCTAGATGCTGAGGAGGAGGCCATGGTTTGGTTGAAGGCAAGGGCAGAATACTCAATGGGTTCGAGAGAGTTAGTATTCACACACAATGAGTAGTGTAAGGTGTGTGCAAGTGAATGCAAGACCTATCCCAATTTAAAGAAACTCTAGTGCACAAATAAAGAAAATACTGAACACTACAGAACATAACAAATGCATGCACATATTATGTTGCACAGTAACAGACTGATTGTACCTATCTACAGAGAATATTTTGAAATGTTTTTTGACCAGTTGAGCATGAACTAATCTATGACACGTGGCACTGTGAAGATTATTCTTTTCAAGCATGATTGTCCCATATGCAGGTGTGTCACTTGTTGCTGAACATTGATCAGTCGTGTTTCTTAACCAGAGCAGGTTACAATCTTGTCCTTATTCTCCAACAACAATAATTCCCATACAATGCTGATTTTGTTGACTGCAGTTGATCAGTTCTGAATTGATTCTTGATCCTTTTCATGTACTTATTCTTCACTGCGCAGCATCTCCACTGTCCAAATATCATTGCCTTCCCAAGAAGCATGTCTTCTGGTGCAGTAATACACATAGATTTTGTCTGCACATCAATCAAACAACTACAGTAGTTTCTGCTCAATATATTGATTCTCAATTAACTAACACACATTCTAGTCAGTAAACTACTTTCAGAATTAATTCACATTTTTGAAATCAATAATGGCCAACTCATTTTTGAGAAAATTGAATATTTCTTTATTCAATGGCTTTGTGAATAAATCTGTAAGTTGATTCTCAGAATCAACAAATTGAATTTCGCAATCACCATTCATAATGTGATCCCTTATAAAGTGGTGTCGAATTTCAATATGTTTGGTTCTAGAGTGCTGAACTGGATTTTTAGTCAAGTTAATTGTACTTGTGTTATCATAGAATAATGGAATTTTAGGAAGATTAAGTCCAAAATCACTTAGCTGATGTTTTATCCAGATGGTTTGAGCACAACAGCTTCCAACATCAATGTATTATGCTTAAGCTGTAGACAATGCAACACAGACTTGCTTCTTGTCGTGCCATAATATCAAACTAGATCCTAGCAAGTGACATATTCCACTAGTGCTCTTCTTATCTACTTTGCAACCTGCAAAGTCAAAATCAGAATTACCTCACTTGGATACCAAAGACCAACTTCAGTAGTTCCCTTGAGATACTTCAAAATTCTTTTGGCTACCACATAGTGTAATTCCTTTGGATTAGCCTGAAATATGGCGCATAAACACACACTAAACGTGATGTTTGGTCTATTGCAGTCAGATACAGAAGTGATCCAATCAATTGTCTAAACTTAGTCTGATCCACATCAACTCCAGTTTCATCAGCATCTAAATAGCATCCAGTGGCTATAGGAGTGGAAGCTTCCTTGCAGTTTTTCATATTAAATTTCTTCAATAATTTCCTGCAATATTTTGCTTGACAAAGAAATATGTCATGTTGAACTTGTTTAACCTACAAGCCTAGAAAGAAATTGAGCTCTCCCATCATGGACATCTCAAATTCTCCTTGCATAGTAGCCACAAACTGCTCACATAAACTTTCATTAGTTGAACCAAAAATAATGTCATCAACATAAATTTGAACAAGTATTATATCATTGCATGAATTCTTAATAAACAAGGTCTTATCTGTTTTCCCTCTCTCATAGTCTTGAGAAAGCAAGAAATTACTCAACCTCTCATACCACTGTCGAGGTGCTTGCTTTAACCCATACATGGCCTTCTTCAGCTTGAAAACGTAATCTGGATTGTTGTGATCTTCAAATCCAGGGAGTTGGCTCACATAGACCTCTTCATCAATGAACCCGTTCAAGAAAGTGCTTTTGACATCCATTTGATGTAATCTGAACCCCTTCATGCAAGCATATGCTAGTAGCAATCTAACTGCTTCCAATCTAGCTACTGGTGCATAGGTTTCACCAAAATTGATGCCTTCTTCCTGGTTATATCCTTTTGCCACAAGTCGCGCCTTGTTCCTCACAATGACACCTTGTTTATCTATCTTGTTCTTGAAAACCCACTTGGTTCCAATCACATTCATCTCCTTTGATCTAGGAACAAGTGTCCATACCTCATTTCTCGCAAACTGGTTCAGTTCCTCATGCATGGCATTTATCCAGTTGCTATCTTCTAGAGGTTCACTCACTGACTTGGGTTCAACTTGTGACACAAATGCCATATGTTCACAGAAATGGTTCATGGATCTTCTTGTAGTTACTCCCTTCTGTACTTGACCAATGATATTGTCCAGTGATAAATTCCTAGGAACCCTCCATTCTCTAGGCAGTCCAGTACTCGTTGTTGCTGCTCCATTGTTAGATTCAATCGGTTGATCTTGTGGTTCAATCGATTGAACTTCATCCGATTGATTTTCTTTTTCAGATTTAACCAGTTGATCTGTGACAATCTTCTGATTCACTTTGTGGTTCATCATCATCTGCAGTGTTACACCAGCTAGTGTTACACCAGTACAGAAACCCACTACATTGCCTAATTACACTCCCGTAATTGAATACAACAAGAACACAATACAGTTCAAATCAAACAACCACACTGAACGCAATACAAAATGGATTGAGATCAAGTATGGAAGACTTAGCTCTGGTCCAGAACCAAAGCAGTTGATCCTCACTCAAGAAGTGCTTCAAGATTCACGATCTTTATGAGTTCTTGTGTGAAAATCAATTCGAAAATAGTTCGTATGAAAAGGGCGCTTGTGATCTCTTAGGAATTCTCAAAAGGATATTTCAGAAATCTCAAAAGTTATGAAAATGATAGAGACAATCCCTTTTTATAGTCAATTCTGATTTAAAACATCTTAGCCGTCACTGGTTCAATTAATTGAACAAACCATTCAATCGATTGAATTGACCGTTAGTTGACTCAGTCAAAGATTCCAATAGTAACAGAAATAACTATCACATTCAATCTATTGTTTTAAAAATTCAATTGATTCAAAAATCTTTTTCAGCAAAAATCAGTTTGGGCAATTTTTCTTAAAACAAGTTTTAACAAAAATATTTGTGAATCTCTTAGCACCCCAAGAATGATGAACCATGCCACTAATGATTAAGAATTAAGCCAACACCAACACACAAACCCAACTAAGGACCAAGACTGAATCACCCAACCATCTTCATGTTGGCACAAAGACATTCACTTAAACAATTTTGGTCCAGGTTGGTTCCAACAGATTCTTCATGAAGCAGTCTTCATCAACTCACATGCTAGGCATTGATCTACCGTAGTCCAGATCCACTCCATCAAAACTTCAGCAAGCTATTGACTTCATCAAATCACATGTTTAGCATTAGTGCTAACATTAACTCAACTTCCTAGTGTTTCATTTGGCAAGGGCACGAAGCATCACATCTTATGTCAACGTGGGAATGGTTAGGTGAAGCAACATCTGCCTAATTTATGTCATGCTTTGAGATGCTGGACCTCATAATTACTTTAAAACCCTTATCAATGTTCTTTGGGATTTAAATCTTACTTTGAAAGTAATAATATTAAGCTTAACCACGCAAGTTCAGAAAACGGTCACAAATAGTTCGACCTATAACAAGTCGTCAAACCTTCAAACTACCAACTCATCAAATACAAAGCTCATCCTAAAAAGTCTTCAAACTACCAAGTTCAACTTTAAGTTCATTCATCCTTTTCGTTGGATTCTGAGCTCGGCAACTTGTTTACTACCCAATACCCGAATAATATGAACAAAATAATACCTAATCCAAACAAATAGGTATAATATGTATATAATATTATCAGCTCATAATAGATGGATAACCACCTGTAGATCCAAATAATATATACTATAATCCATAACTTATTTTTGTTATTAAGCTTAACAATCCATAATATGATAACTACCTATCAAGCCCAAACGCCTTTAAATATTGTCTCATCACTTAGGGAGTACTCACTCAATCTCATACTTACTAAATACTCATTCTAATCATCTTTATGCTCCTACTAATTTGAGCGTTGAAGAATTATCTACAGCATGGTAGTTAGAATCATAAGAATCATACAATACGAATCACATTTCGTTTCAAGAACTTCCTTTCACGATAGATATCGGTAGTTGTATCGTTTTATACCTTGAATCGTAACATGAATCATATGAATCAAATTTGAATTTTGTGATTTGCAATTAATGTCTGTTACATACGATTCATGGAGAACAAAGCGTTACATATTATTGGGAAATGAAAAATCCCAAAAAACAAAATAAAAAACTAAATTTAACAAAAAGTCACATATGGAGAAATGAAAAAATCCCGAAAAAAAAAGTGTCTTTTATAGAACCTTTTGTCTATAAATTGAGAAGATAAGAAAGATAAAAAAAATAAAAAAGTGGAGAAAAGCACTCTCAATCATCCAAAGAAATACAATGAGCACCGGAGAGAGAAGCGTAGCGGAGAAGTGAAAAGAAGAACTAATACAAAAAGAAGAAATCAGCAGGAAAAAAAAAAAAAAAAAAAAAAATAAAAAAGTGGAGAAAAGCACTCTCAATCATCCAAAGAAATACAATGAGCACCGGAGAGAGAAGCGTAGCGGAGAAGTGAAAAGAAGAACTAATACAAAAAGAAGAAATCAGCAGGAA
>Ga0209489_109568_pt1 | contig 11884 bp, 15 predicted proteins | sample SiratrowhiteBW_FD_187527 | JGI IMG/M metagenome (GOLD analysis project Ga0209489, IMG submission 187527) | Root nodule microbial communities of legume samples collected from California, USA - Siratro white BW (SPAdes) (version 2) | ecosystem: Host-associated > Plants > Roots > Nodule | place... | reverse complement strand
AAAAAAAAAAAAAAAAAAAAAAAAAAAAAAAAAAAAAAAAAAAAAAAAAAAAGAGCTCGGAAAGTTTGGCAATGACAAATGCTAATTACTATGACTTGGTTGTAAATGACATGCGAATGCAAGGTGGAGAAAAAAGCATTGGGAGGTAAACACATATGATGAAAGTGACAAAAGTGGCAATCGGGGGAGAAGATAAGAATATGTGGCATCAGCTTTGGCAGAACCACTCAGAAACAGTTGCACGAATTTTTATCTGAAGTTCGCTCGTGTCTAAAAATCTATCTTTAATATATTAAAAGATATGTTGCAATCAAACATATCTATTAATATATCAGAGAAAATGTAAATAGTTATTGCAATCAAACAAAGTGGAAAATAATACACTTACAAGTTTTTCAAAGTTGTCATTGTTCCAAGATATGTTGGTAGAGTTCCATTAGTGTTGTAATTCCTCAAAATCCTGGAAAACAACAAATGTATAGCATTATGTTATTAGAATGATGATACATCTACATCTTAATCAAAACAATGAGTTTTGTCTTTTACCTCCACTAAAGGTTGTGTCTGCATCTGGGATTCCTACATGTTGCAAGAAAGAAGAATAATCTGATCATTCACCCCCTAACCTCCCAAACTTTCAAGTTCCAATGTACACAAATAGTTCATTAGCATATAAAAATAATTAGACACTGAGATTGTAACACTCCAAAGTTTAATCCCCTGTGATTATTGGCTAATTGTTAAAATTAACAGCAAAGTAAATTGAATTTATCCACTCTACAATGTTGATTTGGTCTTCCCTTTGTCTATACTCTCTCCTCAGCCATATCCTAAGACAATTAATTGGATTTATAACGTAAAGATGTAAGCAAAAGCCATACTCTTACCAGGGGAGAACTACCAGAACTAGTCCAGGATTCATAAATGCTTTGACTTACATAAGAATCAATACTTACAAAGTGATTGGTGCCACCATCATGTATCTTAGTTTTCTAATTATGGACAAAAATAACTTATTCTATTATTTTCAGTTCAGCTTTGGTGATACCTCTTAAATTGCTCTTTTGATCAATTCATCTAGTTGTGGAGTAGCACGCACATTGAACCCCGGTCCACCAGCTACACAATCAACATTCAAGTAAGCAATTACTCTTGAAGCAAGAATTTCTGTATTCTCCTCTACCCATTCAATTGATCCTATATGGAGGGAATAATCATATCAAACTTTCATTTGCTTCCAATAGAGGATGCTTGTGATCTATAAAAAAAATAATAAAGAGAGACAAGTGAAGTAAAGAAAATTACAAGGCCATATTCCTCAGCATCCCAATTGCATAATAAAATTGTTCTTCTAGGTCTCCACCCTTTTTTTTGAAGCTTCCCTAGCCTTTAGACTACCTAATTTCATGAAATACGTCACTTGTGCCATTACCTCAATTCTTTTTCAGTGGTTTGACATAAACAGACAACACAATGCCTACAAACAAATCCTTGTTACCTGACGTAACAAGGATCACGACGGGGACGACGATCTGAAGAAAGAAATTATAAATAATTTTTGAAAAATTAAGAAAGAAGGAGTCGTCACTATAGTTTATTATGGAAAACCTTGGAAAAAACCGAAAACAAGGATAAGGCTAGTCTGTGAAAACCGAATTTAGGGTCCGAGAGTCGGTTACGTGTGGGAAAGATATTAGCACCCCCAATGCCCGTCCTAAGACGGTACCTTTGATTAAATAAGTAAAATGAGTTTAATTTTCAAAATGTTTATTTTTCAAAAGAAAAATAAAAATGCAGATACAACCAAACAAAAATATTTTTTTGATTTTTGGGGCCCGACAAGGGTTTGACCTTGCTCCTACGTATTTCCATCAGGGATTGAAAATCAAGGTTACGTAGTTCTTTGATGAAAGTGCTAGTTTGTTATTGATATTTTTTAATTTTTGAAAGTTCTATATTTTTTAATTTTTGGAACTTTGATGTCTTTTGTATTTTTGGAAATTGGACATTTTGGAAACTTTTGATTCGTTTGTTGGAGTACAAGGTGCGAACGACCATGCTTATTACTCCTACAAATCTGAAATATTTTCGTGAATTTTATAAAGTGAAAATTTCGTAACAGATATCATCTGACGCACGCAGTCATTTGAACATCTAAACGAAATAGTAAAACATTCTCAAATTAAATTCTACATGATGCGTGCAGCCATTTGAATATTTAATCGAATTATTTTATTATCATGTGAAAACAATTTAAATAAAATCAAATATAAAATTATTGTAAAATACTTTTGAATGGTATATTTATAAAAATGAGCGGTGAGAAAAGAAACACAAAAATTTGACAAAATCATATGATCAAATGTTTTTTTTTTTTCGAAAAGAAAGGTTAATGCTAATAACAAAAGTTTAAAACAAACTTAAAAGTGTGTAAGGAAAATAGAAAAGAATAAAGAGAGAAAAAAAAAAGTTGCACATGGGGCCCACTTGCATTAAGGAAAAAAGAAAAGAAAACTTTGTACGTAGTGAGCCTATTAAGAAAAAAAGAAGATTTTGTACATGGTGGACCCCACAATTGTATGCAAGTATTAGAAAGGTATAGTGGGAAGTGACCCCACTTTGTTTGATACGTGCATGGAGAGGGAAAAAGCACATAAGAAACGTGGACCCCACCCTCACCAACATAATTGCACCTAAGTGCAACAAAGATTGTGCCCCATACCTCAGGAACCCAACACATGCTTTGTCTTCAAACAAAAATGAGACCTATTTCCTATCAAAACACGTGAGGCCACCTCCTTTCATGTATATCATACGTAGCCTCCAACCATGCTCACCAAAAGGCATCTCCTCTCCCCAAAACAGTGCACACTTTAAGGAAAAGAAAGAAAAAAAAAATGAATTGCATCTCTACTCATGCATCTTTTCAAAGCCTCTTTTTTCTTGTTGTTGTTGTTTGAGCTCTGTACGATGGTGTTGTAACCCTCACACAACAGCAACAATATTGGCATGCCTACAACTATTGTTTAAGGTAGTGGGGGGTACAGAGACAGTGGCTAGGATGGGGAATGTAAGTGGTTTTAAGATGATTACAAGGGGTGACATGGTGGTTTTGGACACATGGTGGAGGGTCATGATGGTAGTTACATGCTGGCTTACCATGGTAGTTTGGAGGTGCGTTTTTGATGGGGTTCGGTGGTGTATGGTGGTTGGAGGTGTGACTATTGTGGAGGTAGAGATGGGATATAGTGGTAGTTTTATGGTGGTTTCGTGGAGGTGCATGGCACATGGTTTTAAAGTGGTTGTAGATGTGCATGGGGAAGTGTATGGGAGGTCGAAGCATGGGAGCACGGTGGAAGATGTATGGTAGTGAGGCTTGTTGTGGAGGTGCGTGCGAGGTGTTTTTGAGCACGGTGGAGGAGGCATTGAAGGTGGAGGTAGTGGAGGTGATGTTATGCAAGGTTTAGGTGGTGAGTTTGGCTATGTGTGGGCTCAAGTTTTGGGGAGAGTTGGTGAGAAGTGTATGGGAGGTGTTTGGAGTTGCGGCGAAATTAAGGTAGAGAGATTTGAGGGCTTGTGGGATGTTGTGGGGGTGTGGTTGCAACATGGTGCAGAGTATGCAGACACAACGAAAGTCTCTATGGGTTGGTGTAAATGAAAGAAGTGGTTTTTGTGTGCAAAGTGCGGTGAGCAGCGTTTTACGTGAGGTTTGGGGTTGTGAGGATGGAAGAGCAAGTGTAGAGTGAGGTGTGGTGGGGCTATTGGTGTTTTTTGCTTGGTGGTGTGGTGTTGATCTTGGTGACGGGAGATTATTGGCGGTGAAGTTAGGTGGTAGTTTCTTTGAGCCTGGTGTGGTTGTTTTGGTTGCTGGTAGCGAGAAGATGGTTGATGTTTCTAAGGCTTGGGGTGGGGTGTGTCTTGGTGGAGACGCACATGAGACGTGACGGTGAAAGGTGATACTTGCATGGTGGAGTTGCGGAGTGGAAGAAGTTGGTGGAGTTTTGGGATATAGTGATGGGGGTAGTCAAGGTTGCAGGACTGTGAGGGTGGCATTAGAGATGGGTTTTTGTGGAGTGAGGGTGGTGTACGGTGTATGTGCCTGGAGAGGATGGCGGTATGGGTGAAGCTTTTCGCTATTGGCGGTAGTTGGTATACAGTGTTGTGGGATTTTAATAAGTGCAAAACGTCGAATACAGGAAGGGTGTGCGTGAGGGTTATGGAAGTGAATGGGCATTGTGTGTATAGTGAAGAAGGTTGGTGGAGACATAGAGCATATTATAGAACCAAACGAAATCGGAAGAAAGTGAAAATTAAGGACAAAACACAAACCACCCTGGATCACTAAGCTTTTAAAAGCAACCCCTGGATCTTATTAGTTCCAGATCTATTCCTCATGGTTTTTAATGAATGTTCTGATTCAACAACCTTTTTATTTGGCTTTGGCTTGATTATAGAAAACTGAACATTTCATGCAGATATACGAAGCAAAACAGTTCATGCAATATATGAATGGATAACAATGCATACTAAAAACATTTTAGCAAAAGCTGTATTAAAAGAACCAAAATAGACATATACAAGACCACAAGATTTTATCCTGGTTCACCCTTCTTCAAGGGTTACGTCCAGTCCTTTGCAAACTAGCAAAGGTTTCCACTAAAAGATCACCAAGATCAGTTTTACAAAATACAATATTGCTCCTCGCAGTACATACACTGCTTCTCGCAGTACATTCACACTATTGAAACCTACAATAGTGTATAAAACCAATGCAGAAAACCTCTGCAAACAACCTGTTACAATTACAACCCTCTGTAACTTGTAACCTTCAATTCCAGTATAAGAAATGTATCAAGAATACAAACAATACACAGTAATTCCACTCAACAGATTATACAAATGTATTAAGAACAGAGTTGAACTCTTAGCTCTGATTCAATATCACAGTTTACAGTAGATCAATTCAAAAGTAAAGCTCCAAGAATAGTTTTCTTGTTAAAAAAAACAATTGCTCACTTGTTCATAAGGTTTGCGAGTGTTTTTTTCCCAAGAGATTCACAAAAATTCGCTCAATATGATTTTTGTACTTGTTGTTGTATGGAAAACACATGCATGTCCCTTTATATAGAAAAATAATTATTTTTTACCGTTAAGACTTCAATTGATTGAATCACTATTCAATCAATTGATAACATCCTGTTACTTAACAGAAAATATATCAGGTTCAAATTTTGAAAATAGTTTACTGATTACCTATCTGAATTTGATTAACAAAATCTTATTTGCTTTTATTCTGAAAATCTTATGAAAAATATTATTAAGAAAATTTATCTTTGGAGCTTACTTTTGATAATCTATCATGCAATCATATGATTTTAAATCATAAACATAATTCACAACAACACACCCCTCCTAGTCTAGGACCAAACTCTCTCAAGCTCTTCCAGTCCTCATGCACTTCATGTTGTGGCTAGGATCCATTGTAGACTTCACTTTTGTGTTGATTTCATCAAATCATATGCAGCAACTACTAGTGCTAATAACTTAAACTATAATGAAAATACAACCGAAACGAATTAAAGCACAAACAATGACACTTACACACATATTGCGGAATATTGATTCTTTACACAAGATTTTTTTTATTTTCCAGCAAAATTTTGAGACGTTTGTCACCTCATCGACGACAACGAAATGTATATGACTCTTTATTTTACATGTTAAACAAATTTCAAATGCATATCAAATGTTATATTATTCAATAACAACAAATGAACAGTGCAATTCCATTAGAGAAGATGATGAACAATAAACGACCAAAACAAGAAATAAGAAAGTCAATGAAGCATGACGTGTGTTTACATGATGGAAGTATATAGTTTATTCTTACTTGTTGAAGCGCAGAAACCTCCAATCAAATGCGTTCTTCAATAGTGAATTCTGACTCCGACGAACTCTTTCCCTTCTCCGGCAATGTCTGCTCTTCTCCGACAAAGCATTTCTTTCACAGAAACTTCACCAATCTCTCTCTCAAATGATCTCAAACGTTTCGTGAGCACCAAAGACTTGTAAGGATCTATCCCTCTGGTAACAAAAAATTCTGAATCCAGCCTCTTATATAGGAAAAGTTATCGTTCAAATAGTGCTTCGTCAATTAACTTTCCAGTCACCAACCGGGAGCTCAACCAAAACGACAAAGGAAATTATTTATTTCAATTCAAAATGACACCAACCTTGGTCAAGCATGCTTCGTTTTCCCATTTCCAGAATTCACGAAACGGTGAACATGAAGAAGACAATGAATAATGTTTGCCCAATAGGATCTTGTCACATGGCCATTCATTTTATACTTTTTATTTTCTCTTTCTCGTTTTTTAATTTTTCGTTTTTTGTTTTCCTTTTCTTTTTTTTTCTTTTTCTTTACTTTTTCTTTTCTTTTATCATTTTCTTTGACTTTTATTTATTATTATTTTTTATTTTCTTTCATTATTTTCTTTTAATTTTTAATTTTTACTTTTTATTTTTTATATTTTTAGTATTATTTATTTATTTATTTTCATTTCTATTTTTATTTATTATTCCTATTTTTATTTAATTTTTATCATGAAATGAACGTTATACATGAATTTGAAAATTGTACCCAAAATGGAATGAAGTGGGAATGCAAATGATAAAAATTATGGATAAAATATATTTATTTTTTCATTTTTCACCCGAATGAAATTGGGTGTTGATACTTGTCAAGCTCTTCTGCCCCTTTGCCCCCAACAACATTTTGAATTGTGGCTATAACATCCTGTCCCTGAAAGCCAACATCCAAAATTCCACTAATCAGGGTCTTTTGCATGACATTTTCACAAGCCATAATTTGTAAAAAAAAAATAGTTTAAAGAAGAAAAGAAAATAATGAAAATTTACAGCTATCAAATTAACTCAAACTTCTAGTAAATAGTAAAGATAACTCAATAACAAAATGGTGTTTTACAATTGACAAATAATCATGTCCCTTAAACATGTGGCTAATGATTCAACTTTCAAGTTTGTGTACATGAAAGATAATCTCTTAAGAGAAATCAATCCCTTTAATATGCCTACCTCAAAAATTAATCTCCAACTTCCAGGGAGGGGTACCCCAGGTTCACCAAAATAGAAAGTTAAGACAATTATACAAAAATAGATAAGAATACCATGTAAGTAAGGTTAAGAATTCTTGGTCCTGGTCCAAGCTTGTAATCAAAAGCATCCTTGTTTCCCTGCCATTCATCCTCAGTAACAGGTCTACCAAGTGACATCATTATCTTCTCCCCGTCAGTAGCTGACAGGGGCAATGAAGGTATCAGAGGAACTTCGCCTCCTTCCTCTAGCAATTGAGCCTTACCGTGATGAATCTCCGCCTTGATCGCTACAAAAGACGCCTTACCTTTCTCCTTGGAAGTTATTTCTGCTTTCTACACAAAAATTAAAACAAATACATGTGAATTTCCTTCAGTACCGTTAGAGAAACCCCTAATTCCATGATTTCTGAAGAAAAGTTCACAAGTTATGGCACAAATTGAGTTATGTAAGTTTCGACGCGGGCATACCTGAACCAATGCCTTGATGTCGGTGTCGATGGGGCTTAGATTCTAGCAAAGGCATCATCGCCAGAGACATTAGAATTCTTGAAATCGTATTTGTCGTACTTCTTGCAAATGGAATCGACTGTAGTGAGAATGTCAATGACACTCATATTGTGTCGCTCGGAAATGCTCTCTAAAACCCTTCCACGAAGAGGAGGAAGCTGGAAACTCTGATAATCTTGTGATAGAAGATCCACGGCAGAGTTTGCTTCAGCTCCGCGAAGATAAGGGAGTGAGAGATGAGGAAAGTGAAAATCAATTTTGAAATGAGTTTACCTGGGCAAGTTGGAGATGATTTTTGTGTGCGAAGTTGAAGATGAAAATCATATGCAGTTAGAGTTGTGCGGTTCGACTGATTGGATTAAATTTCTGAGAGGGGAGTTGAAAAGGATAATGATAAATTGACACTGCTTTAAGGGTTACACCCATTTGACACTCTTAGTTGCCATGACTTCTCTAAGTTGGAAATGAAAGAGAGAAATTGCTTACGTGGTCGGTCACTTATCGTCTTACAAGGATGAAGAGGTAATTTGGAGGATGAAAGAAGCGTGAACAAAAGAGAGGGAAAACCAAAACACTTCATACATTCCATTAGTGTCTTCAAAGAAAGAGAATAGAGAAGAGAGAAAGAGTTTGTTGTGTTCGCTTGATTCCGTTAGGGTTTTTACATAGTCAGTTGCTTCGTCAGAGTTCTTTGGTGTTTTCGGCGATGAATCGGAGGAGGAAGAGCTAGTTTCTTGCTGATGTCGAAGGTGTAATTTTCGTCTTCTGTCATCCAAGGCAAGGATTAGTGTTTTGCAAAGAAAATATCATGTGAGGTGTATCTTTTGCTCTTGATGTGAAACATGAACTTAAACCATTGTTGGCACCATAGCTGCTACTAAATCACTTAGGCCAGTGAAAAAAAATGTTTCTTGGTGTGTTTTAGGTTGTTGGTCTTTCTATCTGATACATGTATGTTTAAAAATCATTTCTTGGTGTTTTTGGGTTGGTGGTTTTTTGTATCTGATACACGTATGCGAAAAAATCGTTACTTGGTGTGTTTTAGATTGCTAGTTTTTGTTTCTGATACATGTATGTTGTTTCTTGGTGTGTTTTGGGTTGGTGGCTTCCATCCGTGCTTCATGTATATATGTCAATGTCCTTCTCCTTACAAAAAATATCACTTCTTAGGTCAGCATAAAAATCATTTCTTGGTGGGTTTCACACCTTGCTGATTTGTTTTTGATTGTTGGTTTCCATATCTGCTAGTTGTATTCCAATGTGGTACTCCATTAACCACTTAGCTCAACAGAGTAAACCATTACATGTTGGGTTTTTCACACCATGTTGGTTTCCATCTTTGAGGCATGTATGTGTGTCAATGTCATCCTCACTAAATCGCTTAGGTCAACAGAGTAAATCACTTCTTCGTTTGTTTTAGATTGTTGGTTTCCATCTCTGAGGCATGTATGTATGCCAATGTCCTACTCAATGAACAACTTACCTCATCAGAGTAAACCATTCAGTGTCGGGTTTTTCACAACTTGCTGGTTTTCATCTCTGAGACATGTATGTATGTCAATGTCGTCCTCACTAAACCATTTAGCTTAGCAAAGTAAACCACTTCTTGGTTTGTTTTAGATTTGTGGTTTCCATGTGAGGCATGTATGTATGTCAATGTCCTACTCGGTGAACCATTTACCTCATCAGGATAAACCATTCCGTGTTGGGTTTTTCACACCTTGTTGGTTTCCATCTATGAGGCATGTATGTATGCCAATGTTGTCCTCACTGAACCACTTATCTCAACAGAGTAAACAATTTTGTGTTTGGTTTTTTATTGTTGGATTGTATGTTGTTCATGTATGTATAAAAAGATTACAATCCGCTTCTAAGAAACCTAAGAAGCGGAAGACATCAACCCATGAAAAGAAAACAAGTGTAACACACAATTCAGTAAGAATTACATTTCGACATTCTCATTTGAAATTGTTATACGAGGGTGCAAGTAATTTGTATATATGCTAAATCAACTTTCTTGTCCTTGTAGTGCAATATGGATGGTACTAGGATTCAACCACTTTAGTCAGACAAGACATTCCAACAGAGGACAACTTAGCCAACACATTTTTGGAATGAACAACGATCCACATACGGTTGGTTCTCAATTTCAATTAAAAATTAGGTCATTCTATTTTTTTTTACTTGCATAACAACATTTAAATTTGCTTCCTTGACATTGTCCAAACAGAACACAAATGTTGAATGTGGTGACTTTGTACCGCTGTTGAATCACTGGCCACAATTGGATCAAACGCACAGGACTTCACCTATTCAACTTTCTTTGAGAATGTCACCAAAATTAATCTTTGATTTTAGTTATATGTTTCAAAAAATGGTACTTTATAAAGTGACTTCTATAAACTATGACAGGCCCTAGTGTGAAGACAAACAATCCATGCGAAAATGATGTCTGCTACAACCAACCAACCCATGAAAGGGCTTGCACTAGAGCCATGACACCCAATCATATCAACATGGAAGTTCTTCGAGCAAATATAAGCCACCCACTTCGAAGTGGTTTACTATGTTTTTGTACTTGGTTCATTGGATAGGAATTTTGAAGCCCATACTTACAAGTGCAAATTCAGCACGTGAACTTGAGTTTCTTAATGAATACAGGCAGTTGCAAGTTTTTTTCAATCTTTATTTCATTTCGTTGTCCAATGAGGTCATTATGGAGGTCCTTGTATTAAATGTATTTCACCAACATTTAACTGGTTCACCATGTGTTAATAAATGGTTCCATGAGGCAGAATTTTGCTGACAATTAGTAAAAGTGGAAAGTGTATTTTGAATACTTTCTTTCCTTTTCATGTACAATTAGGTCAATTTAAACCTCATTGCAGTTATTGTATGACACCCACACAGAGGTGGTTGCATGTATGTTGCTAGGTGGTTCAATGCGTTTGACTTTTGAAGGTCGCAATTAAATTTGCAAATTGACATATTCATGTTGAGTCTGATTGTGAATGCATACACTTGAATCAGTTTTTTTTTTCTTTTTTTAAGATTTTCCTTCCTTTTGTCCTTCAATGAGGTCAATATGGAAAGTCTTTCCAATAAACGTATGTTGCGCACATGATTTTGGTTGACTATGTCTTTCTAAGTCGTTCATTGGGTACAATAAGTACCCTAACCAAAACTACAAATTGAAATGTTCAAGTTTAATCTGTTTGGGATTGAATCCATTTCAAAGTGTTTTTTGAACATTTTCCTTCCTCTTGTGGTCAAATTAGGCAAACATCCAAGTCCTTGAGGAAAGGTATGACACCTACATGGTTATGGTTGACTATGTGTTCATTAGTGGCTCGTTGGTTACAATAAATGAATACCCTGACCAAAACTAGGAATTGAAATCTTCAAGTTCAATCTATTTGGGACTCAATTGATTTTCAAGGTGTTTTTTTCACATTTTCCTTCGTCTTGTGGTCCAATTAGACGAGCATGTCAGCCTTTAAGGAAAGGTATAACACCCACATGGTTATGGTTGATTATATGTTCATTAGTGGTTCATTGGGTACAATAAGTGAATACTCTGACCAAAACTGGGAATTAAATTTTCAAGTTCAGTCTGTTTGGGATTCAATTCATTTTCAAGGTGTTTTTTTCACATTTTCCTTTGTCTTGTGGTCCAATTGAAAAATAAGGTTTAGACCGAGTTCAAGAGGGGGGGTGAATTGAACTTAGAAAACTTTTCGCAAATATGAATTATTCTTGAAGTAGAGAATGAAAATTCTTTATTCAATCGATTGAGTTGTGTAATTCTAAACTGTCAGGTAAACAATCGATTGAGCACAGCGGAATATATCAGAGTTAAAACCAAAATTCAGTTAAACCCAGAAATCAATTAAACCCAGAAATCAGTTTACAATGTAAGATTGTGCTAACCCAGATTTAATATGTATAAACACAATCCAGTATATTACACACAATCCAGAATCACAGTTGATTATGAAAACAGATGTTCAGAGTATGATTAACAGTATGAACTGATTTTAATCCAGTTAATCTTAAAGATGGCAACAGTGAATATTGTGAGCACCAAGGCTTAGCATATGAAGCTGATGAAGACTGCCTCATGAAGAATCTGTTAGAACCAACCTGGACCAGAATTATTCAAGTGAAGACTTTGTGCCAACATGAAGATAGTTGGGTGTTTAGGTCTTGGTCCTTAGTTGGGTTTGTGTGTTGGTGATTGGCTTAGTCCTTAATCACTTGTG
>Ga0209489_109566_pt1 | contig 11890 bp, 13 predicted proteins | sample SiratrowhiteBW_FD_187527 | JGI IMG/M metagenome (GOLD analysis project Ga0209489, IMG submission 187527) | Root nodule microbial communities of legume samples collected from California, USA - Siratro white BW (SPAdes) (version 2) | ecosystem: Host-associated > Plants > Roots > Nodule | place... | reverse complement strand
AGTTTCCGCTACATTCAATGTTGCAGATCTTTCACCTTACTTCGATGAAGAAAGTGTTAGACTCGAGGACGAGTCTCCTTCAACCAGGGGAGAATGAACCAGAAAGCATCTCCAGCTCATCTCCAGCTCATCTCCAGCACATCACCAGCTCATGCCACCATCTTTGCACATGGCTAGCCATTTTCCAGCACATGGCCAGCTACCTCAACCACCATCTTTTCATCATTTTCACATTGCAATTTATATTTCTTTATTACTTGCATTGGCCTATAAAAGGCTACCCCCATGTATGAGTTAAGACATAGACAAGAAATATTTCTCTCTTTAAGTTTACAGAGATTCTCTGTTTTCTTGCGCTTCTGAGCCACTCTCTCTTTGTCCTATGTAAGATACTTGTTTACACGACCTTAGTTTTGTGTAATCATTTCAACGCTGCTTTGTAGTTCCATTTATCGCTCTATTTTCATCATAAACTAACAAAAGGTATTCAAGCTTGTGAAAAACAATTGGCATGTCCCAGCAAGATTTTTACTGGCCACCCATACGAAAAATTCATTGGGCAGAGTTAGTAACCAGTTTTCAGCAAAAAGACTGTTAGCATCCACTGTTACTGTAACAGCCAAATGACCTTCGTGTAAAGATGCACTCCAAAACAAGAGCAAAACAAAATTTCCCTCTTTTATGTTGATCTCTGAACAAATTTAGGATAACTTTCTCTCTTTTTATTGGTTATTGGTAGAGGAAGAAGAAGTTACTATAACAATGTTTAATATTTGTGTTTGACTTATATGAGCACAAAATAACTGGTGATTCTGTTTCAATTTGGAACAGCAATTGAATTGAGTGAAAGAGTAAGCAACTAATCTTATCTCGTGCCTAACTAAAGTGATGCATAAAGAGCTCAAAACAGCAGCCAAGAATGTAAACCACTGGTCAGGAACAACAACTCTAATGCCTCCGGTTGGAGGATTTGTTGCTGATGCCTACACTGGACGATTTTATATGGTCCTGTTTTCATCCTTTGTCCACCTCGTGGTAAATCTACTTTTCCCCCATAGTCAATGTGCACAACATTGTTCGATCAGTTTAACACACCTCGGGCAGGAACTGTTTTTCTTTTTTTCTAAATTGTTTATATAATTATACATTAAGCATCGTTGAAGATGTGACTGTTGGAAGCTGCTAACAAACTGCAGAGGGTCAGATTTTTATGCTACTTTTTAGGAAAATAAAAGTCATGGTGATTGATAGGATAAATTTGTTTTATTCCTATTTTTTAGGCATGATTTGTTAGTTGTTAATCTATTAACAGCTCTCTGTTCTTATAAATACGTTGTTTTCATATCAGAATAAAATATGCCCATTGTAGTCAAAATTCTTCTTTGTTTTCTTTTATACTCTAGCACTTTCTTTCTTCTCATAAAATTAAAACAACAAATTGGTTTCAGAGCTCTTATCTTTAAGGGTGAGTTGAGAGAAACCGTGATGGAGGGAGATACATCATACGTAGCGGGTCCACCACCAATTTTTGATGGAGAGGATTACGAGTTATGGGCTGCAAGAATAACCACTCATCTTGCAGCGTTGGATCTTTGGGAGGCAGTAGAATAAAACTATGACGTCCCTGAATTACCTTCAAATCCAACCATGGCTCAAATAAAGATTCACAGAGAGAGAAAGACAAAAAAGGCTAAAGCTAAAAATTGCCTTTTCTCTGCTTTGTCAAAAATAATTTTTACAAGAATTATGAATCTCAAGTCTGCCAAAGAGATTTGGGATTATCTCAAATCAGAATATCAAGGCTGTGAAAGAATCAAAGGCATGCAAGTGCTCAACTTAGGCAGAGAATTCGAGATGCAGAGCATGAAGGAGACAGAAACAATTAAAGGCTATGCTGACCGGCTGTTAAGCATAGCAAATAAAGTGCGGCTTCTAGGGAAGGACTTTCGTGATGTAAGAATAGTGCAAAAAATTCTGGTTACTGTACCTGAAAAGTATGAATCGAAGATATCAGCATTGGAGGAGTCAAAAGACCTGTCAACCATCACCTTGGGAGAATTGATAAATGCTTTACAAGCACAGGAGCAGAGAAGAATGATGAGGCAAGAGGAGGTGGTACAAGGTGCTTTTCACATGAAAGCACAAAGCACATGGAAGAACAAAAAACCAGAAGGCTTCAGCGAGTAGCAAGGTGAGACTTTTCCTCCTTGTTCGCATTGCAAAAAGACAAACCATCCTCAGAAAAGATGTTGGTGGAGGCCAGATGTCAAGTGCAGAAAATGTGGCGATATGGGACATGTAGAGCGAATCTGCAAGTCTAAACGAGAGGAGGCAAAGGTGACTGAGGAGCAACAAGAAGATGAACAACTCTTTGTTGCAACATGCTTTGCTACAAGTAACAGTTTCAGTGATTCATGGTTGATAGACAGCGGCTGCACAAACCATATGACCAACGACCAGAAGCTCTTTAAAGAGCTTGACAAAACCATTGTTTCTAAAGTAAAAATTGGAAACAGTGATTTCATCTCAGTTAAGGGAAAAGGGACCATTGCTATTGAAAGCTTGAAAGGTTTGAAACATATCTCTTATGTCTTATATGTGCCTGACATTGATCAAAATTTGCTCAGTGTTGCACAGCTTGTAGAAAAGGGCTTCAAAGTCATATTTGAAGACAATTGGTGTTTGATCAAAGACGCAAAAGGTAGCGACGTATTCAAGGTGAAAATGAGAGCCAAAAGCTATGCTCTAAATCTGATGGAAGAGGAGCAAATAGTTTTTCCAAGCATGACCAACAATACTGAGTTGTGGCATAAAAGACTCGGACATTTCCACCTTGTTGGACTTTTATACATGCAGAAACATGCCTTGGTAAAAGGTGTCTCGATGCTTGAAGACAAGTTGACTGATCGCGTGGCTTGCCAATATGGTAAGCTAGTCAGAAAACCATTTCCTCAAACAACTTGAAGAGCAACTCAAAAGTTGCAGCTGGTACACACAGATGTTGGGGGACCTCAAAAAGTATCACCTTTAAATGGTAATAAATACTATATTACATTTATTGATGATTATACCAGATTTTGTTGGATTTATTTCTTTAAATCCAAAACTGAGGTTGCTAATATTTTCTGGAAATACAAAGCATTGGTGGAAAGTTAAAGTGGTTGCAGGTTGCAAACAATAAGGTATGACAATGGGAAGGAATACACAAATGATATTTTCGATAAATTTTGTGAAGAAGCTGACATTGAGCACCAACTCACCGTACCTTACATCCCACAACAGAATGGTGTAAGTGAAAGAAAAAACAGAAGTATCATGGAGATGACAAGGTGTATGCTTCATGAAAAAGAGTTGCCAAAGAAGTTGTGGGCGGAGACTGCAAACACTGCAGTATTCTTGCTGAATAGACTACCGACAAGAGTGTTGCAGAAAAAAACTCCATTTGAAGGCTGGTTTGGTTATAAACCAGATTTACAAAATCTAAAAATTTTTTGTTGTCTCTGTTTTTCTTTTGTACCACAGGTTAAAAGAGACAAACTTGACAAAAAGGTAGAACCAGGAGTTTTCATTGGATATAGCAGTACTTCCAAAGCTTACAGAAATTTTCAACCTCAAAATGAAAAAATTCTTGTGAGTAGAGATGTCAAATTCATGGAAGATCAGCAATGGAGCTGGGAAGAACCAATAAGGAAGCATCTGCAAAAATTCCCACAATTCTTTGATGATGATGTAGATGACATTCCTGTCAGAGGTACAAGATCTTTATCTGAGATTTATCAAAGGAGCAATATAGTTGTCTTAGAACCTGCAAAATTTGAAGAAGCTGAGAAGGATGACAAGTGGATAAATGCTATGAAGGAAGAGCTGAAGATGATAGAAAAAAATGACACTTGAGAGCTAGTGGACAGACCTCAACACAAGCAACCTATAGGGGTCAAATGGGTTTATAGACTAAACTTAATTCAGATGGTTCTATAAATAAATACAAGGCCAGATTGGTGGTGAAAGGCTATGCTCAAGTGTTCGGAGTGGACTTTTCAGAAACGTTTGCTCCAGTTGCACGCCTTGAAACAATTAGAATGCTACTTGCCTTGATTGAGCATAAAGGGTGGAAAGTTTATCATTTAGATGTAAAATCTGTTTTTCTAAATGGTTACTTACAGGAGGAGATTTATGTAAAGCAACCTGAAGGGTTTCAAATCAAAGGAGAAGAGGAGAAAGTTTACAAGTTAAAAAAGACCTTATATGGTCTTAAATAGGCTCCTAGGGCCTGGTACAGCAGGATAAATGATCATCTTCAAGATCTTGGATTTGTCAAAAGTCCAAGTGAAGCTGCATTATATGTGAAGTTTGTAGATGCAAATTTAATAATCATTGCTATCTATGTTGATGATTTGCTTGTGACAGGAAGTGATGAAAAACTCATAAAAGAGTTTAAAGTTGAAATGCTCGAAGTGTTTGAAATGACAGATCTAGGCTTGATGAGCTTTTTCTTGGGAATGGAGGTGAAACAAGATCATGATGGAATCTTCGTTTGCCAAAAGAAGTATGCAAGGGAAGTACTAAAAAAATTTCATATGGAGGACTGCAAAAGCACTACATCTCCAATGAACCAGAAGGAGAAGTTTAGCAAGGATGATGAAGCGATAAAGTTGATGAAAAACATTACAGAAGTCTGATTGGTTGTTTAATGTATCTTACTGCAACCAAACCTGACATTTTGTTTGCAGTAAGTATACTTTCAAGGTTCATGCATTGTGCTAGTGAAGTACATCTTCAAGCTGCTAAACGAGTTGTTAGATATATTAAAGACACTTTAGATTACGATGTGAAGTACTCTCATTCTCATAATTTTAAGCTTTATGGATACTCTGATAGTGATTGGGCAGGTTGTGTTGATAACATGAGAAGCACCACTGGTTACTGTTTTACTTTTGGTTCTGGAGTTTTTTCTTGGCTTTCAAAAAAGCAAGAAGTTATAACTCAATCAACTAGCAGAAGCAGAGTATGTAGCTGTTGTTGCTGCAATAAATCAGGCCCTTTGGATCAGGAAAATCATGACAGATTTGCATATGGAACAAGAAGAGAGCACACATATTTTTGTGGATAACCAGGCTGCAATCTCAATTGCCAATGATCCGGTGTTTCATGGCAAAACAAAGCATTTCAAGATAAAGCTTTTTCCTCTAAGAGAGGTTCAAAGGAAAGGAGAAGTAAAGCTACTATACTGCAAAACAGAGAATCAAAGTGCTGACATTCTGACCAAGGCACTTCCAAAAACCAGATTCGAATACTTGAGACAAAAGCTTGGTGTTTGCAGTTCCAAAGTCAAGGAAGAGTGTTGAAGATGTGACTGTTGGAAGCTGCTAACAAACTGCAAAGGGTCAGATTTTTATGCTACTTTTTAGGAAAATAAAAGTCATGGTGACTGATAGGATGAATCTGTTTTATTCTTATTTTTTAGGCATGATTTGTTAGTGGTTAATCTATTAGCAACTCTCTGTTCTTATAAATACGATGTTTTCATATCAGAATAAAATATGCCCATTACAGTCTAAATTCTTCTTTGTTTTCTTTTATATTCTAGCACTTTCTTTCTGCTCTTAAAATTAAAACAACAAGTTTAACACACCTCGGGCAGGAACTGATTTTCTTTTTTTCTAAATTGTGTATATAATTTATACATTAAGCATAGTGTGATACACTGTTGTGTGGTCATAAAAGGTAAAGCTCATTACTTGGTGTGTCAATCAGAGATTAAGCCTTTTGACCATGTCTCAGTTCATCCCAAGTATAAAGCCTTGCGACACTAGGATATGCCAGCAGCCAAGAGAGGTTCATGAATTGGTTTACTTCCTTTCCCTTTACTTTATCTCCTTGGGTACTGGAGGATACAAACCATGCTTGGAAAGCTTTGGAACTGACCAATTTGATGATGATTACTTGGAAGAACGAAAGAAGATGTGTTTCTTCAACTGGTGGAACTTGCACTGTGCTTCGCATTGCGGCTTGATTTATCTTCAGGACTTCCAAGCATCATCACGATTCTTATGGCTCTCACTGTCAAATCTTTCTATGGGATACCCTTTTATGAAAGGCAGAAGCAGTTTCGAGCTAATTCTACAAGTCCAAATTGCAGTCAGAAGAAACAAAAATATGCATCAGTATCCTTTTCTTATGGCTGCAATTAGGATGTGTAGAATTGGCGTGAAAAGGTTTCCTTCTGCAGTTTTGTATCTGTAAAAAGGTATCCCCATATAAAGATATGATAGTGAGAGCCATAAGAGTAGACAAGCAGCTGCCCAGCTGACAAAATCCTGAACATAAACAACTAGTGTCGCCCCAAGCATCATTGCAGCACACAGTGCAAAGGTGCACCAGTTGAAGGAAGACATCTCCTTCTTTCGTTCTTTAAGGTGATCATCATCAAATTGATCAGCTCCAAAGCTTTCTAAGCATGGTTTTAATCCTCCATCACCCAAGGAGATATAGTAGAGGGAAAGGAAGAAAAGCACTTCATGATCCTTTCTTGGTTAATGACATATCTCACTGCTGCATGATTTTAGACTTGGAATGAATTGAGACATGGTGAAGAGGCTGAATCCCTGGTTTGACAACTAATTAAAACACATTGATGAAATAAAAATGACAACTTTTTAGACTGATATTGCCAATTTGAAAGTTATAATATATATATATATAAATATAATATTAATTAGTTAAGTAAATAGGTAGTTTACGAAGGACTAAAAGCGAAGCTTTCCATACACATGTGGAGAGAAACTCTACCCTTTTATATAATACACAGAGGCATCATGCACCAACATTTTCTGCTCCACTCTTACAGATTGAAGGTGTAAGTTAAAAGCAAAGACTTGGTTCTATATATTGTTATTAATGGAATAGAACATATGCAACGGAAAGATGTACTTAAACTACTGTCTGTGACATTTTAAATTGTGTATACTCCACTAACTAAAATTCTTCTTCTACTTTGTTGGAGTCGATGTATCTGGGTGCATTTTCGATTGTCTATTTGAATAGAAAGAATGGAAATGTAAAGTTATTCTCCTTTGTGACAGAATATTTAGAAAGGAAGGGTAAGGAGAAGAGTATAAAGACTGTCCTTACAATTTAAGTTATCCAAGAGCATAAGTTATCTCCAGTGTCATTTTATATCATGAACTTTAAGCTACATATATATTTCACAAAAATACAAAACTAAAAATTAATTTGTAGGGTGAGATTTTATTATTCAATACATATGATGATATAGATTAATGGACATTTTATATGTAATATTAAATATTAATCCAATACTTTGATCAAATTTAATATTATTTTAATTATGTCTAATTTCCCAATCCGATTACACTAAAATACAAACATATTCTGTGAAGAAGTATGCTTTAGGTACACTCCTCTTAAATATCTCATACCACATGTTAAAAGAGAAATACTGGGAAGACAAACAAGAGTCAACTCATGTAAAGAAATTGACATCATCCTTAACCCAAAATCTTAAGACATTAGATTTGTGAATCTTCTTTTTCATACATTGCTCAACTTTCTCATTTTTATTCAATATGAAACTTAAACTTACACACACCTAAAAGTTTATAAGTCCACTTATTGTTGCTCATACAAATACTCTTGCAACCCAACCACAATTTTCATTTAACTTTTTTTTTGTTGGTACCACTTTAACTACTAATTAATCTCACTCTTATTTTCTATTTGTTCTATATTAAAGGTCTCTTAATTTCTTAAAAAAAATACAAATTGAAATAGTATATTGATAAATCAAGTTACTTCCACATGACTTAAAATTTTAAACTTTTTCTAAAAGACTTGCGAGCATATAAAAAATTCTAAAAGACTTTGAGAGCATATAAAATTGATTAAAATGATATAAAGATATTTATAGGTTCAATTTCATCAACTTTAATATGATAATATCCAAACTTTTAATAAACTCTTAATGAAAAAAAAAATCACTACATACATATATGTAAATAAAAAAATTTAAAAAAAAAAGTATAATAAATAAAGAAATCGTCATGCTTATAATTAGTGTAATTTATTTTCTCAATCTTCCAACTCAAACGCAACTAAGATTCTTTGTGAAGTCGAAATATACAACACAGATACATTAAATACATTCCTAATTACAAGATTAATTAACTTAAAGCTTACGGATATTCTACTTTTAATTATCATTTGTAAATAATTTCACAGTTCTTTTTAATACACAAAATCACTGGTTCTTACATGTAAAATGTTCCTTAATTTATCAAAAACTCTGTCTTTCTTAACCCAATATAATTTTATGCAAGTGTATCTATAATCTATTTTTACCCTATTAATGTATTAAATATACATATAATTTGATAACAAAATAGAAACTCTAATAAAGAAAAAAGAATTTTGCTCGTATAAAACGAAAAATATGTATTTTAGAGAAAATAAAGTGCATATTCATATAGTAATTGATGAAAACATAGAGTTAGTAATTAAACCATAACATATTCATTAATTATAATATGTGAAAATATATTTTATTATAATCAAATATACTTAATTCTAAATACTATAATTCCATACTTTATTTTAGTGCATTTTCCACCCAAGAAGCAAATATTAAAAAAGAATGTATAAGCAACTAATGTTAAGATAATGGTTTTAAAAATTGAACTAGGCTGACTGATTCTATTAGAATGTTAGTTTCTATCCAAATCACCTCGATTTTTTCTTTTCGATTCTCTATTTTATATATTAAATGAAAATTTAAATATTTGCTTAAGAATATTTCTTGACGTAGAAATCTACATAACTTATTCGTTTCACCAAATGCAATATTTTCTCAACAACGTTTTTATAGATTTATTTCATAATATATCATATTCAGCGTGCGACTACTCAAATTAAATATTTTAATTTCTCTGAAGATGAAAATGTTAGCTAAGAGTCTCGAACGTCATAATTTCATGCAAACAATTATTTCCTTCGTTTATATTTACAAACCTCAAGTATCCAATTCATCATTACAAAGGAAAGTGGTTAATTCAATTAATAGTAATAAATTTGTCTTAAATTATTTCTTTTTCCGAAAACAATCATTGTTGTTAATATTTATTTTTATGCCTAAAGTTAATTAACGCAAGATATTGGACAAAAATTACAAAAAGCATTACGAATTTCAGTTTAAAAAATAAAAATAAAAGGATCTTTTAATTTGAAACTCATAAATAAGAACAAAAGAAATATATTACCTGAAGCAAATGGATTATGACCCGTTATCTAGCTTTAAATATGACATAATGGGATCAAAATATTACTGTCTAGTTAAGTCTGTCAAAGCATTATTGTGGTGAATTTTTTCTATACATTCATTAGTATAGGTATTTTTTTCCTATTTATGAAAATGAATAAATCGTGTACGTAATATAATTTTTTATAAGAAGAAAAGTATTAGAAAGGATGGTTTTAAAACAACGCTAAAATTTTTATTTTTAATTAAAATTATGTTTATATGTCATAATTTTAATAAAAAAAATAAAATGAAAATCGTGTACATGATTACTTTGAATATACAAATATATGCATGATAATTTTTTATTAAAATCGTGTTATGATAATAAATTTTTATTATTATTTTATTAAAATCATGTCATATTAATATGATTTTAATTAAATTTAAAAATTTTGATGTTATTTTCAAATCATTCTGTTATTATATGATTTTTAGATAAAATTCTGTCATGTAAACATAATTTATCTATTTTTGTAAAAAAAGAAATTCATTCTAATAAATATTTAAAAAAAAGTTGTATCATAATAATGCTTTAACAATCTATACGGTGTTACATCTTGAAGCAATGTTTGAATTATTTGTCTATACTAATGTCAACAACTCTTGTGTAGAACAGATTGTCTATGCAACTATGCTAGTTTTCTAGGAAATTCAGTTGGTCAAATCAATTTCAAAACTTTATTATAGGTGTTCCCATACTTTTGTGGACCAACACAAGAAATGTTCAATAGCCCAATTTTAAGAAAATATATCATCCAATACCTTGGATAATCTGCAACAGTAACTTTACAAATTCAAATTCCAGTGAATATAATGGAAGCAATACATTTAAGATTTGGTTGAGCTGAAGACATGGTAGTGAGAGTTGAACCTTAGTACTCTCATCAAGCCACCATCTCCACCTCATCACTCTTGTAACAATCGCTGTCCATGCTCCTCTGTACAGTCTTGTAAGTGTACCTTTTTGTGACCAAGAGAAACAAACACAAAACCAAAGCATTTATCACAGCCAACATCCAATAAAACCTATCAATACGACTTGAATTTATGTCCTTGCCTATCCAACTTTTCCCATTCTTCCCCGTGAGATGGTCCACGATGATTATTAGAAAACTGCTTAAGAAGAATCCTACTCCAAGCACACTAAGATACAAAGCCATTCCTAAGCTTCTCATTGAGTCAGGAACTTGCTCATAGAAGTACTCTTGCAAACCAACTAAAGAAAATGAATCTGCAAGGCCAAGGATTAAGTATTGGGGTATCAACCACAACACGCTCATAGTATTCTGGTTAGCCTCCCCTACTGTGAGGGCATCATGTGTAGCCGTTCTTAGTCTCTTTGCTTCTACTAAGGCAGCAACAACCATGAGCATCACAGATAATGTCATGCCGATGCTGATCCTCCTAAGGATGCTGATGCCTCTTTCATTACCAGTCACTTTCCTCAGAAATGGAACAATAATCCTATCATATATTGGGACAGTTATTAAGGTACCAACTGCTGAAACAGAGGACATGGAAGCTGCTGGGATTTTGAAGTTGTCACTTATCTTTAAGTTCATAGCAGCTGCTTGTTTCACAAAGAGCGTTGTGCCTTGAGCCACGCATACTCCAACTGTTAATGAAGTTAGCCATATGGGAACTAAATTTATAACAAGTTTTGTTTCTTCCACTCTTGTCACTGTTACTAATCTCCATGGATTCTTCTTCTCCTCAACATGTTCCTCTTCAATTATTGCAGCCTTGTCAAGAAACCTATTTATTGAATTGATTTGCTTTAATTTCCATGAATTTCTAACAATGAAAAATATGAATATCAATCTGACAAGGTCCATGTGTGATAAATACCTGAGTCTGCTGGTGTGTCTTAGAAGCCTTCCTTGGGACCTCTCTGACTCTGGGACCTCGTACAATATAGCAGGATTTGAAGGAGAAGACAAATTTCTTTTCCTTACTGCTGCAATTAAGACTTGTAAAATTGGTTTTAAAGGGTTCCCTTCTGCCCTTCTGTACCTGTAAAATGGTTTTCCCACACAGAAAGCTATGACAGTTAGAGCCATAAGAATAGTTATGATGAGGCAAGCAACTCCCCAGCTGACAAAGTCTTGAAGATAAACAATCAGTGTTGCACCGAGCAGCATTGCAAAGCACAGTGCAAAGTTCCACCAGTTGAAGAAAGACATCTTCTTCTTCCTTTCTTCCAAATGATTATCATCAAATTGGTCAGCTCCAAAGCTTTCCAAGCATGGTTTGTATCCTCCTGTACTCAAGGAGATTAAGTAAAGGGAAAGGAAGAAAATCACTTCATGAACCTTCCTTGGCTGTTGGCATATCCCAGTGCCGCAAGGCTTTATACTTGGGATGAACTGAGACATGGTCAACAGGCTTAATCCCTGGTTGACACATCAAGAAATGAGCTTTATTTTTCATGACAACACGCTAAGTGATATATAATTATATAAACAAATTGGGAAAAAAAAAAAAAAAAAAAAAAAAAAAAAAAATAAAAAAAAAAATAAAAAAAAAAAGATAAAAAAAAAAAAAAAAAAAAAAAAAAAAAACAATTCCAGCCTGAAG
>Ga0209489_109564_pt1 | contig 11893 bp, 1 predicted proteins | sample SiratrowhiteBW_FD_187527 | JGI IMG/M metagenome (GOLD analysis project Ga0209489, IMG submission 187527) | Root nodule microbial communities of legume samples collected from California, USA - Siratro white BW (SPAdes) (version 2) | ecosystem: Host-associated > Plants > Roots > Nodule | place: USA... | reverse complement strand
TATATATATATATATATATATATATATATATATATATATATATATATATATATATATATATATAATGGTAGAATTTTAAATTTATTCTTTATACCGTTTTGATATTTTTACTATCATTTTTTTTTATTTTTAGATGTTTTGGTAATAAAGATTCATGATGACAACATTAGTTAGTGTACCGTTTTGAAGACTAGTCATATATACCTGGTGAATGACACCTCACACTAGTGTTAAGGAACTAAAGCGTAAATATTAAATAAAGGACTATAGTACCTTGAACATATGTTCGAGGTAAAAAATTATCTATTAAGTAATAATTATGTTGATCTTAAAGTATTATTTTTGTCAAGTTTGGTGAGAATTACGGAAATAATAATTTTAAATTTTTTGGAGTTTAAGCAATAACTAAATCCTGAAATTCTTGAACCTATTTTTCTAGTATCTAAATCTATCTTACCAACACTATATAGGAAGAAAATTCCTATAAATAAAGTATATTCTTAAAGTAAACTTACCAACTTAAAATTACTACTTTGAATGAGAACCGTTATTATTATTGTTTTTACAGGATCTTTTAATAACTCTACTAATATGTGAGATCTTCGGTCTTGAGAGTAATTATTTTTTGATTTTTAATTTTACAAGCAAATGGTATATCTAATTTGATGTTAAAGTAAAAATTAAAGAGTCAAGATAAAATAGTAAATTGAAAACTTATTATTATTTTTTTGGACAGAATATCATTTTTATAAAAATCAAATGTAGTATAATGTGAGTAAATTATTCTATCCAAATTTTAAATTGCTCTTGTTGTCAGAATCATAAGATGAGAGCAAATACTTAATATCGTTTCAGATGGAAGACGAATCCGTCTCTACATGGTAGGATTGTTTGGATTAATAGATAGATAGTAAGATTTGAAGAGATTTGAGAAGTTTGATTATGAAAATTTGATTATATATTTTTGAAATTACCAATTGATCATTATAGACAATAAAAACTTTAAACCCATTTAAAAGGATATTTTGTAATTTCCAAAGTTATGATCCAGTTATAAGGGTATTTTGTAATTTTCAAAATTATGACTCAGTTATAAGGGTATTTTGTAATTTTGACCTCATTTATAAAGATTATTTCCTAATTTCAAGTTACATCTCTTTAAATCTCTTCACATCATCAAAGATACCATCATACAAATCTTTTCTCATCCATCTTCTCGTACCATCCTACAAATTCTTTTTTATTCATCCTCCCAAATTAAGTCAACTAAACAATTTTTATCTCTCTAAATACATCTTTTTATACAATAAATTTATTCAAATGAATTCAACCAAATAGATTTTACATATATTATTTAGAAAAAATACTAAATTAAAAAGTGTTTAAAATAATAAGATAAAATTATTTTTTTAAGTTAAATGAAAGTATGAAAAGGAGGGGATGAAAGTATGGAAAACGAGAAATGTCTTATCAGGCAATCACACCAAGCAGAATATAGGTCTAGCCAGTGCAACCCAACCCATCATCTTTCTCTTTCATTTTGGTTACTTGAGAGGGTCCACAGGAAACCAAAATCCCTTATTCTGTCGTCCGATGGAATCCTGGTTTTTCTCTGATTGGAATTAGTTGTTGTATGGTCCGTTCCTACCAAGAAGATAAGTGCTTGTCGTGCGGCCTTGATTCCATCAACTTTGGGTCCACACATTCAGACTCATGACATCATTCGCCAAATTAATGCACTCTACTCTAACGTTTCATATTTGTCCATTTGGATGAGTAATGTTGTCAATCATTTTGCATCAGCCTTGGACTGTGCTTATTTTCAAATGCTTAGCCAAGAAACAAACACGCCACTCACACTTGTTTGTTTTTATTGGGTTAAATAGTTTTCTTTTTCCTATTATGTGTTTTATTTTTTTAATATAAATCCAATGTTTTAAAAGTTTTTAATTTATTATGTGAATGATGTAATTTTAATATTTTTAAAATTTATAATTTAACCCTTTATTTTGGTTTAATGTTCCATGAATGAAAAACAGTGAAGGCAACTCATCGAAGCTATTGGAAAGAAAATGTTTGATCTAAGTGTAAAATTATTGTAAAAAAAAAAAACATAAAATAAAAGATAGATTAAAGGAAGGAAAAAGGTAAGAGAAGGAAAACTCGAGGATAAGTGAAAGAGGACCGTCACCTAAAAAAAGTCTCTTAAAATAAGAACTAAGATAAGAAAATAGATATGACTCAAACTCTCCCAAAAGTCTAACAAAGAACTTTTTATTTCATTCAAAGTTACGAAGAGAAAACACTCCTATTTATAAGGAAGCGATTCGGCCAAGAGGAAATTCTAAGAGATAAAATGAGTTAACTTTGTTAATCAAGTTAAATTCACTTAACTATATTTAACTAAATTAATCTCTTGAAATTAGGGAGAACACATGTATTTTTCTAAAAATTAGGAAATGTAATGATTACAAAGTGATTGTTAGGATGACAAACACATGTGACACATTTTTAAAAGTTTTGAGGGTCATGAGTATGTCTTGAAAGCTTGAAAAGTCAAATGGAGACTCAAACTAACTCATGTGCTCATGTGAGTGACATGTGCTAGTTTAAGATTTTCAAAAGACACTTCTAACTTTGTACACTTAAGATCAATGTTCTCTCAAGTTATTACCATCAAGTACTTGTCTCTCTCAAATTCTTCATATTTTTCAAAAACTACACATGTTTATTCTTTTAATCTCTTCCTCCAAAGCTCTAAGCCTTTCTCTAATTTTTTTTCCTTTTAAATCTCCTTTTATTTGATCTTTTTGTCCTTTCTAGTCATACTCCTATTTGTAATCCTCAAAAGCTCTTCTCCTCTTATCTTCTAGTATGCCTCTTTGATCCTTGTGGGTTCAACCACATACATGTGGGAGAGCTTCTTCTGCAATTTATATATTGGTATGTCTCTCACACATATGGACAAGCTTGTGGTGTATCTTAAAATTATAACTATAAGATGTTAACTTTATTTTCAATTTAACTTAATTTTTACATATATCTTGAGAAGCAATTCCAACCACAAAATTTTTAATTCCTTCAAATATTTCAAAGACAACAGTTTATATTTTCATTTATTTATTAATTGGTGTTGAGATTCTATTATTGTTTAACATCTTTAAAATATTAAATCCTCTTATGTCTTATTAATTAAAATTCTAAAATTCTAAAGAACACAATTTTAAATTGAGAAGAATCTTAAAACTCTATTGAACAAAATTCAAAATATCAATAAAAGTAATATTTAATAATTGATATTGTAAATCTAGAAAACAATGTCAAATAAGCACTCACTTGAGTGCTTCTTATCCTTAAAACACATATAATATACTTAATAGGAATGACAATGTAGATGGATCTTATGGGTTAACATGCAGTAAAAAATGCAGGATGAGTTAGACATCTAAGCTTGACAACCTGCATAAACTATTCTACAGCACACAGTTTGTCTGACCTGGCCTGTTCTGCCGTCAACCTCTCTTTTCTTTAATGACGATACACTTTTATTTCCTAATAATAATGTAAGGTTTAACTTCTAAAAACCAAACTTACTATCAACTTTTTCTCTCTCTAATCATCCAATTTATTTTATTTTTATAAAATATCTTTATTTTATTATGTAAGTCTAATTAAATAATTTTATTAATTCAATTATTGTACTGTTTTATTTTACGAAAAAGAAGAGTTACACGTAGAATAATAATTTATTAATAATCGGTTATTCTTCTTCGCAAACTCAAGTTAAAATATCTCAAATATAACATAGAAGCAAGTTAAATTATGCAGAATCAAGTTAAAATATTACTTAACGTGATATTACATAAATATTTATATATTTGGTTTTACATTCTTAAAAAGAATATGGCTCTAAAACTGGTTTTTAGTCAAATATTATAATTAGTTATAATTTCGCATACTTTCTCAAGTTTGTGCAAGGATCCAAAAGATGAAAATAATTGAGATTTCCTTTTAGGACTCCTTTTTCTAAGGGACACGAATCATCTATGTCATCTCTGTATCTAACATTATGTCCATCAATAAATTGACGCGTAAATTAAATGTTTTATTTTTCTTCATACTCATTTTAAGGGGAATTTGTGAAGTTAATTACTTCCGTAAAAAATGTGTTAATCACATAACGATTAATAGTGTAAAAAAAATGTAGCTATTAAAGAGAATGAAAGAATAAATAAAAATTAATTTTTAATTCATTTATAATATTTTGGTAAAACATAATGTTAAAAAATGAGAGAGAGGTTGTTTGGATGGGTTCCATCACATAGAGAAGGGTTTCAATATTGATAATGTCACGTGTTTGCATGTGCATTACTTTATCTCTTCTCCCTTAAACATATTCTTAATCAAAGATTAGTTATTAGGGTGAGAACTTAACGTGAAAAAGTTTTTTTTTTTTCGAAGAGAAAAGAGTAAAATTAATATAAGTACAAGGGTAACTAAATCAATTTACACAGAACTATAAGGTTAAGAAAAGTCCATGAGATTGAAAGTTAATCTTAAAAAGAAACACAAAATTTTTACAAATAACTATGACCAAAATGTAAAAATAGTACATTTAAAGTGCCATTATTTAATGTCTTCTTTTTTAAAAATAACATCATTCATACATGTCACAAGATTTATTTGTTGCAAACGTTTTTCAAATTATCAATTAAAAACACTTGGCTAAGTAAAAAAATAAAAACAATTGCCGTTTGACAAGTGAAAAGGGCACAGCAGAAGTCCTTTTCTCAAATTTACTCATAAAATTGTTATGGTTTTGAGTGGATTTTTTTTTCTTTCAATATATTTCAAATATTTTGTTGTAAATAAGATTATCAAAATAGACAGTCCAATTTAAATCTATTCAAATTAATCTAATTAAATTTAAATTACATTTTAATCCTCTGAATGATTTATGAGATCATCATGGATGTTAGTTTAATAATTATATTATTAACATAAAGTATTTATCCGTTTTATTAACGATAAACCTATGTTGAAAAGCTTAATAAGATTTTTTATCTCAAAATATATATATATATATATATATATATATATATATATATATATATATATATATATAAATATTCATAACAATCTAATCCAGCAACTTACTTATAAAGATTAAGTCCAACAATAATTACTTACATGATTACTTACCTTTCCATTTGAATGACCTTAACCAATCATCATTTTAATTGGGGATGTAAGAGGACAAAAACTGAGTGTTTCACTAGTGTGTGATTCACATTTTAATTTGTAATATTGTTAGCATTTTTCAATTTCTTCTACGTACATTCTTAAGCTTTTACTTAAAAAACTGAAATTGTTTACATTTTGTTTTGTTACTGTACCCTCGCATTTTCACCTTTTTCTTTCTTTCCTCTCCATTTTTATTTTTCTTTCTTTTTTTAACTTATCTCTAAGTTATTACTGTGTACATATCTTATATCTTTTAAAATCTGATCATATCCTACTATAGTTGAAAGATCAAAAATCATAGTGAAAAATAAGGATTCAAATTGATCATATTCTCTAGTCTTTTTTATTTTTTTTATGATTTTATATCAATTTTAGTGAAGTTAGTTGAGAAAAGTGATTATCTCAACTTGATTAAACTTATACTGAAATTTGGTGATGTTTAAAAACTTTGTAGTATGTCTTTAGATTTCGAGTGATTTTCTTATTTGAGTTAGAACTTTTCTTGGAATAAATAATTACATCTAAAGAAACCTATTTATATTTTGATAAGAATACTAGGATAGATGATTTGGATGTGAAGGTGACGTACTCAAAGTATCTTGAGTTTTAGTAGTATGTTACTTGAACATGTGTTTTAATGTTTGAGTTTGTTTGATATGAGATTTGTATAGTTTGAATGAATGAAATTTGATATATATTATTCGTTTGTGTTAGATTAATGCATTTGAGATAAATTAGTTCAAGTTGTGGTTATTTGAAACAAATAATTCAATGTTAGTTCATGAGCTTGATATAAATAATATATATATATATATATTGAATGACCAAGTTTGAATTGAAAGGAGTGGAGGATGATTTCTAAACAAATTAATGATTATATTGATCATTTTGAATTGTTTTAAAGTTATATTTGTTAAAGTGACTTTGAATAAAACCTTTGAAAATTGATTCGTTAAGTTGTATGAGATTGAATTTTTAATATTTTAGCTCTAGCAAAAAGGAAACACAAATTCAAATCTTGTTTTCAGTCTAAATTTCACTCAAGCAAAAATAGCACTATAATTCAATCTCTGATTCGACTAGATTTTCACTCAAGAAACGCTCAACCGAGCCAATTCTTGCTCAAGGCTAAAATTTAAAAAAAAAAAACACTTTTCTTTTTTTCTTCTTGTATTTGCATTAAATTGGATTGTATATGAATGACTATTTGAAATGTAAAATGAATATTAAGTTATATATTTAATTGATTTTTTTTTGTTTAAATAAGTTCTATTGTATGTCAAAACTTAGATGAAATTTGTATCAATTTGTGATCATATATTTCGAATCATATGTGAACTATTATTATTGTTTAATTTGTGTATTAAGTATTAACACATATACATATGTTGCAACAGATATCACATTGCTTCACTAGTGATCCAAGTCACACATACTAATATATTAGGTAGTGAGAAGATGAAGGGGGAGTTCTTGCTCATTGTGACATATGGATGCACAACTTGGGTTGTTTTGAACTTATCCTGGGATTTCCTGAACACCTTGACATATATAGAAGCACGACTTGGATTGTAATACAGATCCTCTTATTTCACTAATAATCATAGTCACATAAACTAATATATGAGGCATTAAGAAGATGAGGGGGGAGTTCTTGCATACCATGACATATATGGATGCACAACTTGGATTATATTAAACTTATCCTAGGATTTCTTGCACACCTTGACATATATAGAAGCATAACTTAGGTTGTAATGAACTTACCTTGATTTATTATCTTAAGTTTGTTTATAAATCTAAGTCTTATGTATTAGATCGAATGTTAGTCTTTGACATGACATAATATAATTATTCTAAAAGGCATTTCTACTTGTTGAATATCTTTGATTGTATATATTTTTGCTATAAGTTGGTATTCAAAAGATATTGAATGATTGTGATATGTTGATTGAAACATCTTTTTATATATACTTTTTCTTAAGTTGAAAATTTATCTTGTAAGCAATAATGATTGTAGTAGATACAGGTGCAGAAGTAACATTTGAAAAAGAATAGAATTTTTTTATTTTTAATCTTCCTTTTATATATATATGTGTGTTTTTAAGTTTATATTTTTTAACTGCTATAAGTTTTGTATAAGGTGTTTGATGGATTTAGAGTACAGTGTGTAATGAATTTTTGGAGTGTTGCATTTGAACTCCTATTAAAAGAAAATGTAATCAATCTAATAGATAGGATATAGGGTTTACTAATCACTTACGGAAAAAAATCAATAAAACTATAAAAAAAATTTAGGAGAAAATGACAAAAAAGTATTTTCTTGTGACACTTGAAATCGATTAAGAAAAATATAAACTTTTAAAGGATAGATAATAATATTTAAAATATGAGCGATTATAACAACTACCTAGAAGTTATAAAAATATATACTTGATTGAACAAACTCGTGTTTTTATTAGAAAATCTAGGAATCGTACTAAACTACTTTTGGATAGGCCATTGAAAGAAAAAGAAAAGATAAATGAAAAATATATATAATACATGATTTAATTGAAGGAAATAGAGTAAATATTAATTTTTAAGACTAGTTTTTATTTTAAATTATTATTATTATTATTATGATTATAAACTATATGAAGGGATTAATAAGCTCGAAAAAAGATCTCATAATAAATTATGAAACAACATAAAGAATACAGTGACGTTGTAATTCTATGCAAATTATTATTCTGTTTTTTGTTGGATTGTACTAATTTTTTTAATTTTATTACACTTTATCCTATTAATATTCTTTCACTTCCATTCTTTTTCGTTCCTTTTTTTTTTCTTTTCTTGTATTTTATCTTAACAAACCTGTTAGGAAGTCTCCACTCTCAGTCAAAGGGAGATGATGGCATCAAGAGAAAAAGGCATTGTTGTTTGTTTAGGAAGTCTCGACCTTGGTCAGAGGAAGATGACCATGATCATCATTGTTAGAAATTGTGGGATAAAGTTATTCTCTGATCCATAATTTCAGCTACCTGTCTTCCTAATTTGGATTTAAAATTTCTTGTTTACCACTAATTAATTAACCTTTTGCTAAATTAATCCTGTTGTCAAGAAATAGAAAGAAGTGAAAAAGATAAAGTCACACCCAAATATCTACACACTTCTAGCCCTTTGCAATAAATTCACAAGAATTACTCAAAATTGCATGCATTTAACATGGACAAACAATTACAATGATATTTCTACTTCATATATTTTCACCATTTATTATTTACAATTCATGTCCAATTATTCCTATTGCTACATTGTTTCGTTTGATCAGTGGTGGCTGTTATGTTTGAGTCTCCCCCATTGAAGAGAATATTTAGGAAGTAATAAAATAAAAAAAAATCATTTTAGTTCTTGCATAGGTATTAAGTTTTGATTTGTTGATACTAGTATAGTGTTAGGCATGTGGAAATATTTTTACAACTTGATGGAAAAACATCTTGGACAGTATGTGGGCAATTAATTTTTTTGGAAAAGGAGAAATGAAATGTATATGAGAGAGGATTGAATTGAGTGTTTCCTTTCTTTCTTTAAAAACCTTAGAAAAATATTTTATAAAACAAGATATAAGTTTCAAAAATATTGGTGGACATGGTAGGCTTAATTCAGAAAGAGTTCGAAAAACTTTTCATTAATAAAGTTTCTTTTGAGGATAACAATTCAAAATAAATAAATGAGAAGAAGCAAGAAAGGTTGTATAAAATTTATGTAAGTTTATCCTACCAACTCAGAATTATGATTACATTGTAAGTGCTTAAGAATTTCGTTATATCTATTTAAATTTACTATTCATTAACATAATAATTTTACAATTTTAAAAATATTTAAATACATTCAATTTGAATGAATCATGTTTTAAATTATTTTATTTTTTAAGTATTTTGTTTCAATAAAGCAATTTAAATTTATTAAACTTTAATTTTTTATTTGAACAAATATTTCACCAAAAGTAAAAAAAATTAAATATAAAATAATTGATAACAATTCAAAAATTATCTTGCTAGATGATTTTGGTTGATATTATTTTTCAATCAAAGTTTGTTAAAATATTTTCAAATAACACTAACAAAGTTTTTCTTAATCGAGATTAATTATAATTATCAATTATTTAAATTCACGTCGGTCAAAGTTATTTTTATGATTGGTTGATTCATGTTTTTATTTGTTGGTTTTTCGAATGATGTTAATTGAAAAATACTTTCAATTCCTATCGGTAAAGAAAATTCTAATTAATTTTGGTCAAACATTTTCTTAATTAATAATAGAAAAAAAAACTGACAAATTACTAAAAAAAAGTATTGTTATTGATGATAATTGTAAGACTCTATAAAATAGTTATGGAGTAAAAGTAGTATAAGAAAAATAATACTTGAATGTTTTTATTTTTAAAGTGAAAAGTTCATAGGAAAATTGGTATTTAGGTTTCATTTGTAATATCTCATATTTTTTTATATATTAGGAACTTTATTGTATGGGAATTACATAATAAATCTAAATATAAATATCAATACATTCTTCATATATTTTAAAATATACTTATTTACGTAAGATTTAATAAAAAATATCTTCATACAATTATAAAATAAAATAAATTTAAATTTCTCCATCAGCTCATTATGGAGTCACACTACTTGTTAAATCCTCTGCTTACGTGTAATGCACGATCGTTGCAGATTTAAAAACAAAACAAACACCACACAAAAAGAAGGGTAAGCTAGAGAGTTTAAGAAAATGTATTTTCGTAAATTAAATTTCTGTCTCAACCAAACTACAACCAATCAAGCTTTCGTAATCCATCTCACGTACAAAGACACTGAACTCTCTACTTCCAGAAGACTCGTGCATTGAGTTAGACTAAGAGGTTTACACCTGTCATATATCATTCATATGTTCCGATCAACTTATATTTCAAACCTCGGATACAGTCTGTTCTAATCAGTTTCTATTTCAAACCTCAGACACAATTCTCATATGCACAGGGTTAATCTATATGCCTCATTCCAATCAGCTCATATTTCAAATCTAGGACATGGCCATATGAACCTTCTTCGACTCTTCACTAAGTGGTAATCTTCATCTATATGAATCCAAGTATCAGTAGAGTCAGGATACCTCCTTAAATAGATCGAATAATCTCAACACGGGTATCTCCTTTCCTAACAATCCTAATAATCCTAACAATGCACATCCTAATAATCTCAACATGGGTGTCTCGTTTCTTGAAAATACTATGTCTTGACCACCATTCCATATTATTCACAAACATTGATATTACATTGTACCATACATAAACATTCATCTAATTTAATTCAAATTCATCAAATTTACACTAAATAAAATAAATAATTATAATATCTATTAAAAATATCCAAACTAGTTTTTTTTACCCAAATTCACAAGACAAGTAATTACAATATCTATAAAAACATACAACTAGCTTCTCTTACCCAAATTCACAAGACAATAATTACAATATCTATAAAAAACATGCAAATAACTTTCCTTACCAATTCATACTTAATAAAATAAGTAATTTCAATATATATTAAAAATATTCAAACTAGCTTTCCTTATCCGAATTCACAAGACAAGTAATTACAATATCTATAAAAACATATGAATAGTTTTCCTTACCCAAATTCACAAGATAAGTAATTATAATATCTATAAAAACATACGACTAGCTTTCCTTATATCTATAGAGTACAAATACTCAAAGGAGTTCCAAAAACCTAAAATCACGGGCAACCTAACTCTGTTCAAGAATCTGAACGGACACTCTTGGTCTACTCAACGCTAGCGATCTCTAGGTGACCTTTGATTGTCAGTTTGATAAAGAAAGAACGTGAAATTTTAGAGAGAAGGCAAAGAAAAGGAGAAGAACAACTTTTGAGAAATAGAGTTGATATTTTTTATAAAAATAAAATATAATATATTCTTAGAGAGAGAATTTGTGGTTGTTATAAAATGTTCATATTTTTTATTTTATTTTTATTTATTAGTTTTTATAATTAAATATTTGTTTAATAAGATTCTTTAATTTTATCTATTTATTTAATAATTATATAATTATTTTTCTTTATTAAGATGTCTAAAACTTCATTTTATTTATTTAATGATTATTATTACTTGATCGGGTGTCTCTAACCTATTTTTGATTAATAATTTCTTGTTAATTAATTTATATATGCATACAATTATATATATATATATATATATATATATATATATATATATATACATATATATATATATATATATATATATATATATATATATATATATATTATTTTTAATTTTAAAATTCATTATTTTTTATTGGTAAATATTTTTTTCTTCTCATAGTTCTTTCTTAATTTTTATAATATAATAATATTATTAATATTAAATATAAAGTTCTCCAAATAATTATTTATAGTAAATATCTAAGATTTGATAAGATTGTAGTTGTTTGATCTTAAGAGTTCAAATGAGAAAATATTACTCAATCTGAAATAATCTTGTATTGTTTTATTAATCATGATAAGATTCATTTATCGTGATCAACTCTATATATATATATATATATATATATATATATATATATATATATATATATATATATATTTTT
>Ga0209489_109563_pt1 | contig 11895 bp, 10 predicted proteins | sample SiratrowhiteBW_FD_187527 | JGI IMG/M metagenome (GOLD analysis project Ga0209489, IMG submission 187527) | Root nodule microbial communities of legume samples collected from California, USA - Siratro white BW (SPAdes) (version 2) | ecosystem: Host-associated > Plants > Roots > Nodule | place... | reverse complement strand
TCGAAGGAGCTTAGAGCCTTTACTTGAGATTTAGTAAAGCGCACTCACTCTAACGGCGTACCTTTTGCATGATGGGTCAGCGAGAAAATGGGAACAGCGGCTTAAGCCATTAGGTGTAGGCGCCTTATCAGACTTACATCTTTGTCTTCTTCAATATTCATTATAATAAAATATATAGGAAACATTAATATGTCTAGCTTGACCAAAACATCTTCGACCACACATAAGGATGGTTAATTTTTCTGTAAGCCACCTGTAAAGTCATCTTGGTAGGTTGAACTTCTAAATTACCAATTCTTTTCATCATAGACAAAGGCATCTGATTAATGTTGGGTCCCAAATTCAATAAAGCCTTTCCCACAGGTAAAGCATCTGTAGTCACATTAATAGTGAAACTATCAAGATCCTTAGACTTTAATGACAAATTTTTTAATAATTGTACTACAACCAGCCTCAAACTTTATGATCTCCTCCTTTATAAATTTACTCTTATTTGTCAATAAATCCTTCATAAACTTTGCATATTAATCTTCTGAAAAGGGAATATTAATCTATAACTTCTTAAAAATCTCTCGAAATTTGACAAATTATTTCTCTCTATCTAATCTTGAAGGTGCATGAGGATAAGGAAGCTTCTTCATTGGTGGAACCCCAAACTGTTCTCTATTTTTTTTCCTTTTTCTTAGTTTTTCTATTTTTTTCTTTATTGTTTCCCTCTCCATTCACTCTTTTTTCCTTTTGATTTGCACTCCTTTTTTTTTCAACCTCATTTTCTCTTTAATTCTCATCCCCAACTCTTTCCCACTTCGAGTAACAACTGCTTGACAATGCTCCTTGCCTTTAATTTATATAGTGAGGGATATTGATCTCTTTTGCTGGTCTGCCCGTTATTTTGCTAATGTACCCACTTGTACCTCCAATCTTTTATAAACACCTCAGTACATTTCTTATTCTAAAGGGAAAATTTCATAAATTGTTGCATGTATCCTTTATGCAATTCCTATGTAGAAATGCATGCTCTAAGTGCTTGTGTTCTTCCGTTGATGTTGAATTTCATTTTGGATGGAGTTGTGCAGCTGAATGATTGATGTTTGCAATGGATTGAAGGTTTGAGATGAAGTTTGAGAGTGAAATTAGTGTAAGGTTAGGCCAACACACTTAGGAAAAAGTAAGAGTAGAGTCTTGAAATTGAAGACTACACTAGGGAGAGCTTTAGAATAAGAAGAGGCAAACTTTGGGCTGAATAACAATTCTCATTCATAAGCTAAATTTCAACTACAAGAGTTACCTAATTATAGGCTAAAATGTTTCTAAAAAAACTCGCGAGTAAGAGTTTGACAAGTGGCAAGCATTGAGTGGATAGGATCCTCTCCTTTAGAAGAGTGACATGTGTCTAAGGTGAGTTTCATCCCAAGCTTCATATCCTCTCCAATGAGACAAGGACAAATGGTAAAGGAAGCTTGGAACACAAGCTTCCATGTAGTCATTATGATGGCTTTGTCTTGGCTACATGCACTGTACACAAAATTAGATGAGATGTTTGAATAATGAAGCTGTTGGTGAATGACCTTGAGATGCATCAATACTTTGATTCAAAACGGCAACGAATATAATGATGAAGTTGCAGCAGAATGTATGAAGGAATGAAGCATATTCAGCATGAGTTATGAGTGATAGTGGTGGAACAATGTAATTGGAAGAGGTGAGACCAACTTCCGATGGAATCCCTAAGTTAGTATTCTAAGAAAAGCTAACAAAGATGAAGCTCAAGAACCAAATGTGCTGGAAATTTTCAACACATAACACTAGTTCAAATCAAGCTTAAATTTACAACATTATGCACTCCTATTTATATAGTGCATTTCCACTCTAACTTCTAGAGCAAGATCGTTAACCCTAACTTCTATGACAAGCTTCTCAATCATAGCTTGCACTCCAAGACTCTCACAAGGTGATAACAAGTGGCACAAGGAGAAAACTTCTTCCATACCATAACTTGGACCACTAACATTGTTTATGGACTTCAAAGTCCAACATCTTACACTACATGGCACGAAATACAAGGCCCAAATATATTCTACTTGGCCCAAATTATTCTAAACTATTATAAATAGTTTATACAATTTAGAGGATTTCCCCTTGATTCTCCATATTATCCAAAGTGATCTCTCCAAGGTTTCATTCGGGCCCGAGCAGCTGGTTGAAAGCGCAAACAAGCTCAAATGGGTCTAATCTTCTAGAAAGCTCATGATATACCCTCTTGCACGTTGTCTTCTTTATTCTTTGACTAAGGTGGCTGGTGCGTATTCCATCATTACTCGCCTCACATGTGGCACCTTCATAAGCTTGTTTGGCACCTTCTTCGAGTCTTTTGCAAGCCTTAAAAAGTGGACGCTAAAAAGAGTTTTAGGCTTAGTTCAAGAGGGGGTGAATTGAACTCTCAAAGATTTTTGGACAATAGTGAAAAGAAATAATAGAAAGAAAATAAGTCCTTTATCAAAACAATTAATTATGGGAGTTTTGAATGCACAACTGAAAATTAATTAATTGAAACACAAAATCAATCTATTAAAATCCACTCGGAACACAGTATAGAACGAATTCAATCAATTGAAAACCAGAAATAGTCGATTGAAATTTATTGTAAAATACAATTTCAACAAAATAATCAATTGAATCAGAAAAACAATTAATTGAACAGAAAATGACACAACCACTGTCAATAACTCCAATCAGTTAAAGAAGCAAAACTGTGAATGGGAAATCTTGAAATTCTTCTACAAGAAATTCAATCAATTAAAACTGAAAAATAATTTATTTTTTAGGATTTTTCACCCTCTTTTAAGGTGGTTTCTCTCACTTCATCTATGGCCTCTTCCGCTGCCTTCAATAAATTTCTTAAATGGTATGAGGATCGTCAAAACTCTAGTTTCACTACTTTTGTTGCACATACAACACATACAGGTACATCTTTTGCTGGCATCACTCATTATAATTCTCTAAATCCTTGGGTTTTAGACTCGGGTGCCACAAATCACATTACGAGTAATAAAAATTTTTTCCCTTTTATATCCACCTCTGGTTCCATTACCATGGCTAATGGCTCTAGGGTCTCATCTCATGGTGTTGGTACCATTAATCTCCTTCCCTCGTTGTCTATTGATAATGTTCTCTATGTCCCTAGGTCTCTCTTTAACTTATTATCTATTAGTCGTCTCACTCGTTCCCTTGCTTGTGTCATTTCTTTTACCAAATATTTTGTTTGTTTATAGGACTGGAGTTCAAGACTGATAATTGGCACCGGATGTGGTCTCATGGTCTTTATCACCTACGAACATCTATACATGTTGGCACGATTATGGATTCTCATTCTCTCTTTCGTGCTTAATTGGGTCATCCTAGTCTTACCAAAATGTAATAGCTTGTTCCAAGTTTGTCCAAGTTATCCAATTTGTCTTATGGGTTGTGTCATTTAGGAAAACAAAATTGTAGTTCTTTTCCTAGTAGTGTTCCACAATGTGCATCGTCCCCTTTTGCCTTAATTCATTCAGACATCTGGGGACCAAGTTGTGTTAAGTATAATTTAGGATTTCAATATTTTGTTACTTTTATTGATGATTTTTCAATATGCACTTGGTTATTTCTAATGAAAAATTGTTTTGAGTTATTTTCTATATTTCAATATTTTTTTAATGAAATTAAAAGTTAATTTGTAGTTTCAATTTGAATCTTACACAGTGATAATGCTCATGAGTATCCTTCTCCTTCTTTTAACACTTTTATGAAATCTCATGACATTCTTCACCAAACTTCATGTGCTTATACACCTCAACAAAATGGGGTGGTTGAACTTAAGAATATACATCTTGTTGAAACTACTCGCACTCTTTTAACTCATGGTGGGGTTCCTCAACGGTTTTCAGGTGATGCTATTCTCAGTACATGTTATTTAATTAATCGTATGTCATCTTCAGTTTTAAAGAATAAAATTCCTATTCTATTTTTTTTTTCTCATGAACCTCTTCATCCCTTACCTCTTAAAGTTTTTGAGTCTAGTTGCTTTGCTCACAATTTTTGTCGTAGTCTTGATAAATTATCTGTTTGGTCACACAAATGTGTCTTTTTCCTAAATGGTTTATATAGTCCTACACACGAGTTGAAGAGTCTTAGTGTGAAGAGAGTGTGTTGGAGATCCCACATCGACTAGAGAAAAGGCCTTTCCATAGTTTATAAGTAGGTGCAAACCTCACCTTACAAGCTGGTTTTGTAAGATTGAGTTAGGCTTAAAGTCCACTTCTAATATGTGGCGTCAAGCATATTTTGTGCATTTAACTCTCAAGTTTGCTGGCACTAGGTGCATTTTCAATCTTTTGCTCTTGAGATTACTCAGGCTGAGCTCAGGTTCTAGCCCTGGGCTTGACCTATTTTGCATCAAACTGATCTTTAATAACTCATCTTCAATACTTCAATCCTCCTTTTCTTAATCCAATGCTTTTTTATTCAATTTTAGGCAAAATAGTATAAATTAGTAATCAAATTCATTTTATGACTCTCATAATCGATTATTAACAAAAATCACATAAAATTGAGAATTAAGCAGATTTTAAGCTTGGAAATAATTAATTTTGCTATAAAAATTACTCCATAAATATTATATAAATGAACTCTACTAGAATCCAACTCGCCTTTGATGACATACACGAATATGGCCGACTTTTCTTTGACAAATCCTTGTCATCCCCAAAGATGTTTCTCTCTTTACTCTATGAATACCTTCAATCTCCATCCAAGTTCTCAATCTCTACCATCCTTGTCCTTCAAGATTGCCACCTTCTACATCACCTACCAAGGTTTTTTTTCTAGGACCCTAAAAGGCATCAATTCTAATAATACCCTCAGTAGTTCAGAAGTTGAAGAATTGCTCACTTTGCTTAGTGCTACACTGACCAATCCAGAGACGGGTTTAAACAACCTTCAAGAAACCACATCAGACTTTGATAGTGACCTACTGGCACATCTTTCCAATGGAACTAAGCTTTATAGCATATCTCTTGCATTCTTCAAGAGGGATGGTCGGAATCCAAGAGAAACACTAAGAGAAAACTTGAAAGAAATGATTGCATTATGTAGGAACAAAAGCTATATGAGCTTATGAGAAGAAGAGGAAGAAAAATGTTTTACTTGGGTGCACTACTAGAAAATTGCTGAATAGTGACCGAATTTCGGTCCCTATTAGTGACCGAATCAATGACCGAAAAAATTCGATCACTATCAGTGACCAAAAAAATTCGATCACTATCAGTGACCAAATCAGTGACCAAAATATGCGGTCACAAATTCGGTAACTGATTCGGTTACAAATTCGATCACTGATTTTAGTCACTGATTCGGTTATTGATTTCGGTCACGGATTCGGTCACACATTCGGTCACTGATTTCGGTCACTCATTCGGTCACTCATTCGTTTACACATTCGGTTACTGATTTCGATCACTCATTCAGTTACTCATTCAGTCACAAATTTCGGTCACAAATAATGATGATAATAATAATAATAATTGTAATAATAATAATAATAATTGTAATTATAATAATAATAATTATTATTATTATTATAATTGTAATTGTAATAATAAGTATAGTAATAATCGTAACATGAGAGAAAAGAAACTTTGGTTTGATGATTATAAGCTCTCTCAAGCTACTGAGAGGTCCCCTTTGGTGCACTTTATCCAAAATCTCATTGAAATGATTAGTGGTGAGTATTAAAAATAATAAAAGTATAGAAAAAAATAGTATAAATGATAATAAGAATAATAAATGTAAAAAATATTTTTTATAATTAAAAATAATATTCGCTAATTTTAAAAATTGATTACATATTCGGTCACAGAATCGATCATAAATTCGATCACTATACATCAGCGACCAACAAAATAACGACTATTACATTTTATAAACTACATCTTCCTACACCTTTATACTTTTCTACCTTCACTTCTATAAACAAAGCAAAAGTATTATTTTATCTTTTTATTATCTTTTCAGCACACCCTCTTTACTTTTTGGTATTTCGGATATAATTTGTTATATTTTAAATTATATAATCCAGAATACTAATTTTTTTTATTTCAAATTATGTAATTCAAAATATAAAAAAGAATATATTCTAAATGGCACAATCTTAAAAATACAAATTTTAAAACAATATTTTGGTGTTTCTGGAATCATGGAGGTGCTGAAGAAAAGTGTTGGAGGTGCCGGAAACAATCCCATGTATTAAAGCAGGTTCGTAACTCACAGGATCTGCTGATCTGCGAACCTTTATTTGTATACCCACCCCTAATAATAATATATACTAACATATTGTTGAAAATAATTATATAGTTTAAAATTATCGTATTAAATTTTAGTATACATTTCATTTCCATTAAACTTAAAAGAAAAAGTTAAAAAAATTATATACTATTGATAATAATAGAGCCATATGTCATAGATGGTTATAAGCAAGATAACAATATATCTGTCATATTCTAATATTTAATTGACATCATTATTGTAATCTTTACAAATAATGAATATTTTTCCAATTAAGAAATACGTATAATTGGTCAAGGACACATAGGCAAGGTTACTTATTAGAATTTGAAAAGAGAAAAGCATTGACACGTGACAACCACGTGATGTGCGTCAACTAAAATATTCATATATAATGCTGGTGATTATATTCTGAGTTAAACAACTAGACACTCGAAAAAAAAAGTTCTACTTCTACATTACAAGGACAAAAGTAGGATAAACTTTTTTGGAAATGACGGAAACATATATTACCCACACATTTACTACTATAGAAGTTATGAAAATATTGAATTCGTTCCTCATTTACTAGCTTGCGTGAATCTAAATTTATTTTATAATTTTAAAGTTCAAATGAAAATCGACACACCTGATTTGGTATTTTAACCTAGTGCACAATGTGATTGCTAAATTCATAAATAAGAGCTATTGGCATGGTTTCAAGAGTTTCTGAGATCATTAAAACTGAGAGAAGGCTAACACAGCTAGTTTACATCAATCACTTGAAAGTGTAAACGAGTTGGTTATTCTCTCTGTCGTAACACTTCTGTAACATTCTCATAATTATTCTTCCCTTGCCACCTAAAACTGATAATGTGAGACACATGATTTGATTATATGTCTGCAAGTGAAGTTCTAATGGACTGGCAAGAATCTCATACAAATTGGGGCATGAACCTTGAACAAAGCAAGAATAGATGAAGGGAGAATCCAAAGTCCATCTCCACAGATCAAACCAGAAGCAATTGCTGGAACCATCAAACTAGCCTCCTTGCTTTTTAGTGTGTGCCATGCATACACAATTAAACTACCTACACACATGTCAATAGCAAAGTATCCACCTACTACAAAGGGTACAGCCATTGCCATTGGAAGTGGAATCCATCTCCCAATGTTTTTCGGGTTAAAATCTCTCACCAAGTTGGCTGCCACAGCAAATATGAAGAAACCACAGCATAGCTGCAAACAATAGTGGGGAAGGGCAGAAAAGCCTTCCACGCCAAGAATTGCCATGTTTCTATAAATGATGGCATATGGAGATTTGTATTCACCATCTGGGTTCCCCACATCAAAAGCCTTGTAGAAAAGGAAGAATGTGAGAGGAGCAACGACACAACCTATTGCTGTGCCAATAGCTTGAGTAAGAAGCATGGATCTGGGGGAAGTGAAGGTGAGATGACCAGTCTTGAAATCTTGCATCAAGTCAGACGAGGTGGAAACAAGAGACTTGATCACGCCACAACCGACGAGTCCAGCAACCACCCCGTGGCTTTTCCCACCTAAAGCAGCAAGCACAAAGAGAGCCACTTTCCCGTAGTTATAGGCCATGTTCATGTCAGTTAAGCCAGCACCATATGCATTGCAGAAGCTAAGAGTTGGTGCTAGAAGATACGCAACCACCACATAATACCACTTCACCTGAGGGAAAATGAAAGGGATGGCAATGATAGAAATGACAGATAGCAGTATGTACCCTGACACTGCCAACCATATAGGAATGCTTTCTCTTAAAAACACTTCGTTGCGTGTAAGATCATCAGGAGGCTGCTGCTGCTTCTGGTTATCTGAAATTGAAACTGCTGCCAATATTAGATTCATTTTGAAATATGACTTCTCGAAACCACTCTTCAGCTTAGATCACTCAGTAAGCTAGACACCAAGTTGTGGCTTTGTAGTATGTTTCAACAGACTTCTCAATAAGTTCAAACTAACTTTCGGAGAATCGTATGTTCTTCTTATTATTTCTCGTAAAAGTCCTTTCAGTGAACGTAGTATTCAAGGATATATATCTATTAGGGAAATGTTGAATAAGCTTATTTTAGGTTCAAAGTAGCCTATAATCACCCGATGATAGAAGCAACTTCAGGCTGGAAGGCTACCTCGATTAAAATTAATTGTAGCCAAACATGTTCTTAGTTAATTAATCTAAAAGGCAATGGAATTTAGAATTCGAGTAGAGTAAGTTTCTTTATACCCAGACCCTTCCCTCCCCTTTTATTCTCAATCGATTCCCTTATTTTCCATATTCTTTTCCATTTAGCCAATGTTGTTACAGACTTATAGCCCTTCATTGCGCCAATTTGTCATCTGCCCTCACATTGTCCTCAAAGTAGTAGTTGTGCGAGGTCTAACATCGAACAACAAAATTCAGAAGGTCTAACATCGAACAACAAACTTCATAATAACATAACCCAAAAACCGGAAATTTGATATGAGGCAAGTTATTTACGTGATTTTTCATTCCTCCTTTCCATGCAGGCACTGATATTTATGGCGGCAAAAAGCAAAATTTTGACAAAATTGTACAACCCATCACCGAGGATCAAGGCAATGGAAATAAAAACCTGCATCAAGAAAATAGAGAAAGGTTACTTAAGGCTTCAAATGGAAGAACATAAATCGAATTAGATTCGAGAGTCGTTTATTATAGTTCATTTCTGACCCTATAACCATTAAGACTCTTCATACTACTTTCTGGTAAACTCTCAGGGAACCATTGTCCTTTTAGTCCCCTGATCAAAGGCCACATAATGCCCCAAGAGAGAACAGCACCAAGAAGCAAGGATAAGTTGACAAGATGAGAACAAATCATTCCTGCTCCAACATAAGTCATGCTGAAATCGAAGTAAAATCTGCAAAATTCACACATTTTAATCATGAGGGCCAATTATTTCACGGTTCACACTGTAGAAGAAAGATGAAAGCACACACGAGTTTTTCCACGCTTTCAGTCCGAAAGTAGGAAACTGAACAAATCCACATTGCTCTCCACCAGCATAGAACCATTGGAAGAAAGACCAAAGGAAACTGAATGAGAAGAATTTCATAAAACCATGAACCTGCTTCCTGGGAAAGATGTAAACTAGTTTTACACGTCTACCAATCTATTATGTTTAACTCGAAAAAGCTAGATGATGCAAAATAAAACTTATTCATACTTTGCCCTCTCATCTCCTTTTGGAGTGTGGAACCCATTAATAAGGATGGCTGTAGCAGTTCCACTTGGATAAGTCAATTTGTAGTCTACGATCATCAACTGTTAAATAACATATTGAATCAGATCAGGCAGCAACACAATTCAAATTACTCCCAACCAAATTCATCTCAAATAGTGATTTTCATCACATCTACATTGAGAATAACAACATTTGGACAACCAGATATGTTCAATTAATCAAGTCAAAACCATTGAAGGCTACTCATCACAAGAAATACCTTCCTGAGGGGAACCAAAATCGCTAGCCCCACAAAGTATGTCACAAAGAGAAAGGCTGTCATCCAGCCAATTCCAGGCTCCTTGGTGATTGGAGTATTCCCCGGTGTATCAACCCCTACTTGCTCATACGTTTTCCTATTCAAACCCAAGAGGTGAGACCCAAAACCACCTACAAATAATCAAGTAAAAGTTCAAAAACCACGTGAACAAACACTATTAGTTATTCATTCATATAAACATACAAAATTATAGAATTGTCACCTCCAAAAGAAGTGCTGTAGCATGCGACAGCACAAGTTTGAATTATGGTATTCTCCTGTCTAGTGAAAGGTGTTGTAACAACATTAGCCTTTTCGAGAAGCATAGTCCAAGTTCGAACAAGCACAAAACCAAGGAGAGCCGCTGAAACATTCAGATTTGGAACAAGTCCGGTTGAGAGATTCAGCTTCATCACAATCACACTGTAAATGATACCAATGACGAAGCTAGTTATTAGCCCTCGAATTGTGATCTGACTTGTCCATGATGGCATGCTACTCTGACCCTCTGGCTGCTCTTGTTCAGCTCTTTCAATGTCATCCTTGTCACAGTTCTGAATCTCTTCTAGTTCTTCGTGGTTTGAAGTGCCCATTGAATCAATCTTCGGAAAAACAATTAAGAAAGTGACTCTGTTAGAAAGGAAACAATTGCATTCAAATGTCCACTTGGTACATATCACTTGGCATCTCTATTTAAGTTGTAATTCAAGCTGGATAACAAGTAACAATTTATAAATATAGATTTGATCAACCATAATAGATATGACTAACACTTCATAAAACCTGAAGTGATACAAAACAAAAGCAATGAGAAAATCTTCTTTCCATATTTAGCATATCTGTTCTAAGTATCCAACTCGCAAAGAGAGAAACTGTTATCCAAATTTTGTAACAAATTATAATTTGTAGGTGTAAATTCGAGGCACCCACTTCATTATAAGAAATGAAGGGATAGAAAACAAGAAAAGTTCTTCCTTTTGTGCCATATATGCACACACATGCCCGGAAACAGATAAATTTAAAATAAAAAATTGTAAGAAAATCTCTCAAAAATTCTAATAGAAAAAAAGACAATTACTTTTTCAAAATAAGCTAAAATCAAGTGTCATACCTCAAATTTTCCTTTTGGATGATAAAAAAGTGGAGCTCAATGACAGAATGGTGCGAATTGGAAGCAATGGCGTAGCAAGAACTCTATACCCCAATGACAGAAAAGACAAAATGGACATGCAGCACCTTCCCCAATTGAAGAATCCAAAACCTTCGAATGCTGTACAAGACGTACAAACAACGGATTCAGGTGTGCGTGCTGTTGTGACGAGTAAACTCAAAATGGTTGGAGATTAGAATCTCACAAACCCTCCTAGGCTTTGATAATCTTGTCACAATCAACCTTAAAAGAGAGACTGCACAAACAAAGATTCGTATTACAGTGCAATATTTATGCAATAGCTAAAAAAAGTAAAAAAAAAAAAAAAGGGTACATGCCGTCTCATTTAACACTTCACCAACTTTCATTGTACTAGTGCAATACAAAGCTCAAGTGTGCTGTACTACAAAGTGTAAAAAAGGTAAAAAATGGAAAGTAAGAGCTTTAATCGTTGTACTGCAGTACGAAGCCATTTTTTTTTTCTTTGGTCCTAACAAAGCACTTCGTGATTTGAACACACGTTTGGCTGTTATTATGGTTATTTGCGTCAGGGGTGCGTGTGGCTTTAACACGTGACCAAGTAAATGTGGACGGAGAGACTCGGTACAGGTCAACTACCTATAAACCGGAGAAGTACAATGACAGGGCATACGTTTAGAAAAAAAAGAAAAACTGAAAGTTGTCATGGTAGTGCTAAATGAGAATATTTAATGCCATTGACATTAAATATTTTTTCAGAATGAAACCACTTATAACTGTAATTTATTATTAAATATACACTTTCATTCCTAGTAATAAGACTAAAAGAATATATATATATATATAATAGTTTAACCCTAAACACTTTAATAAAAATGATTAATTTAGGTTGATATTAAATTTGTTTATGTTTATAGTTTTTTTTTTTTTTAAAA
>Ga0209489_109558_pt1 | contig 11906 bp, 2 predicted proteins | sample SiratrowhiteBW_FD_187527 | JGI IMG/M metagenome (GOLD analysis project Ga0209489, IMG submission 187527) | Root nodule microbial communities of legume samples collected from California, USA - Siratro white BW (SPAdes) (version 2) | ecosystem: Host-associated > Plants > Roots > Nodule | place: USA... | reverse complement strand
TATATATATATATATAAGTTAGTTGGCCTAGTTTTAACAGTAGTAGTTGGAATATTATGTTGATCGTCTTTATATACATTCTTTTAGTTTTAAATGGAAGAATTTAGGTTATGAAATAATTTGATAGAGTGATTTTTCTGTTCGGCGTAAATAACATATTTAAAAACAACAACACATACTACATTGCGATTACTTTTAATTGATGTAATATCGCACTTTCTAAATTAGATACATAAACAATCAATATTCCCTAAACGCATGCACTTACGTATGCAGGAGAACAAGTATTTTTTAGACTAATTTATAATTTACTTCTAATAATGTTAATAAAATTAATTTAATACTATATTGTTAATAAAAGATAGTTTTTAAATTAAAGTTCTGTTTTAGTTATTCAAGTTTTGTTTATCCAGTTTTAGTCTTTATAATTTTAAAATATATTATTTTTAATCCCTCAAATTCTATTACTCCATTTTGATAACTAAAACTAGTAATTTAAAAAAAAAATAAAATAGAGTAAAATTTGTTGGCAAACAAAATCACACTTTATAAATTTGAGAGAAATGAAAACATAGTTTATCCTTGTTTATTAGTATGAAACATCTCTCTTATGATATAGTGTGGGGGCACATGATGAATGGGAATTGGGATGTGGTTGGTGATGTGTTATTTAAATGGTTAATGATGTGAAGCTAAGTAAGTAGGAAATAGGGGTGTTGGGAGTTGGACAATAACGGATAAGAAAATGACTGCCAAAAGCTCTTTCCATGGGTGCACAATTTTCATCACCACTCTGAGTCTTTTATACATGCAAGAGTTGTTGCTCAATCATGGATTAGATGGTGACAATCTCCCAGAAAAGAAGAAGATCAAAGAATTTCATGCATGATGACAAGAGTGGGTGTCTCTTCAACACAGTTAAAGGTTACCATGGATTCCACTGTTGTTTGGTTTTCAATTTTATATGTATATCTGCAGATAAAGTAAGTGAATATTTTTTACCTTGCTTGTAGAAGAAGCCAACATAAGTCTCAAACCACTTACATCATTGTATATTAATATATTTCTTACGATCTTATCTAGGTCTTGTTTCTTAATAGTTAACATATCAATGTACAATATACATAAATAAAGGGTGATTATTTGAGTTCGTGTATCTTTTCATTTTATTTTAGAATATTTTAGAAATTTTTAGACATTTCAAAACTTCTAAAACTTTCTACAAACTCCTAAGATATGTTTTCCTTTTTTTTTTTTTTTTTTAAATTACAAACTCCTAGTCGTTCTTTTCTTTCATTTCCCTTTTATTTTTTCTTCTTTTCTTTTCATGTTCCTAATAATAACTTATCATCAACTTATAAGAAATTCTCATTGTTCATGAAATTTAAGAAACTTCATTCAGAATCAAGTAATAATAATTTGAATTAGCAATATCAATTTTGATGTAAAATCTCACTGGAAAAAAAGGGTTATTTAGACATCAATTTTAGCTATTGAATAAAATAGTTGCTAATTGTGACTAAAATAACCACCAAATTAGGTTTTTGTTGCTAAATAACTACAACATAAAAGTAATAATTAAATTTAGTGACCAATTAGATTAATTTAGAATCTAATGATATAAGTGACTAAAATCTTAGTAGCTAATATTAGATACCAATTATCTTGACTTAAATTGTCACTAAATTTAATTATTACTTTTATTTTGTAGTTATTTAGCAACCAAAACCTAATTTAGTGGTTATTTTAGTCACAATTAACAACTATTTTATTTGATAACTAAAATTGGTGTTTAAAATAACCTTTTCTTCTTATAATATTTATATCTAATTTGATTTTATAAAGTATCAATTTATAACTTTTCAACTTTCTTGTATTCACATGTTCATTTTAATATCATTGTAATGTCTTAACTTGATAAATGATTTAGTCAAGTTTAAGTTATAAGATATTCAGAATGAATTAATCGTCAATAAAGTTCGACATAAGATGATAAGTCCTAGCTAGAGCTATTTAGTATGATAGTCCTTAATAGTGACTTAATTAGGATTTGATAAGATTATAAGTCCTAACTAGATGTTAGTCATGCTACTGAGTATAATAGTTCTTAGTAGTAACCTAGAACATTTCTCTATCTATTTTTTTTTTTCGGTTTAAAGTGGTAGTGGATGTACACTTTAATACTTATTATGCAAACTTTTATATCGAATGTTACCACCATATAATCTTAATTCGGTACAAGGACAAATATTATTATATCATTACTAAATTAATATTTAATAATTATAGGTAATTACTAATTAAGTTTTATTTAAAAATACATGTTAATCTTGTTCATAAATTTAATTATACATCTTACAACAACTACAAAGTTAAAATAAGATTAAAAAAGAATATAAACATGTAGGAAAAATACCTAAAAGGAGAATAACTTTCTGTCTTTTATGTATTGTGTAAAGTTTATAACACATATTGTCACTTTAAATATTAAAAGAATAGTTAATTAAATGGTGAGTAGTTCATGTAATGACAAATGAATGTTGAATTTTTAAGTGTGAACCTAATTTGAATGCTAAAAAAATATTGTAGAGAGATGCATAAATTGAGGAGTATATAATTGGACTGTTAGAAAAAAAATTTAACCAATGTTGAGAATTTGATGAAACTTATAGGTGAGTTATTTTCTTTTGACATGTGAACTTTTGATAATGCTATAGAGACTTAAATTATTGACTTATTGTAGAAAACAAGTATTTAACCAAGTACATTTCTGGAAAATAATTGCTTAGGTGACTCTTAAATTTTAGTAAAAAATGCTATTTTTCTTGTCATCAACGTTATGATTTAAACTTGTGGACACGATTAATGGTGAAACGAAATAGTATAATAGTAATAATATTGTTAACAGTAATAATTTACTTTTTTTTCTATCTGGTTTAGATTTTTGTTTCTAATGTTTTGTGACAGTGAATTCATTTTTGAAAATGTCGGTATTTACATTAGTGCTGCTTATGTTAGGTTTGAGTTGAAATAGGAATAAAATGAGTGAGCTTTTTTCTTGATAGGTTGGGTGTGTGCTTTTCTTTATTGATCAAGTGTGTCTAACTTAATTTAGATACACTATATTTTTTCTTATCATACCGGTGACTTTAATTATACAGTTTACCCCCAGAAAAGAAGGCATTTCAAGGACATAAAAAAAGAATCCCTTCACTTGTTTATTAAACTTAACAAAGATGTATATTTTTCATGATTTAATTATTGCAAACTGTTTTCCTTAAAAGAAAATAAAACTAAATTTTCCCCGGACTTATTAACAATAACTGGAAGTAAAAATATATGGTCCAATAAATTTGATATAAATAGGTTCTAAATGAGTCATATAGTAGTTGAAGTTTAGAAAATAAGGATGTTGACACATTCTTTGGATACTAAACTTTGAAGTGTATATGCAGAGAGAATATTAAAGAAGGTGGTAGTTAGCGAATGAAGTGGGAAAAGAAGAAGAATGGAGAAGAGATTAATGAAGTGGGAGTGTTGAAAAAGAAAGAAAGAAATAGGAGTAGCGTGTTGGGAGGGTGATGACTCACGAGGTGTGACAAGGACCACCAGATAGAATGAGAGAGACACTGCAGTTTATGACAAAAACTGAGACTACTATTTATCACACTGTCATTTCTCACTTCCTACTTTCTGCCTACATTTCACCTTCCTTCTTCCTCTCAGTCAAAATTTTTTAGGTTTAAACCCTTCTTTGTTACCAATAAATGTTTCAAACAAACTCATTTTATAGATGTCACTTTATTTTTTTGACAACTTTCTTTTTGTTAAAGAGATTTGTAAAACTTACCATTTGTTTTTTCTATGAATGAACTGTTTACTGTAATTGAAAATTGAAAATTGAAGATAGTTGATGATCGTTTCCACCTATGCCTGAAGATATGTGAGGAAAGAAACATGAATGAAACAAGCAGAACTACCGGCATTCACAGAATTACTCGCTACCTCGTCTTTTTCTTCACATTACAACATGTTTAAAAAATTAATAATCAATTATAGCTATACTCTAATCGATTATGCTGATAAAATCTTTCATATTTTATTATGAAATTTGGGATAATCGATTACATAATTTTATTGATTACACTAATTGATAGTTGATTATATATATAAACACGTGATTGATATAATACCAAATAATAATAATATTGAAAATAGAAAAAAGTAATTAACAATAATAATAATAATAATAATAATAATAATAATAGTGTATATAAATTAAATAATATATACAAACAAAATTATTATTTCAATAATTATTATCAAATGATATTTACAAGAAATTTAAAATTAATTAAAACACTTCAATTTTCACTTTTTTTGTGTTTTTTTTCGTTTTTCATAATATATTAACTAAAATTTATTGTATATACTATCAAAGTAGAATTTTCAAGGGTCTAGCGTAACCTTTACTTTTTAAATTTTTCTTATTATACGGATTTTACCAGCAGAAGAATATTATTATAATCATGAAAAGTTTATAAAATAATTCATTAAAGTAAAAATAATAATTATAGACCATATAAATTTTTAATGAAAAATAATAATATAATATTATATATAAAAATATTGACATTTAAAAATACTAAAACTAGGTAATATTATATTGATAAAGAATTGCAATAAATTGAAGTGATATTGAAAACAACATATTAATATATTTAAAAAAAACCACATTTAAATATTATGCATAATTTAATGTGATCAATATTTTTATTATAATTACCAATTTTAGGTGAAAACTATCAATTTTTCCTTTTAATTTTTTTTATTTACTCATAAAAAATTACAATTATTTTCACAACAAATCTCCAAATTTCAATTTATTTATAATATATATCTTTATAAATTAATTAAAATTCATTTTTATCATATACACTATTATATAAAAAGTTTAGAAAAAACACTCAGTACGCAGCATAGGTAAACATACTAGTTTAGTATATTCTAAATCAGTTTAATTAGTATAATATAAATAATTTTCATGATCTGTCGATAATATCATATAAATTTTTAAAGAAATATTATTAAAGTCAATAAATTATCATATATATAGCTTGAGATTGAATAGTTCTTAGTGCAGTTTTTTTTTTTTTTTTCTGAAGAAAATACTGGTTCCCACATTTTGAGAAGTAAATTGAAGTCAAGTTAATTGAAACACACGTTTATATTGAGAAGAAATGATGTATGAAAAAGACTTGGCATTAACTTTTTGTTATTTTTTTAATTAACAGGGTAACATGCTTTTTATGTTACAGGAACTGCCATTATTGTTGAAAAGCAATGCAATGCATAGGAAAGATTGCACTAATGAAACTAAATTTGAAAATAATCAAATCCTTATCACCCTCAATTTCACTTACGTCCCTTTCTTCCCTTCTTCCTTCTCTATTCCCACCCACCTTTGCTTTATCTGTCTTTCACTTCATTTTTTAGCTTCACCTTTTTCATTTTCTACTAATAACTCGTAATCCTATAAATTACACACTAATCTACTTCATAATATTGTAATTATAGTTAATCCAGCTAGCTTTAACATATAAAATATCTAACCATAAGTATCTAAGATTTTTTTTTTCTTAGTACGGCGTATTAATAATGAAAAATGACGAAGTCATTGGTTTAACTCACACAACTAAAACTGAATACTTTATTTAAGAAAAAAAAAAAAAACTAAGTACATGAACACTTGGATCAACAATTAGTTGTGACATCTCAGTTGCGTGTTTCAATTTCTGTCAAATAAAAAACCATAAATCATATGAACAATATTTAAAAGTTTCTTAGAGTATGAGCTTGGTATTTGGCTGCATGTAATATATGTCTGAAAAAAATAGTAAAGAAAGAGAGAGCACAAATGTTTAAACGCCAAAAATAGTTTGATATTGGAATAAGAATTAAATACTAGATTTTGTGCTTTCTCAACAGATTTCGTTCCATAGTTTATTGTATTGATAAATCCTACCCAGTAGTTGTCACCATCGAGTGTGGAATAAAAAACAAAACAATGGTTTTGAACAAATTCTGAAGAGAAAAGATAACAAAATTGTGGTCATGAAACCTGCCGACACATAGTAATAGTGTGCACATGTTTGGTTCAGAGGAAGAATACAGAAGGAACATACAAAACTTAGCAAACCAAAATTTTAATTAATAAACCACAAAAAGCTAACCTATTCATAAAATGACGCACTTCCTCGATCTGTGCAATGTCGGCACTTTGTGGTTAATTCTTAAAACGACATTTTTCGCACAAAGTGCATGGAACAAACAGCTATGTGCTCAAGTGTGTCAAAAACAAAACCCATCTGGTTGGTACCTTCGCCATCAATTGTTCCCTTTTTGTTTCATAAAATTGCTAAATTCAACACCACTAGATCAATTTCTTATAATATGGAGCAAAAGTTTTTAGAGTAAATAAAGTACAAAATGTATTTTCAGAACATTTTTTAGAATTACATGTCTATAGATTACACAAGACCAAGTACAACTATGTAAAGTTTTTTCTTTTTTTCTTTTAATTTTGCTCTTATGATTTTAATTTTAGCTATGGTTCTGAGTTTGGGAGCTTAGCCCTTGAGCCAACACTGCTACCATGACCTTATCTGAAGATTTTTTTTATTAATTTATTTTTGGACTTTTATTAAACATCTCAAATTTAGCATAAACTTTTTAAAAGTTTGGTGTGTGAAGCCATGGCCAATACAGTTCTAGTATTGGCAGTGGCCAGTGCGTGATGACGTCCTAGGTTGAAACAGACTGTAGGATTCTGAGAAAGGGCCCAGTCTTGGCCCATCCATCCAGATTTTTTTTCAATATTTATATACCCTTGATTAAACACCTTTTCTTGAATAATTTGATTTTAAACTAAAATGAAAGAAAACTATTTCAGTCATTTTACTAAAAATTGAAACTTTTAAACAGTAATAATTTCCAGTTTCATATGTACAGATAATAAACTATTTAGTGGTTTAAGTAATTAGATTATAAAATTTATATATATACAGTCTTGTTAATTAAATATATTTTCTGAGGATTATTTATAATTGTGTGAAGTTTTAGACAGATTTAGGGTTAGTTTGATTGAATTTGAAACAAGTATTTTTATAATATTCATTTTTTTAAAATAAATCACTTATTTAAGAAGTATAATCTGTTTTTAAAAAATAAATCAAATACCTAATTTACTTTTAAATCTTAATTTCTTGAAAATAAATTATTTGAAAAAATCATCTTAATTTACCTTTCTGTATGTTTGTCATTTTAGTGAATTTTTGTTTAATCTCACACTTCTGTTCTTTAATGCTTTTTTAGGTGTGTTATAAATGATGGATATAGACTGGGATGTCAATTTAATTGAAGCTGTTGTTTTTTATACAGTGATAGAAAAAAATGGATGTTATTGTACAAACTTTTGTTATATGCTGGCATGTTTGATTTGTTTAAAAAATATTATATAATGTATTTCTATAAAAAAAAAAACATGATATGTACAAGTATGATTTATTATAATATTTGAGTAATAGAATTAAAATGAAATTTGAATTGGTGGTGTGGTAGTCTGATAAGAAAAATTGATGGTGAAAGTCATAAAGGTTGCTCTTTTAGGTAAGGCCCATAAAGAAAGTAGCTGTCAGCTGGATGATAGGGACAAGTGGGCCCAATACTTAAAGAATGGGAAAATTTGGGACCCATTCATTGGCACTAAGTTCTATGCTGTGATGGCTTCATCTTGCAACATATTCTGCCTTAATTGCTTAGTTGCTCCAATCACAATCCTATCAAATTATTATTAGAGCAACTCACCAAAGTTGCTACTAATCTATCCATATATATATATATATATATAAAATTTATTTGTACTTTTTTTAATATAAGAAAAAATCAATATAAGGAATCTCAAAAAATACTTTGCTTCGTTATATTTTATTAATAAGTTACATATAAATTAATTATTTTCTATTTTAAGAATTTTTTAGATTATTAGTAAGTAAATTCTTTCTGGCAATAAAAAATATAATTTAAATGGCATGATATATATTAATTAGAATGATGAAAGTTATATAGTAAAAATACTAACCAACTTTGTGTTGTGTATTGTTGTACCTAAAATTGTTTTAAATATGCTTCACAAGATCCATTTAAAGTTGATGATAATATTCGTAATTGTAAACTTTCTTCCTTTTAAGCAAGTATGCTTTAAGAGTTATATGAAAATCAATATTTACCACAGCTATTAGTAATTAGTAGGATCTTATTAAAAGTATTCAAAATTATTATTATAGTTGTATTGTTCATATTGTATTATTATCTTATGTAATATAATGTATAAATATAATATATATTTTGACAGTGTCAATATCTTAAATATATACAATGAATAGTTGTAAAGTGAGATTGAGTATTTCACATTCTTATTACATGTTAATAATATATGAGTAAAACATTATAATACCTTTAACAAAATTTACACTTAGGAAAACATGAAATAAAGAAGAGAACTTCTTAAAATATGATTCAATAAATCATCATTTTATTATATTAATAATACATGTAAATGTCTTTATCTAGGTTTTATAAGATACATTAAATAATTAAAATAAAAAAATACGGTTATTTCTTAAATGGAGAAAAAACTCATAAATAAGAGGAAAAAAAATACAGTGACATGGTAAAACTTGATTCATTTCTATTATTGTCTCCTTAATCAAGTTTAGACTCTGATCATATTAAGTATTTTTTTTCAATTTGTAAAATAACTTAACTTTTTAACGGCTTAATAAAAATATTTGTAAGTTTTTTTAGTTGAATAATATTTGATTTCTACTACCCTAATCAACTTATGAAATCAAATATAAATAAATATTACATTTTTACATAATGTAATTACAAAATATCTCTACATAAGTATCTTATTTCTAATAAATAACTTGCAAAATTGTTCTTAACCACACTCTCTCACTATACAACTAGTCTTGAAATGTATCATGATTCAACGACTAAGAATTTAACAATTTGTTCTATATGGTTACTACAATCAATATTTAAATACTGAATGATTTTATCTTTTAAAAAATTGTTCAAAATAAATCTCGAATCCTCCCTAGTATCTTGGAATTATTTTTTACAATATTAACTTTGAGAATCTACAATTTCTTATTTTTCACACCTTTTTAAGGTTACTGTATAGCTTTACTTTGTTTTATGTTTGGGTGTTATCTATTCTATTTGGTTGAGGAGGTTGAATTTTTGGCCCATCAAGATAACTACTTATCTGTGTCTTGGAACCCATGAAATGTGATAAAACTATACCAAATTGTATATATCTAAAATATTAAGACTTGTTGAGTAAGAAGATGCATGCATATAGAAATAGGTGAGGGTACACTACCCAACTACATTTATTATACACACAATGCAATATAATAATTAGTTCTGTAAACAAATAGCTTTTATAATTTAAAATTTAAAATTTAAAATATTTTTAATTGTAATTTTATGTTTAAATGACTTTAAGATTATATATGTAATATATTATCTTTGAATATTTTAGTATTTGATATTTTAATATTAAAATTACAATTATTTTTGTTATTTGATTTTTAATTAAAATATAATTACAAAACTGTCGTGCCTAAGTCAGATTTCTTTTAATATTTTTTTTATTTTTCTCAATTTTTTTATTTCTTTTCTTATTCTCTAAAATGTTCTTCTCTTTCCTCTATTAAGTTTTCTCTTTCTTTGTTTTCTTTCATTTTAATTCTAATATGTTTTAAGATCAAATTCTACCTTCTATATGTACGATAAAGATTTTTGAATTAGAATAAGTTAGTTATTGTTATATAATTTCTTTATTTTTTAAATTTTGTTTTATATGTGAATAACTCCATTTTTTCAACTAGGATTACTTTTTAGATTTTTTTTTGAGTTAAATTGGTAGGTGGCTAGTTTTGTGAGTGGTTTAATTTCTTTGGATCTTTGATTTTGAACTTTTATTTAGTTTCACGTAAGAAAAAATAGCTTTTTTATTTTTAAATTAGTAAATTGTTGAGATTCTTTTAAATTTTTTGAAAATTTTCACATTAAAAATTGCATGTAGAAGCAATGAGTTATGTATATTTTGAGATATCGTAGTTTTTTGATAGAATTTTAATTAGTATTTGATTATATCTATATAGGATGAGTTGTATTTTTGTTGATGTGAGATATTTAGTACTTATGAAAATTAAGAAATTGATAAACTGTATTGATGCGGCGATGAAAGATTGGATTAAAATACTATAAATTTGATTTGATAATGAAATTATGATTTTTAATGAGATGTTATAATATAATAGGAAAATAAGTTATACAAAATCAAAATATATATAATTGTATATCAATGCATACATATTATTATGAATGTATTATCAATATGTATATTATGTATCTCTTATCACAAGTATATTTATATAAATATATGTAATTAGTCTATTATATGAATAGTCTTCATTACTATTATCGACCTTGTTTCTTAAAGTTGAAAAAGACTTCATCGCTTGAGGACATCATACTATGATTAAACAAAAACAAAAATTAACTTTGTCTCTTTATGTTCAAACTTCCACTCCACTTTTGATTGTTCTCACAATGCTTTAGCAATATACTTATTGTTCACACACAATGTTCCATAATTTATTTACCGATTCCTCAATGCTTGAGTGACCACCTTATTATTTGAGTATTGACATATAGTTACATATTCTCACTGAAACTCTGTACCATCAACGTGACTAAATTATCACTTCAGCGTCATCTATTTCATAAGAAAAATTGTTATTTTAATCTCTCTCACCCAAATTTTAAGTTACCACCTGAGTTATACACCCTTATCACTTGAACGATAGTGAAGAGTACATGTAATCATGACTCACTACTTGAACGATATATCATTGCTTGAGTGATATGAGTCTAGAGAGAAGAATTCATCACCATAATGCAAAATAAACATTTTTTTCTCATATATCCTTCAATATTTACACATCCAAATTTATTAACTCAATACCTATCACAATTTTATTTATTTTTACATTGAATGCATAATGACATTACAATTATTATACATCTCAAACTTATTCACTCACCTAACTAATACTCTACTAAATAGAAATATTTATTACTTAGCATGCTTAGAAGTAAAAAAAATTCTTTTCCACCCTCCAAGAAATATTACCAGGCTTCTAGTAAATTTCAAGTATCAAACTCTACAACAACAACATTTCCCTCTTATAAAACACCCCAAAGAAAAAAAAAATGAAGTCATTTGTAAAAATTAACCATTTACTCAAATCATAAATTTGATCCACCAGAATTGATTCTTAACTTTGTTACCTTTTCGAATAAATAAACTCACAACACAATAGTAATCAAATCATATTTATAATCTAGAAAGAGTTTAAAAAAGTTAAAGTTTAAAACAATATATTTATAATGAAAATAATAGAAAAAACTCATAACCTATTTAGATATTTTTTATTTTTTTTATCCAATTAAAATTTATCTTTATTAACATAAATAACATGAGCAAGACATGATTTAGGTATTTGATAAAGAAGACATTAATGTAAATTTCATGTTTTTCTCACTTAAATGTGAGAATATATTTTGTTTATACATTGTGTATTTTGTTAAATATGTATTTACTTTTCATTTAGTTTTGTAAGCCCTTAATACTCTATATATTCACACTAGATTATAGATGCATGATGATATATAATGAGTTTTTTAAAGAAATAAAAAGCAAAAAAAATATTTAATATATATATATATATATATATATATATATATATATATATATATATATATAT
>Ga0209489_109557_pt1 | contig 11906 bp, 7 predicted proteins | sample SiratrowhiteBW_FD_187527 | JGI IMG/M metagenome (GOLD analysis project Ga0209489, IMG submission 187527) | Root nodule microbial communities of legume samples collected from California, USA - Siratro white BW (SPAdes) (version 2) | ecosystem: Host-associated > Plants > Roots > Nodule | place: USA... | reverse complement strand
TATATATATATATATATATATATATATATATATATATATATATATTTATTTATTTTATTCTGATTCAAATGTCCTGGATCTTTGTATTATACATGGACAAACTTACAATCATCACTTTTTTCTTTTTCAAGAATTAGAAAATTTGAAATAATCAAGAGCTACTATTTTGAATTTTGATTTTCTTAATATTAATTTTGAAATATCTATTTTAAAACTATATACTGTGTTATAAAAAAACTGGAACACATTCATTAAATACAAAAATCTATATTTTTTGTTTTCCCTTTTTCAAAAGAAAATTATTCAAATATTCATGCCTCTTGAATCATCCTTAGCACTCTAGAAAGGAGTTCCAACCCAGCAAAGAAAGAAACAATTCCTCATTGGGATCATAAACAATTCACAAACACAAGATCAAACAAGCCGTAGAAGAAAAAATCAAACAAGCGCAAAGTAACACAATAATTATACTTCTATACTCATTTATTCGTAATCCGTGTGAAATTTATTTTAGATAAAATCAGCTTTTGTGTCAACTTTCATATCCTATCATATATCCAAAATAAATACATGATAGTTAGGGCAAATAATTCCGTGGAGGGTACGTCTTGCCGCCACACGTACATCTCCAGATATAAGGGTGGTAAGGGTTGTATTCGTAGGGTTGCTGGGAGGCTGATTCAGTTTGCTTGGAAGCAGAGGGTGGCAAAGGTATTGTAATCGCTGTGCATGGTGTGCATCCTTCACACATGGAAAAACAGCTTGGTGGCCTTGATCCAAAACGCATCTTAGCTTCATTCGTTGATGACACCAAACTTTCTCCAATTTCACTATCTACTTTATCATATGATAAGGTTAAATATAATTATAGAGGTTAATCATCTTATAGCCAAAATGTCACTATAATTAATAAGAAAAAGTATATGTGTGAAAGAACTTCATACCTTTAGTAGAAGCAGCACCACCACTAAAGATCAGTGTGCAAAACAAGAACAAGACCAAGACATTGCACCAAAGATGAGTTTGGTTTAACATGGTAACCATGCTTCTCTTCCTCTCTATGAGTACGAACAAATTCCTCTGAGTAATTCAAATGTTGTGTTTTATTTATTCTGATAGGATGAATTTATATAAACAAAATCTGAACGCAAAACTCTAAAAAATATAAAAAAATCATATAAAATCCAAAAAAAGCATTAAGAGAATATTACTAAATCAGCAAATGTTATTAAGATGATCTAATAACATTTTACAAATATTAATTGTACCTTATCTTAATAATAATTTGTAGTAACATTTTGACAACTTAATAATTATATCGATCAAATATTACAATTTTTTTTAATGACATTCTTTTGGTAGAAAATGTTACTAATGTTTTTAAATAAAAAAGTCAATATTATAAATGTATTACTAAAAATTGTTAGTAAGTTTTTAACGAAGATAACCTTCTAAACACGATACTCAAGTTTTTTAGTAATATTCCTTTCTCACATAATTTTTTTTGTAAGAATGGTACTATTTGTTTTGCATCATCTAATAAATGTTTCTCCAGCTTTAATAAATGTTATTAAATGTTTTTATTTTAAAAACAAAAATAAAATGTTGTTTTTACAAATTTTAAATGTACCACGTGATCAACCAGTATAGTTATGATTAGTGCAGTTCAGTGAATCATGACACTACTGTAAGACTCTCTCGCTCTCTCTTAAATAAAAAAAAAAAATTCACTGTCAGCTATAACTTTGATTTGCTTACTAAGAATTAACTGTTGCCGAAAAAAAAAAACTTACTAAGAATTAACGAGTTAAAGAATGAATTTATATAAACAAAATCTGAACGCAAAACTCTAAAAAATATAAAGAAACCATATAAAATTCAAAACAACATTAAAAGAATATTACTAAATCAGCAAATGTTATTCATATGATCTAATAACATTTTACAAATATTAATTGTATCTTAACTTACTAATAATTTGTAGCACGTTTTGATCACTTTATAATTATATCGATCAAATATTACAATTTTTTTAATGACATTCTTTTAGTAGAAAATGTTACTAATGTTTTTAAATAAAAAATTCAATAGTATAAATGTATTACTAAAAATCGTTAGTAAGTTTTTAACGAAGATAACCTTCTAAACACGATACTCAAGTTTTTTAGTAATATTCCTTTCTCATAGAAATTTTTTTGTAAGAATGGTACTAATTGTTTTGCATCATCTAATAAATGTTTCTCCAGCTTTAATAAATGTTATTAAATTATTTATTTTAAAAACAAAAATGTTGTTTTAAACAAATATTAAGTGCACCACATGATCAATCCGTATAGTTATGATTAGTGCAGTTCAGTGAATCATGACCCTAACGTAATTAACACTAGTAAAAAAATACTATTTAATGTCCCCGTATAATGATGGTTAAAACTCAAACTGATATAGTTAAAAATACGGTAATATTTTTGGTTAAAACTCAAACTGATATAGTTAAAAATACGGTAATATTTTTATAAATATTTAAAGAGATATTACGTCGATTTACACAAAACTGACATAATATACTATTCTACGTCAGTTCTATAAATAACGGATGTAGAAAAAGACTGAAAAAATATAAATTCAAAATTTGAAAATGGTGGAGGAGATACTACGTCTGTTAAACAGTAGAACCAACCTAATATAAGGAAGATATTATGTCGGTTCTACTGCTTAACCGACATAGTATCTCTCCTACCATTTTAAAATTTTGAAATTTTGAATTTAGGGTTTAGATACAACGTCGGTTGGCCCCCAGAACCGACGTTGTATCCTATTACGTCAGTTATTGAGTGGTAACTGACATAATAGCCTTTTATTTTACGCTCCTCTATACTGTTTTTACTCTTACACTTTTTGCCTCCCTATCTCATTTTCACTCTTGTGCATGCTGCTTCTTCACAGTTCTCTCTCGCTCACATTGTCATTTTCTCTCTCACGTATTCTCTCTTGTATTCTGTCTCGCTTTCTTGCTCATGTTCTCACTGGTACGTGGTGTTCTCCCTCGCGTGTTGTTCTCCCCCATTTTTCCTTTGCTCTCATTGTCTTTTGTGGTTTCATTCACTCAATTTTTGCATTCTCTAGTTTTGGTAGATTTTGTTTGGATCGATTTGTGTTCATTGGTTTTGCTCTCACTGTCTACAAGAGGTATGTTTTCTTATCTTTGTATGTTTTGAATGCTTTCTGGATGTTTGTATCATAAATTTTGGGTTTCAAAAATTTTGGACAGAAAAATTTCAAATGACCATAACTTTTGGTAGAGAGTTCGGATCAAGACGTTCCAAAAATGAAAGTTTCTCGAAATTGCGTAACGAAGCTCCTGGGCCATACCTAAAGGGGATTCCAAATTTTTTTTCCAAAATTCCATCGTTTACACTATTTTTTTTATTTTTTTTTATTTTTTAGATTTTAGCCTACTATTTCACCTATTTAAACTTGTCAAAAAGTTCTAAAAATGGTTGTGGTTTTCTATGTATGGATTGGATATTTTATCAAAGCGATTTCGAAAAATTCTGAATTTTTTTTTAAAAAAAACACAACCCTATTATGTCGGTTGTGGGCTCCCAACAGGCGTAATAGGATAGATACTACATTGGTTGGGAGTCTCAACTGACGTAGTATATCTTCAAGAGTGCTATTTTGACTGATATTTTATGTCGGTGATTTATTTATCAACCGATGTAGTATATGCACATACAACGTCGTTTATAGAACCGACGTAAAAAGTCGAAGACTTTCAACGTCACCTGCATCAACATTGGTTTCAGAACCGACATAAAATGTCCTCTAGAACCGATGTAGAAAACGTTTTTTGTACTAGTGTAAGACTCTCTTACTCTCTCTTAAAATAAAAAAAAAAGTTCAGTGTCAGCTATAACTTTGATACAATTATAAATCTTTGATTTACTTACTAAGAATTAACAAGATGGGAGTTCACTGTTAGTGCATACATATTTGTTCATGGGTTTGATTTATCTCTGTTATCATATCATGATGGAAGTTGAATCATAAACATTTGGAGTATTGTAGGCTATGTAGAAAGGAATATAAGAACTTTTATGACAAAAATTACGGAGTTTCTGATTCATTATATTCTTTTAAGCTAATAAAAAAACCATAATACAATATGCAACCTAGAACTCTACAACTATACACCACTTCCTCTATATAACACAACTTTGCATCAACAATCCTAATGCTTTAATCTCTAGACAATTGCTTATTGCACCCCCACATTTCCTTCCTGTACCTCATCAGAAATTGATAATACCAGAAAAACCCTTGTCAGAATATTCAAAGGGAGAGTAGAGTAGTGGGTGACTGCTGAGTGGTGTGGACGTTCTCCGACAAGCGTGGTAGTGGGTGCTACAAGAAAAGTTTCTCCGACAATGAGTGGGAGGTAAGTGACATATTGACTTGATATAGGGGGTGCAAAGTTCGTATATCGTTTTGCGGAAATGGGTTCCGAAAAACGAAATCCGTAATGAGTTGTGGGTGGGTGAAATGCCTTATGGAAAATATTTTTCCTGAAAGATTTATGTATTATAGAAAACATTTTCCGGAAGAAGGGAGGTGTGGATGAGTGTTTACGAAAAATATTTTCCATACAGGAGAAAGTTGCTTATAGAAAACATTTTCTATAAGAGAACATTATAATTTCGAAAAACATTTTATGGAAGACGAAAACTGACTTATGGAAAACAGAAGGCTGAGCTCCATCCAGACGGTCGAGCTTCATAAACGAACACCTGAGGCTAAGCTCCTTAGCCAAACTCCCAAGGTGGAGCTTCATAGCCGAACATCTGAGGACGATCTCCAAAAGGTTGAGCTTCATAACACAACTTCAAAGACTGATTTTCAGAAGACTGAGCTCCATAGCCGATTTACAGATGGCCAAGCTCCATAGCCAAACACCAGAAGGTCGAGCTCGATAACTGAGCTTTCAAGGCCAATCTCCAAAAGTCCGAACTCTATGGCCGATGCCGATCTCCATAAGGCCGAGCTCTATGCTCGATCTCCGAGGACGAGCTCCACAGCTAAACTCTTAAGGCCGAGCTCCAAAGATGGCCAAGCTCCATCAACAAACTCCCTGAGGCCGCTTTACAGATGGTCGATCTTAATTGCCAACACTCGAAGACGGTCTACAGAATCTGAGCTCCATAGCCAAACTCCCAAGGCTGATTACTAGAAGGCTAAGCTCCATGATCGACTTCCCAAAACCATTTTCCAGAAGGTCGAGCTTTGTGGTCGGTATCTTGTCAAAGACATTTGTGTGATATATAGGTTTAACAATGTTGTATCTGGACGTTGAATGATTGATGTTCCGTATATCTACAATTTTGAAACTGATATACTATCTTTTTTATATTAATTTTGTAATAGGATTAAAACATCTTTTAAGTATTTTTATTATTTTTATTTTTAAATAATCTGTTAAAAGAAAATATCATAACATAACTCTGTATATACCTTTATGGAAACCTAATCTCATATCTACATGGTTTAAGCACTTCAAGAAAGCGGTCTATCAGTCATCAACATCAAAGGAGATGTTATTAAATTCGGTCAAGTTCAATTTAAGTGAACTCTAAAATTTTGAGAGCCAAACTAAACTATGCTTACCAAAACAATTACCATTGATGATCTTAAAGAGTCGGTCAAGATGTGAGATGATACGCAAATAGAATGGGCCATGTCCACTTTAAATAAACACAAAACTAATAGTCAAAGTTAGAGTGAGCCAAACTCACTCCAAAACTAACGCTACTAAAAAAGGCATTGTTTAGTTCAATTCTTATATTAACTTTTATATTGATAATGATAATACATTGTAGTTTAATTCTTATTTAGAAGGAGGAATTTTTAGTGAGTAAATTTTTTTAGATATTTGATAAGAAATTTTTAGGTTTTGATTAATTTTTTTTTATAAAGGTGAAATTAAAGTGAGGGTTGATGAAGGAAATAGTTGAAAATAATTAGAACAAATGTTCTTGAAATATGAATTACTTATCAGAATGATTAATGTGTGAAAATTGATAATAGAGTACTTGTTATAATGTGTTAAATGATACACAACGATAAATATTTATATTTTTATTGTAATTAATGAGTTAAATAAGGGTTTTTAATGAAAATTTTATTTTTGTCTAAGTGGAATTACAGTTGTTTTATAGTTAAATTTTGAATGTGAATCTTATAGATAAAAAAACAAATAATAAAATTAATATTTGAAGATATGAGAGAGATAAAGTTAACGTTAAATAAATGAAGTTAATAATATGTATTTGAAAATATAATATATCATATTTAGAAAAAAAAAATATATATTCACAACATGTCAAGTCATAAAACGAATAATGCATATAAAATATTGGTAACGGTAGGAAGTTATATATTTCCTATAAAGCACTAATTTAATACATTTTAAATAAATGAAAGATTAAAATAAATAAATTAAGATATGAAAGACCTATATTTAATATTGAATAAATATATTTCTGGTTTAATAATTTATTTTAAATATATAAATATATATTGAATTTGTTTATATATTAATTATTTAATTTTTATTTAACTGAAATTATGTTACTTCAGCTGAAGTAACATAATTTCAGTTAAATAAAAATTAAATAATTAATATATATATATATATATATATATATATATATATATATATATATATATATTTATTAGTCTTCACAACCAATTTAAAAGTTTTAGTATTATATATATTAATATAGAAGTACAATGAATCATTTTTTTTTCTATTATGACAATAACATAAAAATATAATGAATTCAATTTTATAGGTCATTGCATGTTTCATGCTAAAATGCACTATAAAATGTAAAGATGATTATGAAGGGAAGTGTAAAATTTATGATTGTTTGATTGTTTGGATAGATTGATGATAAACATTGTAAAATTTATGATTGTTTGATTGCTTGGATTGGTTGATGACAAACATTGATGAGATGATCAACATTTATGCTCATATTGATAGTTTTAAGTGAAAATGTTATTTTATTGTGGTTGAGTTTGAGTTGTAGTTCATTCAATTATAAGCTTAATTGAAGTGTTATTAAGTGAATAAGAATTTGTGATATTTAATTAACTTTATAATTATTTAGAGTTTACATCACCTAGTAAGCTAGAGCAAGAGGAAGAATTGTTTACAACAAAAGATCACAACTTATGTAGGATTTGAAAGGACCAATTAAAGATTGAATTGAATAAGAAAAATGATGTTAGAAACTAAATGACTATAACATTGATTATGAATAAACTATGTATAAGTACCAAACATGAAATATAGATGGTTGAGATGAAGACATCTCAATTAAAGTTGGAAAAAATTGATGGATATGCACTTATAAATAATTTAGAGATTCTTATAATTATTGATAATGAAGACGAGAAAAGTATGTGATAGATGACGTTAATGAATATGAAGATTATGTATATTATAAAATAAATTAAAGAAGTATGAATGAAAGCGTCTATATTTTCATACTAGTTGTGTTAAATTTGAGATTATATCCAACTTTTGATATACCTTCAAGTTGTATTAAAAAAAATTATACTATAAATATTGGTGGAAGTCATTTGTAATTAATAACAAAAGTATTTTTAATTTTTTCTCAATTAATTATATATATAATTATAAAAAATACTAAAATGTATTATTTAGTAAAACCTTTAAAATAAATGAATGTGAAACGTGTTTAAGTTTATTTAGGATTTAAGTTTATTTACTTTAAAAAGATTATAATAGAGAGCTTTTGCAAAGTTTGAATTTCATAGAACAATTTAATATATATATATATATATATATATATATATATATATGTATATATTTGGTTTAATACATTTAATTAATTTATTTCTTTGTTAAAGTAAGTTAATATGGTGATTTATTTTTATTTGGTTTAGGGTTTACCTAAGTTTACACAAAAAATAACTATAACAAGATAAAGATAATATGATTTCTTCTTATGGTAGTTCTGAAATTATATTAGTTTGCTTTAATTCTTTAAAGAGAAAGTTTTTTTTATAACAAATAAAAAAAAATATAATAATATATAAAAAATGATATATAAGATATAAAATGATAATTTATAAGCACTTTTATATGTATTACTTGATCATTCAATAACTAAAATTTATTAATTGAACTGGAAAATTTTTAATTTTTAATTTAAATTTGTGAAGTAATTTTATAATTGGGACTATTTGAATGTTGGGTGTGGATCAGGTAAGCTGATACTTAAATTAATAAAATTTTGTGTGTGAGCTGTGCCGAGACTTAAGTTAATATATCTAATTTTGGTAGACATAATTTCTATACTTTTGCGTTTTGACAAAGAATCACCCAATTTTATACAATTGAAGTGTTTTTGGCATAATTTCAAATAGTTTTTCATTGCAGGCCTATATAATCCAGTAACCAAAAATAATTAGATGCATTGTTATATAGGTACGATAAGATAAGATGAATAATTAAAATAATAGGCAGGGAAGATTCTATTTTTTATTTTTTTTATGGGAACACAAGGTGAGAGTATAAAAATAAGGTCGAATAAAGTAAGAAAAAGTGGAAAACTCATTAATACCAATTTATAAATCTACTAAGAAAACACATGGTAAAAGTCACTAGTTAGATCTTCTAAAAATATCGTCAATAGAAAATGTATAATAAAATTGTTAGAATTTTGTTCTCATTTGTAACAAAGAATATGCAAATGAAAATATTCTGTTTTTTTATATATTGATAGACAAAGAATTGAAAATATATAAATGATGTACCCATTTTAAATATAACTAAAGAGAATAAAGGAAAATATTACAACCTGATGTTGTTGTAAAACAAAAAATAAGGATGGATGATAATTTGATTCTTGTCATAAAGATAAAATCAAATAATTAATATTTTTTTTTTGTGAGAATTTGATTCTTTCATAAAGACAAAATCACATAATTGATATTAGTTTCCTTCTATAAGCCTTATATTCATATCCTCTAAAACCCCCCGCAAGTTGGGGAACAAATATTGATGAGACCCAGCTTGGAAAAATTTTTTTTGAAAGATTGAGGACCTAAGACTTTAGTATAAATGTCTGCTAGTTGCTCTGTGGTGGAAATGGGAAGCAAATTAATGAGACCCTTCTTCAATTTTTCTCTAACAATGTGACAATCTATTTTTATATGTTTTATACGCTCATGAAACACTGGATTTGTTGCAATATATCTTGCTGAGTCATTATCGCAAGATAAAAGAGATGGTTGCTCAAAAGAAACTTGCAAATCTTGAAGAAGATATACTAGCCATTGAATTTCACATGTAACAGTGGCCATTGCCGCCTTGTATTCAGCTTCACCAGGAACTCTTCAATATTGTCCTTACTTCTTTGATTTCCAGGATATAAGGGAATTTTCAAGACACACACTAAAACCAGTCACTGATTGTCTTGAATCACTACAAGTGCCCTAATCACTATCACAAAAGACTTTTAGATGGATAGAACTGCTGGAAGAGAAAAATAAGCCAAGACTTGGAGCTCCTTTAATATATTTGAGAATTCTAATTGCTGCATTATAGTGAGCAATTGTAGACTTATCAAGAAACTGAGAAAGATGGTGAACAAAAAATGTTATGTCAGGTCGGGTATTAGTGAGAAACATAAGTCTTCCAATCAACCTTTTATAGGCATGAACATCACTGAAAGGCACACTTCTAGTAGAAGAAAATTTAACAAGATTATCCATAGGAGTGATTGCAGGTTTGTAGGCTAAAAGACCTACATCTGTTAACAATTCCAATGCATATTTCCTTTGATTCATCATTATTCCTTTCTTACTTCTTGCTACTTCAAAACCAAGAAAATATCTTAAATCACCAAGATCCTTGATCTTGAAAGTCTTATTCAAAGCTTCTTTGACTCGTTCAATATCATTTTTATCATTTCCTGCCAAAATTATATTATCCACATACACCAATAATACTGTAAAAGATCCTTCAGAAGAATTAATAAATAAGGAGTAATCATTCATAGATTGAGTATATCCCGTAGAAATAAAAAAAGATGACAATTTAGCAAACCACTCCCTGCCAGCTTTCTTAAGGCCATATAAAGCCTTTTTCAATTTACAAACTTGTCCTGATTGAATAGAAGTCAATACAGAAGGAGCAACCATGTATACATTTTCTTTCAACTCTCCATGTAAGAAGGAATTATTTATTTCTAATCGTTTCAACTCCCAGTTATATATAGAAGCTTATTCTGGTCATCTTTGCTACTGGAGAAAAAGTTTCAAGGTAGTCAATGCCCTTTGTTTGTGTGTATCCCTTTGCTACTAATCTTGCCTTATATCTTTCAACAGTCCCATTAGCATTATACTTTATTTTGAATACCCATTTGCAACCTATGACAGTTTTGTTCTTAGGAAGAAGAACAGTCTCCCAGGTTTGATTTGACTCCAAAGCAGATATCTCACACTGTATAGCCTTTCTCCAACAGTCATATTTCACAGCTTCAGAATAAGTGTTTGGCTCAACATGTGAAGAAATAAATATAATAAAAGATTTATAAGAAGATGACAATTTATTATAAGACAAAACATAATTCAAAGGATATTTAACTCTAGAAGATGGATTGAAAACATTGAGATTACAATGATAATCCTTTAGATACTCAGCTGGTCTTTTTGTTTTGGTACTCATTCGAATTAACTGTGTTGTCTCATGATTTTCATTAAGATTTTGGTTTCTATGAGAACAAACTTCTTCAGGGATATGAATGTCTGTTTCATGGTCATTATTAACATTATTTTCAATATTATCAGAGGGTGGAAAAATGACTCGTGATGGCTAACTCAAAATAGGTTGATCTTCTGTAAAACTATTTTGATCATGAATGTTTAGACTATCAGTTTCATTGCTAGTATCTTCAACCCTTTGATATGGAAAAACATGTTTATAAACCAATAAAAACATATTTTGATGCCCTTGGATCAAATGTACTTCTATTTGTTGACAAAATGCTAGCATAGCATAAACTTTAATTGATTAAAATCTTGTGGAGTTTTGTAAAGCATTTCACGAGGAGAAAAATCATTTAAAACTAGTGTGGGAAGCATGTTTATAATATCTGCAACATGTATCATATAATATCCTAAATTGGTATAATTTTTTTTTGAAATTCCTTAAGTGGTGCATTTTTTTATTTATTTCCGAATATGGATAAATGGTACATAGGAGAGACGATATCATTGTAAAGAAATGGTAGCCTTAATCTACTAGATAAAATTGTGCATATAATATTTTAATTAATGAGTTAATTAATATAGTGATAATACTGTACAATTTTAGTAGGGTTAATATTCTCCACCCATTCCTCTTCTGTTTTTATTTGGCATTGCTAATGTGCAACTAAAATAAATACAGAGTTACAAAAGTGGATTTATTTATTGATAAAAATGATTGAAATTAAATTGAAACAAATGTGAAGTTAATTTGAAATTAAACAATAATGGTTGAGGGGATTATTGTTTAAATTAAAATAAAAAATAATATTAGTATGAGATTTATATATTGAACTAAATTAAAAGTAAGTTTGATTTTGAAAAGAAAAATTAAATTAAATTAACATTTAGTAATAAAATATATTTAGCAAAATTAAGTTTAAGTTTAATATTTGAATTTAGTTACTAATATAAAAATAATTTAAAATAAAATTAAGATTTAGTAATAAATTTAGAATGAAAAATTTGAAAATATTATATAATTTTTTAAATAAATTTATTGTTAGTTTTTAAATTATATTTATTACTAACTAAATCTATTTCATATATTAATAACTAAATTCATA
>Ga0209489_109554_pt1 | contig 11912 bp, 12 predicted proteins | sample SiratrowhiteBW_FD_187527 | JGI IMG/M metagenome (GOLD analysis project Ga0209489, IMG submission 187527) | Root nodule microbial communities of legume samples collected from California, USA - Siratro white BW (SPAdes) (version 2) | ecosystem: Host-associated > Plants > Roots > Nodule | place... | reverse complement strand
TAGATATCTATCTGTTAGATATCTATGTGTATTGATATCTATTAATAGATATCTATCTGTTAGATATCTATGTGTATAGATATCTATCTGTTAGATATCTATGTATAGAGATCTATCTGTTAGATATCTATGTATAGAGATCTATCTGTTAGATATCTATGTGTATAGATATCTATCTGATACATATGTATGTATAGATATGTATCTGTTAGATATCTATGTGTATAGATATCTATCTGTTAGATATCTATGTGTAGAGATATCTATCTGTGAAATATCTACGTGTAGAGATATCTATCTGTTAGATATCTATGTGTATGGATATCTATCTGTTAGATATCTATGTGTATAGATATCTATCTGTATAGATATCTATTTATAGATATCTATCTGTTAGATATTTATGTGTATAGATATCCATCTGTTAGATACCGATGTATAGATATCTATCTGTTAGATAGCCATTTATAGGTATCTATCTGTTAGATATTTACGTATATAGATATCTATCTGTTAGATATCGATGTATAGATATCTATCTGTTAGATATCGATGTATAGATATCTATCTGTTAGATAGCCATGTATAGATATCTATCTGTTAGATATCGATATATAGATATCTATTTGTTAGATAGCCATGTATAGATATCTATCTGTTAGATATCGATATATAGATATCTATGTGTTAGATATATATCTATCTGTTAGATATCTATGTGTATAGATATCTATCTGTTAGATATCTATGTGTAGATATCTATCTGTCAGATATCTATGGATAGATATCTATTTGTCAGATATCTATGTATAGATATTTATCTGTTAGATATCTTTGTATACTTATCTATCTGTCAGATATCTATGTGTATAGATATTTATCTGTTAGATATCCATTTCCTGATTCAGATTCATACTCTACTTCCCCCCGAGAAGAACCAAATATAAAAAACTTTTAATGATGAAAGTACAATTATGCAAGCATGAATATCAGAACACTATGGCTTTGATACCAGTAATGCAAGATCAATAAAAGTAATGCAAATGCAGAGAAGAAGTTGGTGATGAAAACTTACATGTATGCAGCAATTCTGGAAACACTTCATTCAAAAACTTTTATTGAAAACAAGAACACATTACAAGAGAACTCTCTCACTTGGAACTCTTGCTCTCAACTCTAGGGAAGGCTTCCTTATATAGAAGTTCCCTTTACTACAAGACAAAACACCCTAGTATTACTTCTAATTATTACATATAGGAATATCTAACACAATTATTACACTTTTGACTACTTTTTACAATATCTAACATAATTATTACACTTTTGACTACTTTTTACAATATCTAACATAATTATTACACTTTTGACTACTTTTTACAATAATTCACATGATGACAATTTTCTTTTATGTCTCTTCAATCTTTATGTCTTTTCAGTCATAATACATATCTTCATTTTGCAGATAAGGATTTGACTGGGATGATCCTTCTTCTCCTTCTTCTGAACTAGTCTTTGCAGAGTCATGAAATGATGCAGCCTTTTCTAAAGTTTTTGCAAATTCTTCTTTTGATGAGGCGGAGGCTAATGCTGCCATTATCTTCTGCTTGTTGGACAAGAATAATGATTCTTTATTGAGAGATGATGATACTTCTGGCTTCTTCTCTGAATGATATTTTAACCAATCTTGAAATTTGGTGATGCTGACTACGTCATTATTGAACTTCTTCCACCATTTTATTCTTAATCTTCTTGATAATAACTTTATGTCCACTTCTTCATATAAGTTGGTTATGCTATAATCCCAAGCTAATATCCATGCAATGGACTGGGAGGCAACAAAAGATATTAATCTATATCCAGGTACAAATGAAGAATGTTCCCGGAAATAGTTATATAAAAGATATTAAAATTTTTTTGAAAGTTATAGACACGTAAAATTGAAAAAAAAAAGATGTCAAAAAGATTAAAAAATTAAAAAAGCAAATAGTAAACGATAGAATTCAAAAAGTTTTGTATTTAAAATATCTCTATTTTTTTAATAAAAATTCAAGAATTTTTCAGAATTCTTTGATAAAATCTATAATACGTACAATAATGCAACACAAAAATGTTTAGAATTTTTTGACAAGTTTGGATAGGTGAAATAAGAAAAAAAGATTACCAAAATGCTAAAAAAATAAGAAAAACAAACAGTAAACGATCAAATTTATAAAGAAGTTTAGATTTCAAATGTCTATATTTTTTAGAAAAATATTCCATGATTTTCCAAAAATCTTTGATAAAATCTCTAATCCATAAAATAAAATAACATAAAAATTTCTATAATTTTTTGACAAGTACAGATAGAGGAAATTGAAAATAAAATGTCAAAAACAATAAAAAAATAAAAAAACAAATAGCAAACCGCAAAATTTTGAAAAAAAAATATTTCAAATATCTATATTATTTTTAAAAGAACTTTTGGAATTTTCCAGAAATCGTTGGTAAAACTCTAACCCTTCCAATAAAACACTTCAAAAAAATTTGTAATTTTTGGACAAGTTTGAATAGGTGAAATAGAATCCAAAATGCCAAAAATGCTAAAAAAATAAAAACGAAATAGTAAACACTGGAATTTTGTTGAAATTTTGGATTTCAAATATCTAAATTTTTTTTGAAACAAATAACCATAGTTTTGCAAAATTTTTTGATAAAATCTCGAATCCATATACTAAAACAACACAAATTTTAAAATTTTTTTGAAAACCATAGACACGTAAAATAGAGAAAAAAAAGATGTCAAAAATACTCAAAAATTAAAAAAGCAAATAGTAACCGATGGAATTCTGAAAATGTTTTGTATTTAAAGTATCTCTATTCTTTTTAATAAAAATTCAAGAATTTTCCATAATTCTCTAATAAAATTTATAATCCGTACAATAAAGCACCACAAAAATGTTTAGAATTTTTTGACAAGTTTGGATAGGTGAAATAGGAAAAAAAGAATATCAAAATGCTAAAAAAATAAAAAAAAAACAAATAGTAAACGATGAAATTTATGAAGAATTTTGGATATCAAATTTCTATATTTTTTAGAAAAATATTCCATGATTTTCCAAAATTCTTTGATAAAATCTCTAATCCATAAAATAAAATAACATAAAAATTTCTATAATTTTTTGAGAAGTAGAGATAGACGAAATTGAAAATAAAATGTCAAAAATAATAAAAAAAATAAAAAACAAATAGTAAACCGTAGAATTTTGAAAAAAAAATTATTTCACATATCTATATTATTTTTAAAAGAACTTTTAGAATTTTCCAGAAATAGTTGGTAAAATCTCTAACCCTTCCAATAAAACACTACAAAAAATTCTATAATTTTTGGACAAGTTTGGATAGGTGAAATAGAAAAACAAAATGCCAAAAATGCTAATAAAATAAAAACTAAATAGTAAACAATGGAATTTTGTTGAAGTTTTGGATTTCAAATATCTCAATTTTTTTTTGAAAAAAAAAACCATAGTTTTCCAAATTTTTTTGATAAATCTCATATCCATACAACACACCAACATAAAAATTTTAATTTTTTTTGAAAACCATAGACAGATAAAATAGAAAAAAAAAGATGTCAAAAATACTAAAAAATTAAAAAATCAAAAAGTAAACGATGAAATTCTAAAAATGTTTTGAGATTAAAGTATCTCTATTTTTTTTAATAAACATTCAAGAATTTTTCATAATTCTCTGATAAAATCTATAACCCGTACAATAAAGCACCACGAAAATGTTTAGAATTTTTCACAAGTTTGGATAGGTGAAATAGGAAAAAAAGAATACCAAAATGCTAAAAAAAAAACAAATAGTAAACGATGGAATTTATGGAGAATTTTGGATTTCAAATGTCTATATTTTTTAGAAAAATATTCCAGGATTTTCCAAAATTCTTTGATAAAATCTCTAATCCATAAAATAAAAAACCATAAAAATTTCTAGTATTTTTTTAAAAGTACAGATTGACGAAATTGAAAATAAAATGTCAAAAATAAAAAAACAAATAGTAAATCGTAGAATTTTGAAAAAAAAAAATTATTTCACATATATATATATATATATTATTTTTAAAAGAACTTTTAGAATTTTCCAGAAATCGTTGGTAAAATCTCTAACCCTTCCAATAAAACACTACAAAAAATTCTATAATTTTGGACAAGTTTGGATAGGTGAAATAGAAAACAAAATGCCAAAAATGCTAAAAAAATAAAAGCAAAATAGTAAACGATGGAATTTTGTTGAAATTATGGATTTCAAATATCTCAATTTTTTTTTTGAAAAAAAAAACATAGTTTTCTAAAATTTTTTGATAAACTCTCAGATACATACAATACACCAACATAAAAATTTTAATTTTTTTTTAAAACCATAGACAGATAAAATAGAAAAAAAAGATGTCAAAAATACTAAAAAATTAAAAAATAAAAAAGTTTAGGAATTCTAAAAATGTTTTGTATTTATAGTATCTCTATTTTTTTTAATAAAAATTCAAGAATTTTCTAGAATTCTCTGATAAAATCTATAACACGTACAATAAAGCACCACGAAAATGTTTAGAATTTTTGACAAGTTTGGATAGGTGAAATACGAAAAAAAGAATACCAAAATGCTAAAAACAAAACAAATAGTAAACGATTGGATTTATGAAGAATTTTGGGTTTCAAATGTCTACATTTTTTAGAAAAATATTCAATGATTTTTCAAAATTCTTTCATAAAATCTCTAATCCATAAAATAAAAAACATAAATATTTTTATAATTTTTTGACATGTACAAATAGAGGAAATTGAAAATAAAATGTCAAAACTAATAATAAAAAAACAAATAGTAAACCACAAAATTTTGAAAAAGAAAATTATTTCACATAATAAAAAAAAACAAATAGTAAATGATGGAATTTATGAAGAATTTTGGATCTCAAATGTCTCTATGTTTTTGAAAAATATTCCATGATTTTCCAAAATTCTTTGATAAAATCTCTAATCTATAAAATAAAAAAACATAAAAATTTCTAGAATTTTTTGATAAGTACAGATAGACGAAATTGAAAATAAAATGTCAAAAATAATAAAAAAATAAGAAAACAAATACCAAACCGCAGAATTTTGAAAAAAATAATTATTTAACATATCAATATTTTTTTCAAAGAACTTTTAGAATTTTCCACAAATCGTTGGTAAAATCTCTAACCCTTGCAATAAAACACTACAAAGAATTCTATAATTTTTTGACAAGTTGGGATAGGTGAAATAGAAAACAAAATGCGAAAGAAACTAAAAACAAAATAGTAAACGATGGAATTTTGTTGAAATTTTGGATTTTAAATATATAAATTTTTTTTGAAAGAAAAACTATAGTTTTGCAGAATTTTTTGATAAAATCTCGTATCCATACAATACAACAACACAAAAATTTTAAATTTTTTTAAAAACCATAGACAGGTAAAATAGAAAAAAAAGATGTCAAAAATACTAAAAAATCAAAATAGCAAATAGTAAACGATGGAACTCAAAAAGTGTTTTGTATTTAAAATATCTCTAATTTTTTTAATAAAAATTGAAGAATTTTTCAGAATTCTCTGATAAAATCTATAATCCGTACAATAAAGCACCACAAAAATGTTTAGAATTTTTTGACAAGTTTGTTTAGGTGAAATAGGAAAAAAATAATACCAAAATGCTAAAAAAATAAGAAAAACAAATAGTAAACAATAAAATTTATGAAGAATTTTTGATTTCGAATGTCTATATTTTATAGAAAAATATTCTATGATTTTCCGAAATTCTTTGATAAAATCTCTAATGCATAAAATAAATAAACATAAAAATTTCTAGAATTTTTTGACAAGTATAGATAGAGGAAATTGAAAATAAAATTTCAAAAATAATAAAAAAAACAAATAGTAAACTGTAGAATTTTGGACATAAAATTATTTTACATATTAATATTTTTTTTAAAAGAGCTTTTATAATTTTCTAGAAATCGTTGGTAAAATCTCTAACCCTTCCAATAAAACACTAGAAAAAAATCCATAATTTTTGGACAAGTTTGGATAGCTGAAATAGAAAACAAAATGCCAAAAATTCTAAAAAAATAAAAAAGAAATAGTAAACGATGGAATTTTGTCAAAAATATTAAAAAATTAAAAAAAGCAAATAGTAAACGATGAAATCCTAAAAATGTTTTGTATTTAAAGCATCTTTATTTTTTTAATAAAAATTCAACAATTTTTTAGAATTCTCTGATAAAATCTATAATCCGTATAATAAAGCACCACAAAAATGTTTAGAACTTTTTGACAAGTTTGGATAGGTGAAATAGGAAAAAAAGAATATCAAAATGCTAAAAAAATAAAAAAAAAACAAATAGTAAAAGATGGAATTTATGAAGAATTTTAGATTTCGAATGTCTATATTTTTTAGAAAAATATTCCATGATTTTCCAAAATTCTTTGAAAAATCTTTAATCCATAAAATAAAATAACATAAAAATTTCTATAATTTTTTGATAAGTACATATAGACGAAATTGAAAATAAAATGTCAAAAATAATAAAAAAAATAAAAGAACAAATAGTAAACCGCAAAATGTTGGAAAAAAATTTATTTCACATATCTATATTATTTTTAAAAGAACTTTTAAAATTTTCCAGAAATCGTTGGTAAAATCTCTAACGCATCCAATAAAACACTACAAAAAATTCGATAATTTTTGGACATGTTTGCATAGGTGAAATAGAAAACAAAATGTCAAAAATTCTAAAAAAATATAAAAGAAAATTTTATTGAATTTTTTGATAAAATCTCGGATCCATACAATACAACAACACAAAAATTTGAAATTTTTTTTGAAAACTATAGACAGGTAAAATAGAAAAAAAAAGATGTCAAAAATACTAAAAAAATTAAAAAAGCAAATACTAACTCATGGAATTCAGAAAATGCTTTGTATTTAAAGTATCTCTATTCTTTTTAATAAAAATTCAAGAATTTTCCAGAATTCTCTGATAAAATCTATAATCCGTACAATAAAGCACCACAAAAATTTATAGAATTTTTTGATAAGTTTGGAATTTATGAAGAATTTTGGATTTCAAATGTCTCTATTTTTTAGAAAAATATTCCATGATTTTCCAAAATTCTTTGATAAAATCTCTAATTAATAAAATAAAAAAATATAAAATTTTCTAGAATTTTTTGATAAGTATAGATAGAGGAAATTGAAAATAAAAAGTCAAAAATTATAAAAAATAAAAAACAAATAGCAAACTGTACAATTTTGAAAAACAAATTTATTTCAAATATCTATTTTTTTTAAATGAACTTTTACAATTTTCCAGAAATCGTTGCTAAAATATCTAACCCTTCCAATAAAACACTACAGAAAATTCTATAATTTTTGGACAAGTTTGGATAGGTGAAATAGAAAACAAAATGCCAAAAAAATAAAAACAAAATAGTAAGTAATGGAATTTTATTGAAATTTTGGATTTGAAATATCTCATTTTTTTTTTGAAAGAAAAACTATAGTTTTGCAGAATTTTTTTCATAAAATCTCGTATCCATACAACAAAACAACACAAAAATTTGGAATTTTTTTTTGAAAACCATAGACAGGTAAAATAGAAAAAAAAGATGTTAAAAATACTAAAAAAATTAAAAAAGCAAATAGTAAACGATGAAATTCTGAAAATGTTTTGTATTTAAAGTATCTCTTTTTTTTAATAAAAATTCAAGAATTTTCCAGAATTCTCTGATAAAATGTATAATCCATACAATAAATCACCACAAAAATGTTTAGAATTTTTTTACAAGATTGGATAGGTGAAATAGGAAAAAAAGATTACCAAAATGCTAAGAAAAAAAAAGAAACAAATAGTAAACAATGGAATTTATTAAGAATTTTGGATTTCAAATGTCTGTATTTTTTAGAAAAGTATTCCATGATTTTTCAAAATTCTTTGATAAAATCTCTAATCCATAATATATAAAAACATAAAAATTTCTATAATTTTTTGACAAGTACAGATAGAGGAAATTGAAAATAAAAAGTCAAAAATTAGAAAAAATAAAAAACAAATAGCAAACTGTACAATTTTGAAAAACAAATTTATTTCAAATATATATATTTTTGTAAATGAACTTTTACAATTTTTCAGAAATCGTTGCTAAAATATCTAACCCTTCCAATAAAACACTACAGAAAATTCTATAATTTTTGGACAAGTTTGGATAGGTGAAATAGATAACAAAATGCCAAAAAAAAATAAAAACAAAATAGTAAACGATGGAATTTTATTTAAATTTTGGATTTGAAATATCTAAATTTTTTTTTGAAAGAAAAACTATAGTTTTGCAGAATTTTTTTGATAAAATCTCGTATCCATACAACAAAACAACACAAAAATTTTAAATTTTTTTTTGAAAACCATAGACAGGTAAAATAGAACAAAAAGATGTTAAAAATACTAAAAAAATTAAAAAAGCAAATAGTAAACGATGAAATTCTGAAAATGTTTTGTATGTAAAGTATCTATTTTTTTTAATAAAAATTCAAGAATTTTCTAGAATTCTCTGATAAAATCTATAATCCGTACAATAAATCACCACAAAAATGTTTAGAATTTTTTTACAAGTTTGGATAGGTGAAATAGGAAAAAAAGATTACCAAACTGCTAAGAAAAAAAAACAAATAGTAAACGATGGAATTTATGAAGAATTTTGGATTTCAAATGTCTATATTTTTTAGAAAATTATTCCATGATTTTTTAAAATTCTTTCATAAAATCTCTAATTCATAATATATAAATACATAAGAATTTGTATAATTTTTTGACAAGTACAAATAGAGGAAATTGAAAATAAAGTGTGAAAAATTATAAAAAATTAAAAAACAAATAGTAAACCGTAAAATTTTGTAAAAAAAAATTATTTCAAATATCTATATTTTTTTTATAAGAACTTTTAGAATTTTCCAGAAATCGTTGGTAAAATCTCTAATCCTTCCAATAAAACACTACAAAAAATTCCGTAATTCTTAGACAAGTTTGGATAGGAGAAACAGGAAACAAAATACCAAAAATGTTAAAATAAAAAAGAAACAGTAAACGATGGAATTTGTTTTGAAATTTTGGATTTCAAATATCTCAATTTTTTTTTAAAAAATAAACCATAGTTTTGTAGAATTTTTTGATGAAATCTCGGATTCATACAAAAAAACAACACAGAAAATTTAAATTTTTTTCAAAACCATAGGCAGGTAAACTAGAAAAAACAGATGTCAAAAATACTAAAATATTAAAAAAGCAAATAGTAAACGATGGAATTCTGAAAATGTTTTGTATTTAAAGTATCTTTATTTTTTATTAAAAATTCAAGAATTTTCTAGAATTCTCTGATAAAATCTATAATCCATACAATAAAGCACCACAAAAATGTTTAGAATTTTTTTACAAGTTTGGATAGGTAAAATAGGAAAAAGAGATTACCAAAATGCTAAAAAAATAAAAAAAAAACAAATAGTATACAATGGAATTTATGAAGAATTTTGGATTTGAAATGTCCGTATTTTTTAGAAAAGTATTACATGATTTTTCAAAATTCTTTGATAAAATGTCTAATCCATAATATATAAAAACATAAAAATTTCTATAATTTTTTGACAAGTACAGATTGACGAAATTGAAAATAAAAAGTCAAAAATAATAAAAAAATAAAAAAAAACAAATACTATACCAAAGAATTTTGAAAAAAAAATTATTTTACATATTTATATTTTTTTTAATAGAACTTTTAGACTTTTATAGAAATCGTTGCTAAAATCTCTAACCTTTCCAATAAAACACTACTGAAAATTCCATAATTCTTGGACAAGTTTGGATAGGTGTGATAGAAAACAAAATACCAAAAATGCTAAAAAAATAAAAAAGAAACAGTAAACGATGGAATTTGTTTTGAAATTTTGGATTTCAAATATCTCAATTTTTTTTGAAAAAAAAAACCATAGTTTTGCAGAATTTTTGGATAAAATCTCTGATCCATACAATAAACCAACACAAAAATTTTAAATTTTTTTAAAAACCATAGACTGGTAAACTAGAAAAAAAAATGTCAAAAATACTAAAACATCAAAAAAGCAAATAGTAAACGATAGAATTCTGAAAATGATTGGATAGGTGAAATACGAAAAAAAGGTTACCAAAATGCTAAAAAAACAAAAAAAAAACAAATAGTAAATGATGGAATTTATGAAGAATTTTGTATTTCAAATGTCTGTATTTTTTAGAAAAGTATTCGATGATCTTTCAAAATTCTTTGATAAAATCTCTAATCCATAATATATAAAACCATAAAAATTTCTATAATTTTTGGACAAGTATAGATAGACGAAATTGAAAATAAAATGTCACAAACAATAAAAAAAAACAAATAGTAAACCGCAGAATTTTGAAAAAAATTATTTTACATATCTATATTTTTTTTAAAAGAACTTTTAGAATTTTCCAGAAACCGTTGCTAAAAACTCTAACCCTTCCAATAAAACACTACAGAAAATTCCATAATTTTTGTACAAGTTTGGATAGGTGAGATAGGAAACAAAATACAAAAAATGCTAAAAAAATAAAAAAGATACAGTAAACGATGTAATTTGTTTTGTAATTTTGGATTTCAAATATCTCAATTTTTTTTGAAAAAAAAAACCCATAGTTTTGCAGAATTTTTTGATAAAATCTCGGATTCATACAATAAAACAACACAAAAATGTTAAATTTTTTTGAAAACTATAGACAAGTAAACTAGAAAAAAAAATGTCAAAAATACTAAAATATTAAAAAAGCAAATAGTAAACGATGAAATTCTGAAAATGTTTTGTATTTAAAGTATCTCTATTTTTTTTAAAACAAAATTCAAGAATTTTCCAGAATTCTCTGATAAAATCTATAATCCGTACAATAAATCACCACAAAAATGTTTAGAATTTTTTGACAAGTTTGGATAGGTGAAATAGGAAAAAAAGATAACCAAAATGCTAAAAAAATAAAAAAAAACAAATAGTAAACGATGGAATTTATGAAGAATTTTGGATTTCAAATGTCTATATTTTTTAGAAAAGTATTCCATGATTTTTTAAAATTCTTTGATAAAATCTCTAATCCATAATATATAAATACATAAGAATTTCTATAATTTTTTGACAAGTACAGATAGAGGAAATTGAAAATAAAATGTGAAAAATTATAAAAAAATAAAAAAAACAAATAGTAAACCGTAGAATTTTGAAAAGAAAATTTTTTCAAATATCTATATTTTTTTTAAATGAACTTTTAGAATTTTCCAGAAATCGTTGCTAAAATCTCCAACCCTTCCAATAAAACACTACAGAAAATTCCATAATTTTTCGACAAGTTTGGATAGGTGAAATAGAAAACGAAAAGCCAAAAATGCTAAAAACTAAAAACGAAATAGTAAACGCTGGAATTTTGTTGAAATTTTGGTTTTCAAATATCTCAATTTGTTTTGAAAAAAAAAAACCATAGTTTTGCAGAATTTTTTGATAAAATCTCGGATCCATACAATACAAAAAAAATTTAAATTTTTTTTGAAAACAATAGACAGGTAAAATAAAAAAAAGATGTCAAAAATACTAGAAAATTAAAAAAGCAAATAGTAAACGATGGAATTCTCGAAATGTTTTGTATTTAAAGTATCTCTATTTTTTTAATAAAAATTGAAATATTTTCCAGAATTCTCTGATAAAATCTATAATCCGTACAATAAAGCAACACAAAAATGTTTAGAATTTTTTTACAAGTTTGGATAGGTGAAATAGGAAAAATAGATTACCAAAATGCTAAAAAAAAAAAAAAAAAAAAAAAAAAAA
>Ga0209489_109552_pt1 | contig 11917 bp, 7 predicted proteins | sample SiratrowhiteBW_FD_187527 | JGI IMG/M metagenome (GOLD analysis project Ga0209489, IMG submission 187527) | Root nodule microbial communities of legume samples collected from California, USA - Siratro white BW (SPAdes) (version 2) | ecosystem: Host-associated > Plants > Roots > Nodule | place: USA... | reverse complement strand
TAAACGAAGCAAACATCGACACCAGCAACCCAGAACACAGCAAGATCTAATTTTTCGCATACATGCATAACTAGCAAGCAAAACCAAATCATATGAACAAACCCTAAACCCTAAACGAAGCAAACATCGACACACAGCAAGCATGTTTCATACCAAAAAAGCTTAGGGTTTAGGGTCAATACCACCAATGCAAACGGTAAAGCTTCGACGGTGGGGAAAAGGAAGGCGAATCTTGCAGAAGGAATGTGAATCTTACAGAAGGAACGCGAATCTTGATCTTGTTTCCTCTGTTCTCTCTCCTCCAGAGCATGCGGGGTTAATGAGTGCAATGAGAAAATGAGATCTGCTTTTCCCTCTCAAATTGTCCTGCATTTTCAGATGGGAAATGACAAAAGCAACCCTTTGCAAAATGACAAACATGAACCACGTAATCAGAAAACCATCTGTGTTTCTCTTTCTTTGCCACGCGGGATGACAATGCCACGTCGGAGTGTCAAATGGAGGTAAGAGAAAAAGGAGTGTCAAACTATCATTTTCCTTGGAGATTATAGGATGCATGTTTCCTCATTTGGAGTAAACAATCATTCAGCAAACCAATCAAGGAATACTAAGATTGTCCCCAGATTAAATAGCCGGTTGTTGCTGAGTAATGCAGTGTATATTTCCACCGCCCAAAACAATATCCCTCAAACCTTCAACTCCCACAACCTAATAACCAACAAACATTTTAAGATGTGATCAGTAATCCCATGCAAATACTGATAACATACTGTCATATTGAGTGTACCAATAACATGGATTTTATAATTTCAAAACTTTATACCGTTAGCATCTGTTTCACTTGAAAGCGAAGAATAAGCTTCTACCTATCAGTTTCATCGTCAACCCAAGACATAATAACCACATCGGGCCTCACAAAACAGCACATATTATCACTTTGACCATTTGTGTCATCGTCCCCTCCATAAAAGCAGTATATTATAATTTGGGGAATAGATGAAATCTACAAAACACTTTGAACCTAAAATATGTACTCTAATACTTCAAGGTCATCTCTACGGAGGCACAGACATATGCTCTTAAAATTTGCAACCTCAGAAGGAGTTCAAGTAATAAGTAACTAATGAAGTTAGCAACAACAAAGGATCCCAAAGACTATTCATGCTCACAAATAAAACACTAACTAATATTAATAAAAAAATCTTCATGATGATCCAAATACATCAAGAACGATTTATGCAAATGGATCAACTATTTGAGAAGATTGATCAGCATTTGCTGGAGTAGCAGCAGCTATTCCTGAAATCTCAGAACGACTCTCTAGTACAGCCTTCCACTTCCATTGTTTTCCATCCTCGCTCTATGAAGCTGGATTTTCCACGGTTCACTGGTGATGACGCAATGACTTGGTTGTATAAGGCTGAAAAGTTTTTCACATTATACAACACTCCTGATGAGCAGAAAGTGGCAATTGCTTCTATTCATTTTGAAGGAAAAGTCTTACCATGGTTTCAACTACTAGAAAAAGCACACCAAGTACCTAATTGGCTATCATTGTCCACTGCCATTCAAATCCAATTTGGCCCATCTCAATTTGATAATCCCCGTTCAGATCTGTTCAAGCTAAAGCAATCCTCCACAGTGGCAGACTATTATGTCTCATTCACTGAATTAGCTAATCAATCATATGGGTTAGATGATTCTGTATTGCTTGATTATTTTATTGGTGGATTAATACCTGAATTGAAGCGTGAAGTGATATCCCGAGCCCCTCACTCATTACTCCAGGCTGTGTCATTTGCTAAACTCCTTAAGGAAAAATTTTACACCACAGTGAGAGGCACAATTAGATTCACAGGATTTATCCAGGGCCATAAAATTCAAATCCTTATTGATGGAGGGAGTTCTGATAATTTCATCCAACCTAGAGTGGCTAAATTTCTACACCTACCCATCTATCAGACCCCGCAATTAAAAGTGTTGGTGGGCAATGGAGAGCAATTGGAATGTGAAGGTGAAGTCCAGAATATCCCAGTCCAAATCCAGGGGCATTCTTTGTATATTTCAACCTATGTTCTACCTATCGCTGCAGCTGAATTGGTTCTTGGAAGTCAATAGTTGGCAACTTTGGATACTCATTTAGTGAATTATAAAGAACGCTTTTTACATCAATGGGGAACTTATCACTTTACATGGAGAAACCTCAAATCTGCTTAGCCTAGCTCAGTTCCATCAACTCACTCGCTTACAAGCCACAGACTCAATAGCGGAATTATATGTCATTCAAATTCAAACACCTAAAGTGTCAGCCCACCATTTGTTGGAATTGCCGATATCCATAGAGCCTGAATTGGCTATGATTATACAACAATACAAGAATGTTTTTGAGAAGCCTCATGGATTACCACCAATACGGTCTCATGACCATACCATCCCATTGATACCTGGCAGCGCTCCTGTGAAAGTTCGACCTTATTGTTATCCTCACAGTCAGAAAACTGAGATTGAACAAATTATTGCTGAAATGTTATCGGAGGGTATCATACAACCTAGTTCAAGTCCATTCTCCTCACCCGTGCTACTTGTGAAAAAGAATGATGGAACATGGCGTTTTTGCACCGATTATAGGGCCCTTAATGCAGTCACTATTAAGGATTCTTTTCCTATGCCCACAGTGGATAAATTACTTGATGAATTGTTTGGAGCACAATATTTCTCAAAGCTGGATTTACGTTCAGGGTATCATCAGATTCTTGTTTCTCCGGAGGATCGCTACAAGACAGTTTTTCGCACTCACCAAGGGTTGTATGAATGGCTAGTAATGCCATTTGGCTTGAGTAATGCACCTACCACTTTTCAAGCCCTAATGAATTTAGTTTTTGCTGAATTCTTACGCAAATTTGTCCTTGTTTTCTTTGATGACATTTTAATCTACAGTACAACATGGAATGCACATATCCAGCACCTTTCTTTGGTCTTAAGCACCATGCAAAGACATTCCTTATTTGCCAAACTCTCCAAATGCTCTTTTGGCCAAACCCAAATTGATTATTTGGGACATGTTGTATCACGGGATGGAGTTAAGGTTGATGAAACCAAGATACAAGCAATTAAACAATGGGTTGTACCAACTTCAATTAAGCAGCTGCGAGCTTTTTTGGGATTAGCAAGTTACTATCGCAAGTTTATCAGAAACTTTGCCATGTTGGCTGCCCCTCTCACTGATTTGCTAAAGAAAGATGCTTTTCATTGGTCTACAAAATCTAAGCAGGCATTTGATTCACTCAAGACAACACTTACTCACACACCTGTGTTGGCACTTCCTAATTTTGCCAAACCTTTTGTCCTTGAAACAGATGCATCGGGCACAGGGATAGGTGCAATATTGAGCCAAGATAGTCATCCAATAGCTTTTTTTTCGAAGAAAATGTCACCATTGATGCAAAAACAATCAGCGTATGCACGAGAAATGTATGCTATCACCACAGCAGTAGCGAAATTTTGACATTACTTATTGGGGCACCATTTTATTGTGAGGACAGATCATAAAAGCCTCAAAGAAATGCAAACACAAGTGATTCAAACACCAGAGCAGCAAGCATGGCTTCCTAAATTGCTTGGTTATAACTTTGATATTGAGTATAAAAAGGGTACTGAAAATCAAGCTGCTGATGGGCTTTCACGATCTTTCATGGCCTTATCTCAACCACAACCTATCTTTCTTCATCAGTTGCAGCAAGAATTAATTACCTATGACCCGTACAAAGAATTTCCATCTGCAGCAGGACCCAATTCTAAACTTCAACACAAGCAAGGTTTCTGGTTTTAGGAAGGCAGATTATTAATCCCTGCAACTTCCACCATTCGACATATGATATTAAAGGAATTTCATGACTCTTTAGTTGGTGGACATGCTGGTATTAAAAGAACTCTAGCTCGCATAGCAGCCCAATTTTTTTTGGAAAGGGATGGCTCAAGATGTGCAACAATATGTGAAGAATTGTATAATTTGTCAGCAAGCTAAATATAGCACTCATCCTCCTACTAGTCTGATGCAACCGCTGCCAATTCCTCAACATATATGGCAAGATATTGCCATGGATTTCATTACCGGGTTGCCATTGTCTCATGGTTGTTCATTTATTTTGGTTGTAGTGGATCGTCTTTCAAAGTTTGCTTATTTTATTCCTCTCGCAGCAGATTTTACAGCAAATATGGTAGCAGACTTGTTAATACATCATGTTATTAAAATTCATGGTGTTCCACACTCAATTGTATCTGATAGAGACAAGCTCTTTACTAGCCAATTTTGGCAACATTTGTTTACTAGACAGGGGACTTAGTTGGCAATGAGTTCCTCGTATCATCCACAAACAGATGGTCAATCTGAGGTTCTTAAGAGGTGCTTAGAAATGTACTTACGTTGTTATACTCAGCAGAATCCAAAGGACTGGTATAAGCTATTACCTTGGGCAAATTATTGGTATAATACGGCTTTTCAATCTGCCATAGGTATGACACCATACAAGGCTGTTTTTGCTCAAGATCAACCACCAATTATCAAATATGAACTTCAACCAGCAGATAATCCAATGGTGCAGCACCAGTTACAAGATCGGGACAGATTACTTGGTGAACTTAAGAATAACCTCCTCAAGGCACAAAATAGCATGAAGTATATAGCTGATCTTAAACGTAGAGATATTCAGTTCTTAGTTGGTGATCATATATTTGTGAAGTTACAACCTTATCGTCAAAGTTCAGTAGCCTTGCGCAAAAATCAGAAGCTTAGTATGCGTTATTTCGGACCATTTGAGATTCTTGAACGCATCGGTCCAGTTGCTTACAAATTAAAGCTGCCTGATACAGCGAGAATACATCCAGTATTTCACATTTCTTTACTAAAAAAATGTGAAGGAGCACCCCAACAACAGAGTATCCATGTTACTTTACTCAATGATGACAAAGGACAGACAGATACTTCAACCATTAATTATATTGGACAAACGCAAGATTAAAAGAAATGGTGCTTGGTTGTTAGAGGTACTGATTCAGTGGAAAGGATTGCCTGAGGAAGAGGCTACATGGGAAGAGGAGCATGAAATTCAACGACTTTATCCTCGCTTTGACCTTGAGGACAAAGTCAATTTCAATGGACGAAGTATTGATACAAATAATAAAATAATGGGGCCCAAAAATAAAAATTCACAGACCATGGAAAAAGTGAAGAGGAGCACTAGAATGGACCAACGGCCCAAGTGGCTAGAGAATTATACATGCTGAAGGGTAGGAGAAGAGACTGTGTGTGGAATGTGAGTAGTTCTCCTCTCTTCTGTTATTGAGTTCTTCTTTCTCTCATCTGCTATTCCAATTTCTTCCAGCATTATTGCTTATTGGTGATTCTCATTTCCAGGTGATTTCAGAGTCAGAAGTAGGAGCAAATACTGGTTGATATAATACTTTTTCGTTATTTCTTAGTTGCTGTTATAGAAACTGGTTTATTTCAAAGAACATATATGAACAATATTGCACACATACTATTTGTTGGTATTTCCTTTTGATTTAGATACAGATCGTATCATAATGTTAGGTATCTTTTGAGTTGCACCTTAAGAATCTCGTAATCCAAGTCACATAAGCTATGACTTCTAATCTAGAAAGAATTCATCCTCTTTCTTTTGAGATCCACTTCTTCAAGATTATTCTAGATATTATTCTTCGAGTAAGAAAGCTTATGATTCTAAAGAAGTTCACTAAAAATATAATACTAGTTTGTGAAACCCAATGCTTCTCAAAGTTCCTTGAATAAAAAATTTGTTAAACCACATCTGATACAGGTGATGTTTGGTTTGAAAATGAGTGAAAGGAATGTTCTGATTTTCAAATTCCATCCAATCCTTTTCAAACCAAACATTACCATTTGACAAAATAGTACTATATTTCTTGATGAACTCTTTTAGAATCATAAGCTTTTCTTTCCTTGATTAGTATTTAGAATAATTTTGAAGAAGTGAATATGAAAGAAGAAAGAGAATAAACTCCTTCCAGATTGAAAGTTATTGGCTGATATGACTTATTGGCTGATATGACTTGGATTAGGAGAATAGAATAAGAAAACTTATAAATCACAAAAACAGCAAGAAGGGAAAAGTAGAAAATGAGAGAGATTGATACCTACAGATGTCAAAGTCCTGCGTTCGAAACTCACTCCTCAAAACCTTGGGTTCGAAACTGATATTCCGAATGAAACAATCTCCTGTACTCAGTCAAGAAAATTCTCCGAGTTATCTGAATACTTTGAACTTGATCCATGTCAATAGAATAGTTATGCCATGAGTTTTGAAATTTTTTTTGTAATTCTCATTAAAGATTTATTACCTCAGAAAGTATTTGAAGAAAAGTGGAGAACATCTTTCATTTTCGAGTGCATGTTTATAAAAGAAAAAAGAAGGAGATGATTATTATTACAAAATTTAGGAAATAGGGTCACCGTTTGGATAGCCAATAAATTTATTCCGAACAGCTTTTTATGTTTCCTACATCTTCTTCTAACAACATGTAAAAAATATCTTTTTCTATATTTCAAACACAAAAAAAAAAAAAAAAAAAAATTTTAATTTTTTTTTTTTTTTTATAAAAAACAAAAAAAAAAAAAAACGATTAAAGAACCCTAACAATCACGTCCAACTAAATCAACAAAAACAATACTACTAATCTTTTATAATTAAGTAACGAAAACATATTCCTTCTATACTCCAATACATTACCAAAGTTACTGCTATATTTCCAAATGAAAATTTTTCTTCTCACTTTAATTTTGGTTTTCCAAAGTAAAACTCCTTTTGTGAAAAAAATAATAAATTAATAAAGAAAGATACTTGTAACATAATTAATCAGTTTAATTAAAAGAGAATTCGAAAAACAAGTTCATTAAAATATTAAATTGAAAACAAAATATAGTTATAACTAATATAGTTAAAATCTAAATTATTGGTGAAAAGAAAGTGTTTGAAATAAAATATAATTGAAAATCATTCAATTTAATTAACAAGTGCAGTAAATTTTTTTAATTTAAAATAAATTTAGAATTTATTCTGCTGTTTTATCATTTTGAGTAAAATTTAAATAATAAATAATATATACGATTTCAAAATATCACTATTAAAATTTTGATTTTAACTAAGTTAATGATAACAAATGATTGAAAAATTTAACTTTTTGAATTTAATTGACATTGAAGTGACACTTTTAATACTTTTTAAGCCAATCAAAAACCATCAAATTTGAATTACCAAATTTTCTCATTATATAATATTTCTCCTTTACATATTTTATGTAAATTTTAGTAAGAACGTGCTCATTGATGTATTTCTTCTTAAGTAAGTGTTATCAAGTTACAATAAATTATATTTGTTATGACTATTTACTTTTGTTACAATTTAAGACATTTTGAGGAATAAAGTTTTAAAAAAATTATCACTATTTAAATCTAAGTAAAAATACGTTTCTCATCTAATAACTTTTTACAAAATTTTTATATTTGATATTTTAAAATTAAATCAACGTCAAAATGATATATCTTTACTTTGGCGATAGAATTAATATAAGTAAGATGATGAGATGGAAAAAATTTGAAATAATTTTACATAATCATTAGCCAATTATATTGAAAATCCACTAGCTATAACATAAGGAGGTGAAATGCAAACAAAGTCGATATAAAAAATATTATATGCGTTTTAAGTTCATAATTTTGATAAAACTGCTTGGGAAAATGGAAGATGTGTAAAGAAGTTATTCACCATATTTTCTCACCTACCTAGGCATATAATTGGTACATTATTTATTGTAACTTTTGCACAAATAATTGAAGAACTTTTAAGTTAAGCATATAGATACTACTTATTATAAAAAAATGTCCCAATCACTATTTTGATAAAACACTATATTAATAAATATTTTTTCTAATCAATTAAAGTCTCAAATAATTATGATTTTATTTTGGCAAATTTTCCAAACTAGTGTAATTTTTTTTTTAAATTCCCAAAATGATGTATTTTTTATTTTATTTCGGGATATGGGTAAATTGTGCAGAGATTGCACGATATCATTGTGAATAAATCGTTCTATTATTGCACGATTTAAGTTAAAATATATGAGATCCTGAGAAGATAACACAATTTAGTTAAAAGAATGAAATTGTAGAATAAATGTCAGATTTTAATTAAGTAATTAATTGATTAATTGAAATTGTTAGGCTACTGAAGTTTAGGATAATTAATTCTTTCACCTTTTTTCTCCTATTTTTTTGTTATTGTATTGGGTTATGCATATAAAATTAAATTATAATTAATGCATATTGATAAAACCCTTTTGAAAATTTTGATGAAAATAAAAATGTAGACATTAAAATTAATTAATTGTCATTTAAGTAATTAAAATAAATGTGAAATTAATTTGAATGGAAAAATATGAATAAAAGTTACTTGTTTTAATTTGAATGGTTTATATATAGAAAAAATTTAAATTATTTGAATTGATTAGTTTTTAAAATTTATTTACATTTTTTTGCTTCTTAAAAGTACTAACTTAAACTATTTTTTTTTTCTTTTATAAAAATTCTGAAACTTATTTATATTTTTATACAAAATTGCAGTAATGGTTATTTTTATAAAAGAAAAAAAATCAGACTGAAAGTAGTTTTAAGAAGAAAATAAATTTAAATAAGTTTGGGAATGTTTATAAAAGAAAAGAAAAAAAATAGAAGTAGTTTGAGAATTTTTTTAAAATTACAACAATGGTTATTTTTATAAAAGAAAAAAAAGAGCATAAGTAGTTTTAAAAAAGAAAAAATATAAATAAGTTTTAGAATTTTTATAAAAGAAAAAAGAAAGTCCAAGTAAGTACTTTTAAGAAAGGAAAAAAATGTAAATAAATTTAAAAAACTAATCAATTTAAATAATTTAAAATTTCTCTATATATAAACCATTCAAATTAAAATGGGTAACTTTTATTCTATGACTATATTTTCATTTTCATCAAATTTTCCAAAAGGGTTTTATCAATATGAATTAATTCTAATTTAATTTTATATGCACAACCCAATACAACAACAAATATGAGAGGAAATGTGGAAGAATTAATTATCCTAAATTTTATATGTCTAACTATTTCAATTAATCAATTAATTACTTATCGTACATTTATTCCACAATTTCATTCCTTTAACTAAATTGTGTTATTTTTTCACTATTTCATGTATCTTAAATTAAATCGTGAAATAATAAAACAATTTATTCACAATGATATCGTGCAATCTCTACGCAATTTACCCATATCAGGAAATAAAATAAAAAATACATTTTAGGAATTTCAAAAAAAAATTACACAGTTTGAGAAATTTACCTTTTATTTTATTGCTTTTATCTATTATATTATGTCTACCTATCAAACTTGAAAAGATTAATAATAACACATTTTTTTTAAATTAATGACAAAAATATATATTACCCTTAATCATATCTTATATATCTTTCTTAATTCTTAATGAGATATATATTGTAATTTTTTTCTGAGACATCGATAGTTAAATTAATTTCGATATATGATTATGGTAATTGAAATGCTTGATTAATTTATGAAGTGATTGGAGCTAAATTTTGAAAATTTAAGAAAAGTGTGGAAGAGTATATGGGTGATGTGGATTCTGCCCTAACCCAAGTCACATTTTTTATTTCTATATTATTCTCTGGTTTAATAAATTGTTAATTAATGAGAGATGTTACTAACGATATATTGGGAGATTCTAACAATGTTAGGTTCTAGAACATTCTTCTTGTTAGTTATCTAATAGATTGAGGTCAATTTTGTCTGTTGTGAACTTGTGATACGTTTGCTGTGTCGTTAAAACTAATGAGTACGGATTTATGAGTTTATTTTGATAGTGGTTGAAATCTGAAAAACAAAAATTAAAATTCTTTGTAAATTGTTTTAAATTGTTAAATTCAATTAAAAATTCTGATATGTATTAATAAAATATTTAAAATTAAAATTATAATATATATTTCTTATATTAATATAGAGGAATTCAGTTTTTAAAATAAACTAATATCAATAATATATATTTTTTATTATCTTAAAAATGTTGTACTTATCACCAAACAAATATTCGGATAAATGGAGCGTTTTTATTATCTATTATTGAAAATTAAAAATTCAGTATTAAGATCTCTATCAGTTAAGTGAGGCGAAAAAAAGTATATAATAAACTGAATATGTTTTTGTTATTAGGCATTATTTAGGAATACTCAAAGCGCTTGCAAATATTAAAGAGAGTAGTCATCTACTCAAACTTGGACAAATCTTCTACAATTAAAGCTTCACTGGTATTCGCGAACTACAATTACAACTCATCCTCAGCTATAAATATAAAATATATACCAATATAACTAGTCCAAATTATAATGTTATTACCTTATGGTTTCAATTATATCTAAAAAGTTAAACTAATACTTTATGTGTATTTTAAAGTGGATTATAGAAATCAAAATTTTATCATTAAGGAACTGTTTAATTATATTTATAGTTCCTAATTTTAGATTTTTTGTTCTTCAAATTAAAAAAATACTTAGATCTTTCAAATTTAGTAAAATACAATTTTAATCCCTAACAAATTAAATTTTAGAATTAAATGAATATAAAACGGTGATATAACCTCATTGAGGAGTTTGGCAATAGAGTGAACACGAGTAAGATCATGGGATGAAAAAAAGTTTGGAATGGTTTTACATATTCATTGACTGATTAGATTGAGAAAATCCACTAAATGCCAAATTTGTTATATGCATTTTAAGTTCATAATATTTGATGGAATTGCATGGGGAAAGAGACACTACTTACTCTAATTGGATCTCTCTATATATATAGATTTGAAATGAAACCAACTTAGTCTCTTTGAAGGAAATACTAATACATTATTGCAATTTCATCCCAAAGTGAGCATGAAAAACTAAGTCTATTTGAAGAAAAGACTAATATGTTATTACAATCTTATCCTAATCAAAACTTGTGAAGATGGAAGGATGTTGTAGAGAAGTTATTAACCATATTTTTTTTCCTCCATCTACATATATAAGTGCCAAGCTTAATTACGTCCTATTATTAAGTTATATTTTTAAAAATTAAAAATTAAACTAATAATAAATTACAAATTATTTTATTATTAAACTATGATATCACAATTTTTTTTTTTAAACTAAACCAAAGTTTTCATTATTTCAAAAACTAAATTTACAACGCCTCACATATTTAATAACTAAACTAGTCATGTTCTCAAAAAATACTAGTCTTATTGAAACTAAAATTCTGATTTCAAATTCTTTATATTAAATGGAACGCGCAAACCAAACACTCCACATGTTATTTTCTTGTGATGTGACAGTGCGTATTAAGCAAATTATTTTTTTAAAAATGTGTTATTAAATATTTTAATTTAATTATACAAAATAAACATTGGTCTTATTCGTCGTTAAATGAGCTAAAATTAAATTTTAACATGTTTAAATTTAAATATAAATGGAAACCCGCAAATAAATACCGACACTTGTCATTTTTGTGTCATGTGACTCGAGTTACTTTTTAGATTAAACAAACCACAGTCTTCCTTCAGCTATTGCCAAGCTGATCAAAATGATTGGCTTAGAGTTTCTTTCTTCATGCAGAAAAAAAAATAAAATTATTGCATTCATTACTGTTCAACAAGATAAATAACTCTGGACCCTCTTATTTGAAAATAATATCTCACCCTTAAAAATTTACAGAGTTTTATTTGTTGACATTAAATATTAAATTTGAAGTGACTTATATATATATATATATATATATATATATATATATATATATATATATATATTTTTTT
>Ga0209489_109544_pt1 | contig 11932 bp, 6 predicted proteins | sample SiratrowhiteBW_FD_187527 | JGI IMG/M metagenome (GOLD analysis project Ga0209489, IMG submission 187527) | Root nodule microbial communities of legume samples collected from California, USA - Siratro white BW (SPAdes) (version 2) | ecosystem: Host-associated > Plants > Roots > Nodule | place: USA... | reverse complement strand
GTTATATGCATTCCTTTGTTTAAAAAAAAAAAAAATTAGATCTTAAAGTTTGTCTCTTCTTTTTCAGTTCAGGAACACTTCAGAAGAAAACTTTGCTTACTTTTTTTATACTCATGCCGATCCTACATGCATTCTGCGGCACTTTTGAGTTACATGCATTACTTTATTTTTTTCTCTAAAAAATTGAATCTTGTTAGGAATCAGCCTTTGTCGTTCTGTCTTCCTTTTCAGTTCAATCACACTCCTCCAAAAAAACAATTTTTTACTTCTTTATAGTCATGCTGATTCTATATGCATTCTTCAATACTTTTGAGCTACATGCATTATATTTTTTGTCCGAAAGATTAAATTTTTGAGCTTCTTTAGAACTCACCTTGTCGTCTTGTTTTCTTTTCAGATCAGTTCACACTATTTTCCAGAAGAATACAATGAGGCCACACAATGACAATGTATAAAAAAAGAAATACAAAGTTTTCTTACTTTTTTTATTTGTTTATTTTTTTTCTTATTTATTTATTTATTATTTTTACTGATTGGATATTGGATTTGTGCTTTTACTATGATGTTAACAATGGTGAGGAGGCTGTTAGGATTGAGTTGTTATGTGTAAATTGTCTCTAGGTCAACAAATTTCACATCAGTATTACTTACTACTCCCTTTCAACAGTGTTATTAATTATTCATAAATAATGTTATTTATTCCATAAATAAATAATAAATGTGATAGCTTGAATAATCTATGGTCAGGGTTTGCTGATCTTTTTTTATAGAATACTACAGTGTTGATAGTATGTTCAAGGTTGCTACATTGTTACATATGAGCTTCACTGGTTGTGATTTAATACATTTTAATCTTTCTTAAACATTCATGTTTAGATTTTCCACTTCACTTTTTGAAAATTACAATTACAGTTTGTTTCTGATTTTTCATGGTTATTAAGTTTCCTGCCAAGAGGATTTGGTGTCTTTAGTAGGTAGCTGGGTTCACCCGATTAACATTTAACATTTGTACTACCACTCTCTCTGCATGTCCCTTATTTTTAAGAAGTAAGAATTTTATTTAGTTTAATACATGCTCACTTACAGCAAAGAAAAATTGTTCCTTTGTTAATATGTTATCTAATTTTTTTAACAGACTTTGGACAACCCCTTGTCTTGTAGAAGTTTGACATTTGAATTTACATATTTTTATCTTTTGATTTGCTTCCTAGAATGCAAACTCTTTGTGAAACGGAAATGTATACAAGGCATATTTTTTCTTCATTGGTTTAGCATGTTTACAAGACATTGTACTTATTCTACAGTGGGTGGTTTGAAGAATTTTGAATTAAAGATTTTGTTTTGCTAAATGTTAGTGAAAAATAAAATCAATAGTATATGATTAGAAACAAATCTTTCTTTATAAATTAGTTTTGTAAAATTGAATTAAGTTTAAATTCAATTTTTAAAATAGTATTAAAATCTATCTTAACAAAATTTAACAAAATTTGATAGACCTGTACTGTTAAACCAGTTATAAATATTTAGAGATGTACATGTTTTGACAGAATGAAATTGTGTTGAAAATATTTATGTGTTTGTTATTCTTTACAGGCTGATTGTTGCAATATTTGTGGGGCTACTGGTTGGAAAGAAACACTAGTTACTTGTTCTGTATGCAAAGAAAACCGTGAACATACGTAATCATCTCTTATATGCAATTTTTTTTTTTTTACTTATTTTCCTTCTTTTCAGTGTTTTTGATATCTTGTTTCATTTTATTTCCAAACAATTTCAGTTATTGCATGAAATTTCATACCTTTCAAGTTCCAACATATTGGGTCTGTGAGCCTTGCAAATCCAAGAGTGAGTCAGCTTCACAACGTGAAGAGGATGAGGGTATTAGCTCAAGGACTTCTAAGATGCATCAATCTGGCAAAGCTGTGGAAGTGGAGTCACTTTCAGAGGATGAAGTCGTGAGACTCCCTCCTGCTTCAGCAAGTAAACATGCTTCTTGCCCATTGTCTAAAGGTGAGAATTTTTCTCAACCTTTCCTGCCATCCCTATTCTTCTATTTCCTCTTAACATTTATATACATGTTTTTATTCTCAAAAACAGAATTTTAAGTGAAAGTTGAATTTTTCTTTGCTTTAATCTGATTTGATGGAATTAAAGTATTGTGTTTATGAACTTGCACTTAGCTGCGGAAATAAACTGAGACAATCCGTTAGGGATCTATGGCCTAACCTGACCTATTTATTTCTATGATGTAATTAAACATAAATAGTCTCTTAATTTAATAACCGGGATTGTTTTAAATAAAGTGTTATCATAGATTTACTCATGATTTATGTCTCCATTTGATGAAGATATCATGGACTAGAGATACTTATAGAAAGGATAGTTCTAACGATTGTCAACTTGGCAACAGTGCAAATGTCTTGCTATAATGAATTCCATCTTCGAGTAATCGAGTATAAGAGAACCATTATAATTCAATTTCATACTATACACTCATTTACAAATTATTGGTTTGAAGTTTATCATTTGCTTTTACTCAATGTTGAAGAAGATTTCACATTGACTAGAGAAGAGACTTTCAATAGTTTATAAATGAGTGTAAATTTTACTTTACAAGTCGATTTTGTAAGATTGAGTTAGGCTTAAAGTCTATTACTGATATAGTATCAAAGTCTATCCTAACGATGTTATTGGGTCTATTAGACGACTTGTTATCGCCCGTTATTGGGCCATCCTTACATATAAGTTTCATTCCAGATCTTTATTGGACCATCCTTACATGTAAGTTTCACTCCTCGGTCTCGATGTGAGTGGGGTGTCTTGAAGATCCCACATCGATTAGAACGGAATGTATTGGAGATCCCACATCGATTAGAGATACACTTGATCCTGTGATACGAAAGTATTCTAAACAATATGTTTGAATGATTTGCACATTTGAGTGGGGAGTGTATGTAACTGTCAACAATTCCGGAAGGGCAACCTCACGAGACATTGATCCTTGCATAACTAAAGGTTGCTCTTCCCTAAGAAGTTTACCAATACATGTATCCAAAGAAGAAGCTAAGATTCCTATTTGAAAAAGACCTCTAAAAATTGATCTTGCTTATTATTGACATCTTGGACTGTCAGCAGTGAATGTTAGGGGACGCCAACATATAATACGGCTGAGTGATCTGTCCACAAATTCAAAAACTTGGAATAATACTCTAAAATAGACAAATTACTTTGTTTCTAATTGGCTATTTTTACCTCTAATTGAAAACGTTGTAATTAATCCCATATTTGTTGAGGAGTTGAGAAAGAAGGCAAAGTATTGATGATTTAGGAATAAATAGTACTAAGAATCCCAGAGATAATACGATAAGCTTCGACTTCTTAGACATCAAAGGCTACTTGTTTTGTCAGTGGCTTGGAAAACCTATATAGGTGACCCCAGAATCCTTTAATTTTGATGTACGTCTTGAAGTATAAAATTCTTAAGTTCTATAATTCTTGTCATTGAATCACACAAAAAGAAAAAATTGTCTTTATTTGAAGTTGTTATGATGGCCAAGCAGCACGGTTCCAATGAAAAAGAGAACTGTGAAAAAGCATAGAAAAAATGAAACAAACAAGATGGAAGAACTGTGAGTGAAAAAATAGTAGAACCACAAGCACAAGCAAACGAGCGTGAACAAAAATTACAAACACAAAGTGGAACCACGAAAGAGAATAGAAATCTCCAACATCACACAAAACCGCAACACAAATAGGAATCACGAATCACGAGAACAGGGACTGTGAGCACAAACATAAATCACAATGTGAACAGGAACCACGAATCACGGGCAGAGAACAAGTCCTAGACAGGAAACACAAGCCTCACCGTGAAAATGTGGAAGGAAGAATGAATGAAACCAAACCAGTCTGTTACCGTGTCGGCTATTTTTGTTCATTATTATTCGTTCTATAAATAATGATAAAAAAATTTACAGATAATTACTACTCATAATTACAAATATTCTAGTGCTTTGATTTGTGTAGCCTTTCTAGGAACATTATTATATAAAATTGTCTAGCCTATTGTTAAGGAGAACAAATTAATATAATTAAGGACATGACATATTTTTTGAATCACTTATAGGACCCACAAAGGAGTGTCGAGAAGAAAATCAACAACCCCTTTGTAGAGCGACAGTTGATCGTGCTGATTCAGGTATTTTCTTCTTATGATTTGATTATTATTTTCATATTGTCCAATGCTTTTGTTTGTTGTTTGCCACATTTGCTTGACTTTAACACTATTGCAATATGATGGGATATACACTCTCTCTAAAGGGATGATTTGAAACTGAGGAAGTAAATACTGTATTGCAATTAAAGAATTTCACACTTTTAGTTTTTCCTCAGAATGTTCCATTGCTTACATTTCAATTTTCTTTTATTATCTATTTTGTTGAGATTTTTCTTAAGCCATCAAAAGTGGATTTATGTTTTCAACGATCTCCCATCTCTTTTTGACAATTCTACTTGCATCTTTAATAGGCCATTAGATTGTATAAAGATTGTTTTAACCTACGAACCAAGTTTTTTCATCTATTAGTATAGTCGTCATCTCCTTAGCAGTGTTATCACTTCCTTGATGGCATTGTAGTTCATATTCTGTAAATAATACATCTCTACTACTAATAACATTATGGGTTGTGGAATCCATCAAATCATCGCTTTTTGTTCCTATTGTTTGTTGCATGTGCTTCAGTCTATTCGTGGAAATGTGGGCTTCTATATTACGCACATTGCAGCTTTTGGGTTTTGAATGTTTCTCTCTCACTCTCTCTTCTTTAGGTGGTATCCCTTGTTCTAAATTTGAAAAACATGATTGTGACTTTTTGCCCAGTTCAGATGCTACTTGGAGGTATGTACATCTCTTCACTTATCATTGATATCTTTTTTCCTTAAATTGCTCTTTCTTTAGAATTCACATCAAGCTCCAGTCTGTACTCATTGGTAAGAATCACATTTCCTTTCAATCTTATATGACAGTTGCTTGTATTATATGAAAGGTACAGTTTTATTAATCTGAATTTAGCATGTTGTTGATCATTTTGTAGGGGTGAATTCCGAATTCATCATACTGCTTCACGTAGCAGATTTTACGATGTATTTGAAGCCCGACCACCCTTAATGGTTAACCGGAAAGTACTTGCATTTTCAAGCCAAATGCCAGCGGTGCTTCAATTGGAGCCACGTCCTGCGTTGAAGGACCTGACTGAGATATTTGGAGATGATTCTCCTAAGCTTCATGATATTGCATTGTACTTCTTTCCATCACAACAAACTCATAGGTTAGCTTTTACTTTATTTTTTTTCTTTTTCTCTTTTTGGTGTCAGCCGAACTAGTATTTATTGTTTAAGCCATTATGTTTATACATGTTCGCCATGTAGGTCAACAAAAATCCTCGATATGATATTGAGGTTTATGAATGAGCAAAAATCAATGCTGAGAAGTGATATTGATGGAGTGGAATTGCTGATTTTTACCTCAAATCAACTTGACGTGGACTCAAAGGGTACGTAAACTGTTTCGTGCATTAGATCTGTTCTACCACTTGCTTAACTCCCTAATCTATAATTCTTTTCTAAGAATATTTGATATCAAAATTAAGATTAGGGAGAGCAGGTTCAAAATACTAAAATTTTCTTTCGAAACCTATGTTTTGTTGAATTTTTTTGTCCAATTTGCCTACTCAGGTGTTATTGGTGGAGTAAACGATGGACAATTCCTGTGGGGACTCTTTCGCAAAAAGAAAATTGATAAAACTATTGAAAGAGTACCTAAAACGGAGGCAGCAGTTACACCGAAAATGAAGTTTTATAACAATCTGGATATTCCTCCAGGCTTTGAATAATTTCCGAAAGGTCTTCATGAAACTTGCTGCTGTGGAAGATCACGACCTAACAGCCATGGTTTAATAAGACCTTCAAGGTGCTGCAGTGGCCACCTTTCCAAACTTTGATCCAACTTAACATTTATTTTCTCCTTAAAAATATCTAGAGGTTTGATTGGTGTTAGAATTTCAGAAGTTTGTAAGAATGTTTTATATCGTTTATTGTTTTTTTGGATTAAAAAAACAATTTGTTTGTTACAAGATGAATAAGATTCATTTTAAATAGTGAATTTGTTCTAATTGTGAAAATTCTCTCATTTTAATATCTTCCAAATTTATTCTGCATTTACTTTAATAATGACATCTATCATTATTAACATTTTGATATGATATCAAAAATATTAAATATTCTTCAAGGGGGTGTTTGGTTGAATTAATTTGGATGGATTTACTGCACAAGAGGATGGATTGAGTGGATGAAGGTTGTTTGGTTGACCTAATTTGAGATAATGAGGAGATTTGCACATGAGATCTTGTTCATGTGAATAGATTTGAAGAAATGAAATTGGAAATTACAAAATATCTCTTCTAAATGTGGTAAAAATTAAGAAATATCCTTATAAGTGGACTATGACCTTGAAAATACAAAACATCTCCTTTAAGTGGATTTAGGATTTGTCATGTGCATGATAGTATGTTGATAGGTACAACTTTGTTACTTAAAATATTTTTTATTCATCTTAAAAATAGTTTTATTTTTTTAAATATAAAATTATTAAAATATCTAGTTAAGTTGATTCAGTTTTTATATTTTTTATATTAAAATCAATTTAATCTAATTCATTTCAATTTTTTATCAACTTATTTTACAAAGGTTAAATAGTAATTTCATAAATATATCAATTAAAAAAATAAAAATAAATATATAACATCTATCATATCATTTCCAAACTTTCATAACCATTTCCCTGAAATCCTTTCAAATCTTATCATTCATCTATTAATCCAAAGAACCCTTTTAGCCACACACAATCCACTCATATATCTTCAAATCTAACTCCTTAAATCCACTCTCCCAACCACATTAAGCCTAAAAGATCTTGATAAAGGAAAAAAAAAAAAACTTGGAAAGTCAAAGAGAGAAAACACACAAAAATCTTTCAGAACAAAAGTTGTATTCAATAATTATTTATCTTGACCCTTTTTTTGTGAGAATCTTCATCAATGAGTTGCAAAACTCTCTAGTACAACTCAAAAGTCGTAATGACAAACCTAGAAAGGTGAGTAGATAAAGTCAACATTGAACTGAGTATGATGAAGCCTTAAAAGAATTGAGATTATAATATATAAGAGAGTTCAAAACTTACCAAACTAAGTCAACTCTTTTAAGTTGAGTTAGGATTAAATTCTACATTTTTAAAATAAAAAAAAAATGTGATAAAGAGCATATGCTTGTGTTGTAATACATACTTGTAGATATTTGGATCATGGCATGACTTACTTGAAGGGGTTCATTAAATAACCTTTCTAGAGTTAATATAAGGCACATAAAGTCTAGGTCAGAATAATTAAACGGCTGAATTACTCATTGTGTGTGTCTAAATTGTTATTTGCTTTGCTTTGATTTTTCAATTGAATTTTATTTTCTGATTAATTGTGTTGAACATTGCTTAATTTTGTAACTGTGTTTTGGTTCTGCATTGCCTGTTCAAGATCTCTTTGTTTGTATTTAATTGATTGATTTTTCTATACAATTAATTGATTTATCTGTGCTGCATCTTGAATAACTTATGTTGGAAATTCTTGAAATACCTCTGTTCATTTAAAACGTTTCTCTTGTTTTCTAAAATAAAAAATTTTGTAAAGTTCAATTTATCCCTCTTAAACTTAATTTAAAAATATTTTCAGTATACTTTTTAAATGTGATAGTACCCACACCAAAAAATTTCTAAGCATGATCGTGAATACAAATTCCTCTAGAATAGGTTCATAATTACATACATCATTAAGCCTTCTTTGCCTTTAGAACTTACTACTTCATTATATAGAATTTCTCCATCTCTAGAGATACAATATATCTATGAGATGGACTTGTTGCAGGTGACTTCTCTTCATTCTTCTTGTTGCACCAACAGTCTTTCTTCATATGGCTTCCCATGTCACAATTGTAGTATCTCAAGTTCTTCCTCTCTTTGATTTACCATGACTTTGACTCCTACTATTGACCTTCCTCCCACCATCACCAAAGCCTCTGCATGCTTGGAATTTTTCACTTTGTCTTCCTTGTTGTTGCCTCTGGATTCTTCTTCAAAAGTAGCTCTTCCAGCAATTAGAAATATTATTATTTGTAATATTTGTGATAAGTTGATCATACAAGTTTGGTGAACTCTGAAGTAGAAGCTTTTTACATTTCTTTTTTGGTATTTTGAAATTTGATGTTGTCATATGAGTAAATGATTGTTGACGTGATCCGTAATTGTAGATTCTATTCTATCATTCGAAGAGTGTAGAATCTACTCTTTAAGAAAAGTATATTGTAAGAGACTTAACCTCATACTATATTTCATGAGCGTGTCTCATTTATTTTGCTGACTTCATTTTTGCAACACTAGATAAGACTGAATTCGTCGTTTTTAAGGTGTAGATTAGCATCAACAATATCATCGATCATCTTCCATTTTTTATCTTCAATCGGTGGTAACCAATATTCTTTTCTAAAAGCTGTTTTTATATTCAATTTTCATAGAGAGAAATTACTTTCATTAAACTTCTGAATCTCAAATCAAATCAACTTGCACAGTGTTGACAATCTACAATGTGAGCTAACAATCTTCAGCTCTGATAGTTTGGTATCGCAATATATGTTTCATAATTACCTACAGCTAAAATAGAGTTAAGAAAAATTGAAAATTAACTTTTACATACAACTCTATCTAACTACAATAAAAAGACAAAAATAATACTGAAAAACGTCACAAGAGAAACCTCACTTTCTCCTCTCTGAATTCTTCTCTCTAAAATATACTAGTGAAATATGATGGGTCATGCACTCTCTAAAGAAATGATTTGAAATTGAGAAACAAGATAATTAAAATCTAGATTATGCATAGGATCACGAAAAACTTATAAGATCATGAAATCGTAATACAGATCATAAATTTTACTCTCTTAATATATATATATATATATATATATATATATATAAAAAAAAAATAAGTGAAATAAAAGAAAGTATATGAACTAATGAAAAACATAAACTAAAGTGTACGAAGGAGTAATAACAATACAAAAACACCTAGTTTCTAGAAGAGATCCAAATTAAAGTCACAAAGCTTATAAACACAAACAAAATCATTTTGAATTTGGTAGAAAGAGAAAGATGGTTAGAAGTGACTTAATTAAATTAATTTAGTTTTATTTTAATTGAATTTGAAATGAAACCAAAGAGTGAACATGCAGATATAAGAGACTCTTTATTTGAGATTGGTGCACAGTAACACTCTTCATTTGAAATTGGTACTCATTTGAAATTGGTTTGAAATTGGTACTCATTTGAAATTGGTACGGAGTAGTAGAAGTGTCTTAATAATTAATTTAATTTTTATTTTTATTTTAATTGAATTTGAAATGAAATATAATCAAAAGAGAAGTGAACATGCAACGCAACATTAGAGACTCTTCATTGAAATTGGTGCAAAGAATAGACTCTTCATTTCAAATCAAATAGGGTTAGAACTAGTAAACCAAAGTGCAGAGCAAAAGAAAAAATTATTTATTTATTTGTAAATTTTAATTACACTAGTTTTAATTGGATGAATGGGGTGATATTACCACTACTAACACATATACTAAAGTCGGAATTTAATTGCTATAGTTTTAAATAAAATTAGGTACACTTAAAGAAGGTGGACAATTGATAAACAAAAAAATGCACGTTGAGATCATGTTATACAGTTTGAAAATTAAGAGTATGTAAACTCTCAATTTTAACTACTATGCTAAAAACAATCCTATATTTATGCTAGGAAACAATCCTATATTTATAGTGAAATTAAATAATTTCATAGCTTTGGTTTTTCCTAAAAATGAGGAGGCTTACCTCTTCATAAAGGCAATACAACGGGAAATTCACTCAATTTCTTTTATTATTATAAACCTTTCTCTTACCTAAGTGGCTTTACATTTTCAAGAGAAGGCTAATGTATGATAATATTAATAACTTGCAGCTTCTTTACTCTTAACCTGTTCAGTGGTAGTTTTTTCATCAGTAATTAGATTCATTTTATTTGCATGATATAATCTGACAAAAAATGTGTTTAAGTTAATAACTTCAAATTTCATACATTTAGGTAGATTTAGTTTTCATCCATGGCACAGATTGTTTGTACCGAAAAAGACAGAACTGACTCCTGGTCTAAGTTTATGTGGGATACAAGTATTCTTTAATGATTTTAAATTTATATGATATTATAAACATATAAATATTATTTAATAAATAACATTTGTAAACTTTTACCTGATAAATTATTAATATTTTTAAAAGATATTGAACAGTCAAAGAATTCTAAATATTAAATTTTTTTAATTTTTTACCTCTTTCTACTATTCATCTATTTATATCTTCTATCTTTTTTTTTTATTCTTTCACTTATATCATTCATTTATCTGATTTTTTTCTTAGATATCTTTCTCCTTTTTCTGACTTTTTCATTGTTTCTTCTATAGTATTGCCTCAATTTGTCAATTTGATTGTTAATTTGTCTATTTGATTGTTATTAGGTCGTTATCCATTTTCAAATTCGTGTTTTCCCCGTATTATCTTCACGTACTTATTTTGATTGGTGATTTGTGTTTAATTGTCTATAATTATTTTCCGGTTTGTGTTTAATTGTGAATAATTAGTTTCTGGGCGAGTATTTTATTGAGCTTGGAAATTAAGAATGGATTTGAAGAGAAGCTTCACGTGACCCCTCCATCCACATTAATTTTTTTTTTCTTTTTTCTAGTTTTTGTATTTATTTCTTTTTTTCGTTGGGCCAGAACTGGAAAACTTGGGCCCATTAGGTTTAGTGGGTGGTAGCTGACCTAGGTTTAGCCCCTCATTATAAAATGGGGTGGGGAAGCCTATATGGTAGGGGCGACTCTGGAACAACAGACGGCAGCAGTATTTATTTTTCTTCTTGGTTCTTCTCTGTATCATGTGTTATTATCTTTGTTCTCCTTGTCTCTTAACTTGTGATTTTATTTCTATGCTTAAGGCTTTGATTAGTTGTTCATGCTTAATGTTTCAGCATATGAAGTTTGTGTCTTTGTCCATGCTTAATGGAATGAGTCACGGGTTGCTGGGATGAAATAATTTAATCAAGACGGTAATCTATTTCGGTTAAGGAATTCTAATTTGATTGTTGGTTTTTATTTTATTAGATTTGATTATTTTACAAACCCCCTGTATGTTTAGTCCTTTAACAGAAAACTACGTCCTTAGAACACGATCTAGGAGAACTGCATTTATTTGACCAGATACATTTATTTGACCTAGCTTTGTTCAACTTTTACTCTTTTTAAGTACATCAATATCAGATATAAATCAATATTAGATTGGTGGATTGACCTCAAAATTATTTTTTTTATTTTTTATTATTATTTAATTAGTTTCAAAATAAGGTGTAGATCCAAGAAAGAACATTAGAAATTTATGATTTATATAAGTTTAAACTTAAACAGTCTAACATCTTGTAAATTTTCACCCTTTTCAAATGTTACTTGGAGGTATGTACCCTCTTTGCTTATCATTGATGACTTTTTCCCTTAAGTTGCTCTTCCTTTAAATTTCACATTTAAATTTCACATTGTGCTCCATTCTGTATTGGAAATGGAAGTCTCAGATTTCCTTTCGATCTTATATATTACTATTTTCGAATTAGCATGTTGTTGACATTTTTTAGGGGTGAATCCAATTCTTCTTACTGCTTCAGGTAACAGATTTTGTGATGGGTTTGAAGACCGACCACTATCCATGATTACACGGAAAGCATATACATTTTCCATAGAAATGCCACGTA
>Ga0209489_109543_pt1 | contig 11934 bp, 8 predicted proteins | sample SiratrowhiteBW_FD_187527 | JGI IMG/M metagenome (GOLD analysis project Ga0209489, IMG submission 187527) | Root nodule microbial communities of legume samples collected from California, USA - Siratro white BW (SPAdes) (version 2) | ecosystem: Host-associated > Plants > Roots > Nodule | place: USA... | reverse complement strand
TTAAATTTTTACTTTAAAAAAAAAAAAAAAAAATCATTCCACAGATGAAGCAAACTTAAATACAAGTATAAAATTATTATGGAAAAGTTATAAAAGGAGAAATTACTATAACTCAAGAACATTTGATGACAAAGAGCAACGTTGCTCCTTACACCAAGACTTTAAAAAATGTGAGTGATGAGCTTTGAAAATTATTTAAAGAAAAATAGTCAACTCTTCCATCAATCTTGCATATAGTGCAACTTATTACAATAATGAGAGTGAAGATGAAGTTGAAATTTTCATAGTTAGTAATAATAAGGGGAGAAATAGTGGTGGAAGAAAGAGAACCAATAGATATGTTTTGTAAAAATCCAAATGTTGCAATACATAAGAGAAAAAGAAAGGAAAAAAGCTAAGGCAAGTTAATATTAAAGAACCATGTGACAAAAATTTAAAGATAGCAGTCATCAATATATTACACGATTTTTGTACCAACCAGGTTTGTTGTTAAACTTTGTAAAAGTAAAGAATTTTCAAGATATGATTGATTCTATAAGTGTTTATGGACCAAATTTCCTTGCTCCTACTTATCATGAAATTAGAATTCTACTCTTAACAAAGAAGTTGACTACACTAAGAAGTTGTTAAAAGATCATAAATTGCAATGGAGCAAAACATGGTTGTTCTATCACGTGAGATGCATGGGCTGATGAAAAGCAACAATGTTTGACTAACTTTTTTGTGAGCTCCCCTTACAGAGACAATGTTTGTCAAGTCTAGTGATGGTTCTAAATTTGTAAATACATGAAAAAAGCCTTTTGATATGTTCGATACCCTTGTAGAAGGGATTGGAGAAGAAAATGTTGTTTATTACAGATAATAGAATAAATTATGTGTTGGCTAGTAAATTATTGAAAGAGAAAAGACTTTATCTCTATTGAACTCCTTGTATTGCCCATTATATAGATTTGATGTTCTAAGATATTGTAAAACATCCTTGAAAGAAGACAATTCAAAGGGAAGTCTTGTTGATACAATCAATTTAGTTCCTTGAGTTTATTGAGAAAATTTATAAATCATAGGGAATTGATAAGATATTGACATGAGTTGTATGGGCTGAGTAAGATATAGATAAACTCATTAGGAGATGGAGAATAAAATCCATTCAAAATAAACACAACATAAGCGTAACCATGAGAAGTCATGGACAAAGAAAGCATTCAGTCACCAAGAAACACAAATGACAACAAGAAAACAAACAAAATAAAACTTAAAATGGATTGGAGGGAGGGGAAGATGAAGAACACACCACCTTGATGGAGAATTTCCAAGGATAAGTGCAAAGCAAGCTACCACTTGAGAAAGTTTCTCAAGATAAGACTCCAAATATAAGAGAATAAAAACTCTTTCAATTCTAAAGACACTCTTTTAAAAGAAACTCTCTACTTCTCATTCATCTCTCTGTATCTCTATAGTTTTGCGAGAGAGGACACTCCTTTGTAGAAGTGTATTTTGTCCAATATGAGTTCCAAGAATCACAAAGAAAGTTAACTATGATTAGGGAATGAAAAGGGTAGTTTCCTAGATTCGAGGAATGTAATAATTACAATAAGATTACTAGAATGACAAGCATATGTGGTGCCAACTAAGAGCCCCAAAGTTGAATGAATGTGTCTTGAAAGCTTGAAGAGTCAAATGATGACTCAAACTAACCTATTGCCCACCATATTCGTTACTTCATTTCAAGCAACTTTTATTTTTGGAGCGTCTCAATCCAAGCTCTCTCTATGATTATTTGAAGTTTTTTCGTCCTAAATTTTGAGAACTCAAAATCTATGATAAATTTATACAATGTAAGAACTCTATAATCAAATATCCACTAAACCAAGTTGCTGCTAAAATATTTAGGTAAAAAGTAAATTTCTAACTATTTTTTATGAATTTTACAAAAATACTAACCTATTGCAAAGAGAAGTTACAAGAGGATAAAGGTAGAACCAGACATTCACACGCTCATGTCGAAAATGCGGAACAAAGAAAAGTTAATGAAAGATACTAGCAAAGGAACAAAATGAGGGTGAAAACAATGACCAAGTAGTAGAGAACACAAGTATAGAATGCAAATACTAGAGAGACTCAAGCTGTGTGAGAGAAAGACAAATAGCAAAGGTAGTAAAAATGTTAGGTTAAAAACATATTTATTACATCGGTTGTTTAAACAACAAATGTAATAAGTCCGCATCAAAATGTGTTCTTGATTGGAGCATATAACGTCACTTTCTACATCGATTGGAGCTCACAACTGATGTAGAAGTCACTTTATTACATCTGTTGGAGCAACAAAAAATGTAATAAGTAACGCACGTCAAAATTTGCTTTGTGGGATGTTTTGGCCTATTTATTACATTGGTTACCCTGTTAACAAATGTAATATGTTCTCATTTATTTACAAAATTGTCACTACATTTTTTGTTTACAACAATCTCCTTTTAATTGACGTTGTATCTTGATGTAAAATCTTATTTTTCACTAGTGGCCTACTATAAATTTTTTGCCTTTCTCTTCAAGCTTTTTCATTTCTTCTCTAAGCCTTTTATTATTCTTATAAGAAGACAAGACAAATTTTTTACCTTTTTCTACAAGCTTTTTCATTTCTTCTCTAAACCTTTTATTGTTCTCATAAGAAGACAAGACAAATTTTCTTCTCATGCAAACATTTAACTTATGTCATTTGAATATCTTTATTTTTCTTCCAATTACAACATCATATTTCCTTTGTTTCTACCAAGATATGGCATATCCTTAAAAATTTAAGGTAGCGATGGATACTTTTCTCACTTCATCCTTTTGTTGGCATTCACAAAGTTGCTCAACCTTCTTCTTGAAATCTAAATATTTTTTAACATTATCATTTTAATAGAAGGGAGGAAGGTCTACCTTATGTTTCTTATAATGTTCTTTTTTTATTTTTAAACCCTCTCTATGTTTGCTCGTAGGTTTTCTCACATGTTGGATCGAGCACTTACCAATAAGTCAAAAGCTATAGCCATTAGCCAGGGTGTAAATCTTTCTACTTAAGAGCATAGTAATCCAAGCTTCATTATTTGATTATGATTTGACCCACCTAGCCTCCACCATGAGACAATTGATGTCACCCGCAACAATCTCCCCCTTAGCAATTGTCCTATTAGAAATTGAACTCTTCGATTTTAACTCGGCCCATTTGGCCTCTGGCACGGGACAATTGTGCAACCTACAACAATCTCCCCCTAAATAATTGTCCTACTGCAAATTGAACTCATGACATTTGCTCTTATATCAATTGTTAGATTGAGTGTTTACCATTAGGTCAAAAGTTATAGCCATTAGTCAGTCGTAACTATTTCTATTTAAGAGCGTAGCAGTCTAAACGTCAAAATTCGATTATGACTTGGTCCATCTGGCCTCCGCACAGGACAATTGATGCTACTCGCAATATCGCATTTGTTGCATTAATTGAGAAAACATGGTTTTTATCTCTTGACCTCTTTCCTTGAATTCCTCATTGAATTTCTTATATTTTTTGTTAAAGTCCTTTTTTTAGTTTCTAATCTCACCTCTTAGATTCAACTCCTTATGAATTATAATTCTATACACACTAGAATGCCGAGAATGGTCACAAACTTTTTCATCAATAGATTTTCTAATATTTTGAAAGGTTTTCAAAAAATGGAGTGACAAAGATTTTCACAAAAATTTTCAAGTGAGTGTGTGCACGTACCTGTCTATGGACCAAACAAATATAGAAGCAAGACCCAGTTTTTTGCCATATGTTAAGGCTAATAACATAAAGTTTTTAGAGAAAATAAAATTCAATGTAAACTAGATGAATCCTAAGGTGAAAGTCTAACTCACATTTGTGAGCGTTTTGTTACATTTTCATAAGACTAAAACATTTCTATTACAATGTTCACTTTAGAATCTAGGATTGTACCGAAGATATTTTTCAAAAACAACTTTAAGAACACAAACATATTAGCCACAAATTTTAGTGGTTTTGGTGTTTATGATGGAAAAATTTTGTCACTAATTTACTTTTGATGTATTTTATGGATTTTTTTGTGACTTTCAGTCTAACTCTCAAATGTATTCCTCTATCAAGTCTTTGTACTCTCTTTTAGTTTTTTCTTGCCTCTTAAGGTCACCAAGGAGTAGCTTCAACAATTCTCCACCAACACTTTAAATGTAACTTTAGGACGAGGTGGGGTTTGTAGAAATGAAAGACGAGTCTAGCGTTTTCATTTTCACCCAAGAGTAAGAATTTATAATCAACAAAAGCTCAATTAAGAGTGGAAAACCATTAAATGAAAGAATATAGATTATGAAACTCACGAATTCAAAAGAAATAATAAACAAAAATTAAGGCAAATTTAAAAGAAGGCAAGCAATCTAATGAATAGTCTAGAATATGAGTATTAAAATAAAGTTAAAGTTTAATAAGAACATATAAAACATATACAATTACATTTCAATTGGAATTAAGAAAAAAGATTTACTCAAAAATGTTTTCATACCATTAAAGTCATAAGACAAGTAGAAAAATAAGCAAGTCCATCTAAGAGTGTAGAATGAAGTGTGAGTTGTCCTATTCTTTTGTTTCTTGGTTTGTATATAGTTCAACCTATTTTATTTTATTTTTGTTTTAAGATTTTTCTTGTTATTTTTAGATTATAAGGTCATACGTTTCACTTTTCTTCATTTAATTCTGCAAATAATTCACAACTTAGGCTCAAATTCACTACTAGAAAAACCATTGATAGTAATCAAAAAATTGATCACTGATTAAAATAGTAATCGATTTAGTGACCAAACACATCAATCGTTATTTTGTTGGTCGTTGATGTATAGTGACCGATTTCTGTGATCGAATCTGTGGTCGAATTTGTGACCGATTTTAGAAATATTTTTAAAATTTTATAATATTGTTTTTATTATAAAAATATAATTAAAATTATTATTATTATTATTATTATTATTATTATTATTATTATTTTTATTTGTGATCGAATTTGTGACCAAATCAGTGATCGAATCTATAACCGAATCTGTGATCGAATCTTTGACCGAATCACTAACCGAATTTGTGACCGAATTTGTGATTAATTTTTTTCAGTCATCGATAATGACTAGCTTTTCGGGTCACTAATTTCAGTCACTATTTAATAATTTTCTAGTATTGTTTAATCAACAAAGAAATGCATGTATCATGTTCAAGAAAATTATTCAACTTAAAAACTCAAAGAAAGTGGATTAAAATGTCTCAAAATATTATAGGTAATTGACGAATTTATTTTTAGAACTTTGCTTATGAACTAAAAGGAAAGGACAACTCAAATCAAGAAGAAAAACTAGTATACATTTCGGTTTTAATGTTGAAGACCTAGAAAAATTATGCAAAAATTTTGAGACTACTTCTAAGAGAATTGTGAACAATTAAATGAACTAAAAAAAACTTTAAACAACCTAGAATATTTTAAAAATTTAAAGCTAAGTAATCATGCTTAAAAATAAAATCAAACTACGATAAAATATTGAGAAAAAACATATTATAAAGTTTATAGAACATGCAATTAATTCAAGACCATTGGAAAAAAAAAATTGAATCAATTAAGAACAAATTTATACATTGAAAATTAAACTATCCTAAACTCAAAGAAAATATGAACAAGACTAAAAATTAAGACAAGAAGAAAAGAAGGAGAATTAATCTCTTGAAAACGTCCATGTCTAGCTATGGTGCCCATATGATCGAAGCATATTCAAGTAGTGAAAGAAAATTCTCAAAATTTCCCAAGTTTCTTGAAAGAAACTTAAAATTTTGTTAATCTTCCAAGGAATGTTTCTTGGTGAAGAACTTAGGAGAACGCATTATGATCTAAAGAACAAGAAAATTGTGAGAATGCTCATTAATTCAAATTCAATAGTGAGTTGTGCAAGGACCAAGAGTCCTATTTATATATACTTGGCACTTTATGAAACAAAAAAATGTAAGACTAAAAGGCACTAAAACAAGCTAAATTTGAAGCCTTCCTTGGTTGAATGTGTAGCGCCTCAATTATATGTATGGGCATCTTCCACATGATGTGGGACATCGATGTTCCAAACCTTCTTCTCCCTTCTTCTCCACGACTAGGTCGAGATTTTGACTTGGCTTTCTAAGATTTTTGATTGACTTTTCAATCCCAAATCAAGGCTCAATTGAGGTCCAAAGAGAGTTTACTTATGTTTTTACAAAGTCCTACAAAGAATAAAAGAAAAAAAATTCAATTATACAATTTGTACAAAACTTAAGATGAAAGAAGAAAATCCTAGTGTTCTATTAAATGTAGAGTCTTCTTTCTTAAAATTTTATCTTCTTCTTTGTTCTTAGTCAATAGTTTTACAGCTAGATTATTTTAATTGTCTTTATTGTAAATTATACTCATTAGCATTGACCATATTGATGTAAATTAAATTCATATTAAAAAATTATTTAAATAAATTTTAAAATAAAAAGCATTGGTCTCAGTTTTGTTGACACAGGATTAATTAGTATTGTCTTAACCGACATTAGTGAATTAACCTCCACAATTTTATACTCCATTGCATCTAAGATGCAAATTTAATAATATTTACTAATTAGGATCGACTTTTATTTGTTAGCTATAGTTTTTTATTTTTCTGTCAATACTAAACATTAATTTTCTTGTAGTGTACTTTTAAAACTACATAACTTTTCTTCTAAGATTATGAAAAAAATTGACGTAAAAAGTATTTTTTTAATGTCGGTTCCTCCTACAATCACTATAGGAAAACTATTAAATAGTGTGGGCCAAAAGCCCACGTAAAACACCTAAAACCCATGCATATGCGTGGGCATAACGTGGGGAAGAGACCCATGCTAGGTTGGTTGACGCAAAGCAAAGGTAGTGTGGGCTGTTTAGGTGGAAGCTACCTTGCGTGGGCTATACTCACACAAGCTCACGCTTAATTAAATATAATAAAGCATGCGTGGGTCAGACCCACACAGAAGTTGCAGAAGCTTGCGAGGGCTGGACCCACGCTTAAAATGTAATCATGAGGGCAGCGTGGGCTGAGCCCTCGCATACGTAAATTATTAATATTTTATTACGTCCAATTTGCGGGGGCCTGACCCACGCTTATAATAAAATAAATAATTTATTTCGTAGCTTGCGGGGTTTAACCCTCACATTAGTCAGAAAAAGAATATATTACTTTTATTCTTGCATGGGCTTGACCCTCGCATGATGTGAAATATTAAATATTTAATTGACGTCAGCGTGGGCTTAACCCAAGCAAAGAGCAATTTAAAAAAAAATTAAAAATTTGAAAACAAATCCCTGAAAACTAGAAAATATCCATTAACAAGAATACGCATAATTACATTATAGTCCATTTTGAATTAAAATACTAAATTCTAATTATAGTCCAATGAAATATTAAACTGCAGTGTTTAAAAATAAAATTACAGTTTTAAAACAAAATGAGAAAAAAAACAAGTAGGCCATATTTAGAACTGATAGAAGGGGTGGTGGTCATGAGCTTCATCATAGTGTGGTTGAACTTGACTCGTACCAGTTGAAGTATCAGGACGTTGATGCTCCATCATGGTGGCAAGCTGTTGCTGCATGAGCTTCATTTGGTTCTGTAACTCTCTAGCTATTTCCCTTGCCATTCTTGATTCTTCCTACTCTTGCTGCATGAACTTCATCTAGTCCTGCAACTCTCTAGCTATTTCCCTTGCCGTTCTTGCTTCTTCCTTTGCTTCGTTGAGTTGATTTTGAAATCGCTCTTCTCAAGCCATTTGAGTAGAGTAATCAGTGGCAGTAGCAATGAATGACGGCTGAGTGAGGGAAGACACTCCTTCGCGGTAGTTAGCAGCCAAGTCTGCTGTGCCATAAACTCGACCTCTACTCTTTCCTCCAACAACCTCCTACCAAGCTTGGAGCTTGGTTTCTGCATCTAGCTGGGGAGCATCAATGTTGGAACCTGATGAACTTTCTGATTGTATGGCCCTTAATCGATGATGATAATTTTCCTACACATTGATTATAACATCGAAATGTTAGAAAATTAGATGAAAAATTAAGAACGGATTAAAGAAAATTTTAAGATTAAACTTACATAAGTCTCGCGTGAGTGAGTATCAAACCATAGACCCTTTTTATTCTTGTGAGTGGCCATAAACAACTCATCAGGTTCAACTGGATGACCATTTTTACGTTCCTGCAAAGGTTGTATAAGAAAGAAAACTTACTTTTAAAAAATTAAACTAAATAATATGTAGTAAAGTTAGTCAGAATACTTACCAGGTCTAGTGCAATGTCCAGATGTGATTTACGACCAGATGAATTCAATACTCTACCCCGACCCGTATTCCGATTAATCTTATTTTGCAATGACTGTTCTTTAAACTTTTGGGTATCCCAATACCTCAACAGTCCAGCCCATGCTTCCTCACCCATTCATGTAGGTCGGGAGCCCCATGCTCTTGCTTTGGTCAAGATGTTAGAAAGTCTTCTTCTGACTTTTGACTCGTAAACCTTCCTGATCTACCATTCATCCTACGGGGCCCAAGTCACTCTACTATATAAAAAGGAAAAATATATAAGTTAATATCATGTTACTGAAAATTATGTCATTAGAGCTATGTATGGTAATCAAATAAAGTGACCTTAGAGTCAGTCCACCACTTTAGTTGGTCGTCCTCAGTCATGGCATCATAATTATAGAAAGATCCCCAAAATGATGACCTGATGCAATGCCCGATAGTCTCAACAGCATGTTGATTTGGTGTCCAACTACAAAATATAGAAATAGATTTATTAACCATTCACATTAGAAAGAATGAACTGAAATGTAAATATAAAATAATATTACTTATCCTTTACCCAAAGGCTTGACTATAACCCTTCCACTAGGATCGTATTGAGGCTCCTGAGTAGGTAACTCGTGGTCGAAAGTAGTAGCTGTAGCATGGTCACCATCATCACCTGATGCCTGCACTGAGGGAGGTGAGGTGTGGAGCACAAAGGGAGGAACAAAAGAAGGGTAGAATGGAGCAATAGTGGGCTGGGGTGGTGAAGTGAAACTCGGATGGAGTTAGGCCGTGGAACTGTGGTAAACATAAGGACCAGAGGACGAGGGGCCTGGTAGAGCAGCAATGTGGTGGGCTATACCAGCATGAGACCGGGTGTGCTGGAACATATGGTGATAAGGTATGTATCAATGGATCACTAACGGAGGGATGAGGGGGTGATGGAACGTAAGGATGGTAGGGTGATAAGGTCGAAGGAGGGGGAGAAAATGTAAATGCATGGTGGGAGGAGGATGGGATGGAGGAAGAAGGATTTGATGAGTGAGTGGAGGATGAGGGGAAGGAGGAAGACGGGGTGGAGGAATGGGAACCATGTGAGTTCCCATCAGACGATGGTGATAGCCCGGAATAAGGAATTCTTCCCAGGTCTATAGCAAGCTCACCATGCAAAGATGTGGGAACTCCACGTCTACGCTGGTTACGTCGAACAATGGAACCGTCTCTGCCCCTAGTCCTAACCATTTTTCCTGAAAAAATTATTAATGTAATATTAGTGTAATTATAGAAATATGACATTTTGGGCGTAACTTAGTATATAAAAATTTTTATACGTTAGACATCATTGTCATTAAAGTTTGAATTTTCCTAATTGTTGTTGTCATTTTCTTGATGTTCTTCTTCCGAGATGTTGATATCTTCATCTGTGTCATGAACAAGTGCTTCAATATGATCATCATCAACTTCTGCAATGATGGAGGTGTCAGCTAAACCTTGAAATTGTTCAATTCTCTCAACTGGTAACACAACAGGGGTCTCATCAGCTTGATATGGCAATTCATCTTCGATGTGGTCAACTTGAACATGTCCTCGGGATTTTGTTGTGATTGCAACGCACCACCCACGAAGGTTCTTACATATGTTTGGGTAATTGACAAAATAAGTTTGTATTGCTTTTTGTGGAAGTATAAATGGATCATACAAAGCATATCTTCCGCTTAACTTTATTTCGACAATATTATATTGAGAATGATATCGCGTCCCAACATTGATTGTAGGATCAAACCATTGACAATAAAAAAGGGGAATCTTCTTAGTGAGGCCAATATACTCTAATTCATAAATATGTTGAATTATACCGTAAAAGTCATCTTGTCCTCCATCTGTAACACCTTTAACATACAAACCACTGTTTGTTGTTTTTTTACCATGAGTCCATGTGTTGGTATGGAACTTATACCCGTTAACAAAATACATATTCCATGATGTGGCCTTTGAATTTGGTCCCCAAGCCAACGCCTTCAAGTTTGGATCAATTGTCTCATTCATTTCATCGTTAACCTATAAGATAGTAATGAAATAAAATAAAAAACTCAATTATTTATAGGGTTTAGGTAAAATAAAACCATTGAGGGCCCTAAATTCACTTACATAATGCTTGAACCATTCAGGAAAATTGGTATGTATAAATGTTGAGGCATGTTGGTCATTGATAGAGTACATTTGTAAGAACAATCTTGACAAAGACATTCAAGCAGTTAGTAGAGTACTAAGATATCATAATTGAGTTGAAATCTCAAGGAAATTAACTTACTCCAATATGGGTTTAACCTCGGTGCAATTGATAAGGATATGAACATGGGCAGATCGAAATTCTTTATCTGTGAACCAATGATCTTTGGCGGATCCACTTGGACGTCCACATCTATTAAAAACTGACAACGTGTTATGCACTTTGTTATCTGAATCCTGTCGAGGATCATTTCTCAAAGTTGTATTTCCCAACAAGGTCATACTCTTGAAATAATGAGAGCAAAAATATGTTATTTCTCGATGTAAGTAGAATGCACAAATTGATCCTTCTACGCGTGCTAAATTACCCACTGATCTTTTTGCATCTATCATTAACCTACAACAAAACAATTGTGAGATGTTGTGAAAAATGTTTGATATTGAAATTAAGATGTCACTCGTTACCTTTCAAATGGATACATCCACCGATAGTGAACAGGACCACCATGTAATACTTCCATAGGTAGATGAATGACAAGGTGTTCCATTGAATCAAAAAAACCGGGAGGGAATATTCTTTCTAACTTACATAGGATGATTGGTATATTTTCTTGCATTCTAACAACATCATCCATTCTTAATGTATTAGAGCATAAGTCTTTAAAAAATCGACTTAATTCAGCAAGAGCACTCCATACAAAGTCTGGTAATGATCGAAAAGCAATTGGAAGTAAACACTCCATAAAAACGTGACAGTCATGACTTTTCATCCCATGCAAAGTTCCTTTTTCAGGATTTGCACATCTTGCAATATTAGAAGCATATCCATCTGGCATCCTCAATTCGGTCATCCATTTAAAAACAAATTTCACATCTTTTGGTGAGAAGGTGTAGTTGGCCTTTGGCTTTGCTAATTTTCCATTTGGTAACTGGATCAACTCTAAGTCCCCCCGAACATACAACTCAGCGAGATCCAATCTAGCCTTGTGGTTGTCCTTTGTTTTGCCTTTAACATCCATCACAGTATTAAAGACATTGTCAAAAAAATTCTTCTCAATATGCATGACATCGAGGTTGTGCCTTAAGAGATTATCCTTCCAATATGGGAGATCCCAAAATATAGATCGTTTAGTCCAATTGTGAAATTGTCCATACCCCGGCAAGTTATCAAATGGACCCTCAGTTACTTTTGGAAAATCATTGAGAAACCCCCATAATTAGCCTCCATTCATGACGTAAGGTGGCCCATCCATTTCAGTTTTGTTTTTAAGAAATCTCCTCTGACTCTTCCTAAAAGGATGATTTGTTGGCAAGAATCGACGATGACAGTCAAACCAAGAAGCTTTACCCCCATGTCTCAATGTGAA
>Ga0209489_109539_pt1 | contig 11950 bp, 9 predicted proteins | sample SiratrowhiteBW_FD_187527 | JGI IMG/M metagenome (GOLD analysis project Ga0209489, IMG submission 187527) | Root nodule microbial communities of legume samples collected from California, USA - Siratro white BW (SPAdes) (version 2) | ecosystem: Host-associated > Plants > Roots > Nodule | place: USA... | reverse complement strand
ATATATTAAACTTAAGAAAAAAAAAACTTAGTTTATTTCTAGAACTCTTCTAAAGTAGCATAATCTATTTCTATTGACAACTATACTATCTATTATTTATTTTCACATCATTCTATCTCTCTTCATCTCTTTCTATTTTTCTTCAACATAACTCCTTTAAGTAACATATTGTTTTTCACTTATTTTCACTCTATCTTATGTACATATAACACTTTTCCTCTCTAATAAACACAACACAAGACCAAAAAATTTTAGGTAACTTTTGTAAGATCCTAGATTTCGACTTTATAAGGTTAGTGTGTTGTGGTGTGAAGCATTATGTTGTGAGAGATATTATGTTTTGAAGAGACAAAAGTTGCATGCAGAGCATTGTTTGGGGTGAAGAAGAATAGGCATGGTCTTATATTAGTAGTGGTGCAGCGGAATGCGTGGAACCAAAATGGGCCATATGTATAATCTAACATGTGAGCCCACATGTAAGATTGACCCTTCATAGCATTGCATTGAATGTGCCAAACATAATGGGCCCAATTGATTGCACGCGGCAAGACAATAGGGCCGTTGCTCAATTAATTCTCTATAGCCTTCACTGTCTATGTTGTACATTGAAGCTAGCCCCTATAATGAAAATGGACCATACTCTATTCACCCTCTACATACCATTCCTTTATATATATATATATATATATATATATATATATATATATATATAACATAATAATTGTTTAGACAAAAATTTAGTTGCAATAATTTATATTTTTTAAATAAATAAAAAGTTTTAACTTAATAAAAAATTTATATTTAACCAATTATTGAGGTGAACATTTGAATTTAACTGCAAAAACATATTAACATGCATAATAAATGTGTTAGAATATTAACTTTTTTTTTTATTAATTAATCATCAGAGATTGCTTTTATTTAGAGTTCAAGACAATTGGCTTCTTAAATTTAGAGTTTTAAGTCTGAAAACAAAGTGTGAAAAGTGAGATGTTTCTTTTAGGTTATTTAGTATAGGAGAAAAAAAGTAAAGTAAACACAAAATTTCTTTTCGTCTATTTAGTTAACAAACACGTGTATGAAACTGCAAAAATTCCCAAAAAATGAGAAATGATGTGTAATAGTGAATCTTTTGAAAAAAAATATATTTAGAAAATTTTATGCAAATTTATTTAATATTTTTCGCTTACGAAAAGAAAGATATAAAATAATATAGTGAAAAAAATCTTTTTTTAATATGGCATTTCCGCCAATCAAAATAAAATAAGAAAATTAATTGTTTTTCCATAAAAGACTTATATTTTCATTGACCAAAACCTTTCTTTCCTTGTCTGATATCAAAGACTATAGGCCTAGGTCATCTACGAGTCTAAAAAATAAATATATAATTATAAATTCTCTTATAACTTTTACTTAATATAGCTCTTAATTATTAAATGAAATCAAATAAAATTAAAAATATCTGTTAAGTATTAACCTAACTAATTCTATAAATTAAACATGAGTGGGATACACTACTTTATCTTTATATTTATAAGATTTGTTTATTTTTCAATACATTGAAACCTGGTGCCTATATAATATGATAAAATAATCTAATAATTCTCATTTTTTTTAAAAATAATTACACTTAACATTACACTTAAATTAATTATCACCTCCCTTATGCTAACTTTATACATATTAATTAAAATTGTATGTAAACATAATACGAAATTAATTATTTTAATAATATATTTTATAACTATTTATAGAGTGAGTATATCATTTAACATCGTCAATATTTAAATAATTGACCACACAATTATATATTTGTGTCAACCAATGAGTTTGATGAGTTTATTTATAATGGATGTGAGATTTTTTTTTTTTTTTGCTATTTTAAAATAGTACTATAAAAGATTATTACAATTACTCTTAAAAAAATTGGCAAGTTACCAAAGCATTCTCCCACATGTTTTTTTAGTCACTGTAAAGGTGAAGGTGATTTCAGATAAGATTTTTGTACAAATTTTACTGCAGAGAAGTCAACTTGTTAATCGAATGAGATGACTGACAGAATATGGATCATGAAGTTTGAACTTGGTTATGGAAGAATTTTAGTATGAACACTTATGTTTTTCCTAGCTACAGAAGACAAAACCAGTGAATGGTACGTTTTCAATCATTGGTCCATCGTTTGTTTTTTCTTCCATAAGAAAGAGACACACACCTTGGTAAAAGAACAACACTTATCACATTCCTTTTCCTTGATCTCACTGTAGTAAAAATAGGGAGAAAGTAAAAATTGAAGACGCAAATCTAACATGCACTCATGACTTAATCATGGAATTAAAAGACATTGGAAATATATATATTATAATCAATAAAGGTGATAGGATAATAATGTACAAATCATTCTTAGGCCAAAAAAACTGCAGCATTTTCTGCAATGCTGTCCAACATCCCTGTCTACTGTATATATTTTATTGGTCCTAATATACGGAACTTTGTCAGTTTTTCTTGTTGATCATCCCTAGACTCAGTTGTGTATGGGAGGCTTTCTCTTTGCTGGAGAATAGTCCATCTCAGTTATCTCTACCAGGTCATGGTTGTGCTCCTCAGGAACATTTTTCTGCTTCCAAGAGCTCAGTGTATTCACATTTCTAGTATTGTCATTCACCAAGTGTTCAACCTTGGATTCTTCCACATTCTGTCCATGGAAAACATACATATATAATTAGGAAAAAAATAAAAATAAATTCCAAAGGTTTACATTTATGTTGAGACCTACAACTGAAGAAAATTAATTATTTTTTTTCTGTCTCTCAACCAACCTTTGAGAGGGATTCGGTTGTAGAAACGGAAGTGGTAACGAATTTCCTATTCTTTAACTTTCCTGCAACAACATAACAACATTCAAGATGTTTAGTTACGTTTTATATATATACAAAAGAGGTTTGATTATAGTTAAATTTGTTTGATGATGCTTGGTAGAGATATTTTGCTATGTTTTAGTCAAAAACCAGAAACCAAGTTAAAGAGAATGAAATTTTGCATTTTTATGACAAAATTTGAAGCCATATGTGACAATTTGCACCAAGTATAATACTCGGTCTAATTTAAGATTGTGAATCATGCTTGTATTATAAGGAGAACAAAGGGAAAAAAATGAACTAATAATGGTCTTAGAAACTAATGGTGTTTAGGCATATGCCGTCTAGGTCCGTAGTAATCTTCATGAATGTTTGGTAACTGGTGGTTTGGTTTTCTGAATACTTTAGAGGCTCTTTTCTTCTGACTACCTGTGCATTCGTTGTCTTTGCAGAGAACAGATTCCTCAGCATCAGTGTTACTTCTTTTCAGCAAAGTACTTTCTGCATCCTGTAGTCAGAAGTAAACTTTTCCATTAACATCCATGAAAGCATGATGAGGGTTGAAGTTTATTAAAGAAATGAATAAATAAAACCACAGAGAATCGACCTACTTGCTGTTTCTGTTGCTGAACTGGTAAAGACACTTTCCCCAAACGAATCCCTGCACCAAGTAAGGTAATATCAGAAATCCAAAAATAAGGACTAATTGACTTAACTGCTGTTGAAAGTATTATTTTAATTACCTTGAGTTTGTGCAAGGAGGAGAGACAGAAGCAGAAGAAAGACCACAAAAGAAGGTTTCATGTTGAAGAAAAATCTTAGGAAGAAGTTAAAAGTTTGAGTTCTCAAACAAGAAGGTAGAGTTTTCTTGCTGTCAAGAAGAGCTTAACTGTGTAATAAATGGGAAATTATGAGTGGTTGATGGATGAAGGAGAGGGATGGCAGCTTATTATATATATAGGGGTGTATAGGGGTCCACATAGAAGTTCAACTTAAACTATAATACTATTTTACTTCCTTTTTTATTTGTTGTCTTATGGCACCCTTCAAAGTGCCAACTGCCACCCTATATCAAAGGAAATTGCTAATCATTTGAACCTCCAATTAGTTAAGCCAAGGGTTAGAAGGTTTTGAAGTTAAATGGTAGAAAATATATTTTTAAATATCAAATATATTTTCATCAAGCCATATTTTTTTTTTCTGTTATACATCACTTCTTACTTGTATTTCTTTTCTGTTTTCTACTTTAGGTGTTAAATAACATGTAACATTTGGTGCCTTTCAAACCTAAAAATGGTACATTTACTTTGGGGAACGGCACAGGAAAAAAATTCACGAACCCCATAATAATGTAAGATTTTTTCTTTGTACTGTTCTTTTTTCTCTTCTCTACATGAATGCAAGCATCAATGTCTGCAAATTTCCATGATGCCAAACTTTTGTTCTGTCCGCTTCACTTGAGCAACAAGAGTACAACAAGACCATGTTTTCCCCATATTCATTTCATTGCCTTTTGGACAGTGTCTCTTCTGGACGACACCCCTGATGGACTTGGTCATTTCCAATACGTAGCCTGTTTCTAATCACCAAAAGTTTTTCACTCGCCCTAGCTAAGTAGGTAGGAAGAGGAGTCCAATCTCAGTTAAGACAGCTTATATATCTTTGCTATATATATATATATATATGTATACCAACACTCCTTCTAGCCCTATCACACCATGTATAAATAGTTACATTATCTTATTTTTGTGAATCTCATGAGAAAAAGTGCTCTTTGTTAATTTAGTTTCAACACTATTGAATGAAATACCTACCACTGGATAAAAAGTTACAGTTAGCTGACCAGTAGTTTGTACTTCTAAGATAATTGAAACCTCCATTCCAACTCTATCTCAAATCTCGTATGCCACTTGTTAGACCGAGTATTTATTGTTAGACCAAACATATAAATGCCAAGCTACATTCATTTTCAGGCATGGATTCAATTACAAATCTGATTCAACGATTCTTATGAATAAAAATGTTTGAGATTTAATTAGAGCTTGATCCTACCATGTAGAGAAATGTGGAATTGAAAACATAATATAGTGATAGAGAGAGAGAGAGAAGTGAGATGATGGACATAAGTAGGTGCTAATTATGGGAACTGGTGCATTGTGCTTCCGGTGTTGCAGCCACTAGGCCAAGCAGGAGCATGAATGAGGCAACATTATTGTTGTGAGAGCGAAGGTGAAAGAAGGAAAAGGTTTGAAAGTAAGGGTTTGTGGGGTGATAATATTAATGAAGAGGGAAGGGTTACGTAGGAGTTTGTCGTGTAGTTGCCTTAGGAAGGGAAGGAAAAGACCAAGCCACGTGGAGGTCGACATCTCGGGATGAAGTGGCACACCGGTTACAACGTGGGCACCGCAACTTCACGCACCATGTTGCTCCTCTGGGATGCAACAAACACATTGGTGGTCATGTTTGTCAGAATTTGTCATATGGGACTATGGACTCACCTCCTTTTATTCAATTCACTGTTCTTCCTCCTTCCAATATCCCACTAATCCCACTTCACTCTCTTTTTATTCTCTTTTCTATTTATCTCCGTTCTTATGGAAACTTATACATGTGTTCATCACATATCATATCAGTTTCACTCCTCTTTCAGACACCACCGCATCTGAATATCCCAAATAAAGTTATCATCTTCTGAAACAAAAATCATAATCAGGTAAAGATACATCAGAAAATTCGTCAAGATTCACGCATGTATCTTGATTTGTAGGATAATATATACCATTCATTCATACGTTTCACCAAATTAAATGTTTAACATTTTATAATTACTAAAGAGTCACTACAACAAAAAAAATTATTTAGAGACCAATATTTAGCTACTAAATAAAATGGTTGATAATTGTAACCAAAATAGTCACCAAATTAAATTTTGGTTGTTAAATAACTACAAAATAGAAATAATTATTGAATTTAGTGACCAATTAACTCAAATAATTGGTATCTAACATAAATATCAAAGTTTTAGTGACCTATGTAATTAGATTCTAAATTGTTATCTAATTAAGTTAGAGACTACTATAACCTTAGTAGATTAAATATCAATTATTTGACTTGTCACTAGATTCAATCATTACTTCTATTTTGTAGTTATTTAACAACCAAAATCTAATTTGATGACTATTTTAGTCAAAATTAGTTAATAGTTAAAAATTGATCTTTAAACCACCTTTTATCTAGCAAACAGTAAAGTATATAAGTAGATATGAACTATTTTAATGCACCAACTCTATAATAATATCATAATTCTCTTGTATTATTGTTAATTAGTAATCTTATTTCAAAATATTTTTTCGTACCCTGTTAATTTCAAAGAAATACAATGATAATTTTGTGATAAAATGTAAGAAGAGGGAGAGATATAAGTCATAAAAAATATTTTTTCTGTAAAAAAATTCAAATTCTTTTAACTCTTGTGCAATCGATTTACTAATCCACTGTAACATTACAAATTACAATGTTGTTGGACCAAAAAAGTGATCTTGTTCAAATTCATTTAAGAGCGTTGGTGCACTTCCCATTTCTTCCTAATTTCAGAATCCTCCGGTCTTCTTTCTTGTTCCTAATTCATCGTGACAACGAATCTGATTATGGTGATTGAAGTTTCGAAGTTTCGACAAAATGAATATTTTCCCTTAAGGAACAAGAAAAAAAAATCTCAGTTAGTAGTATGTAACAAAATCAATTGAATAGACAGAAAATAATTTAGATGATGAATAACTTATAATGATCGTATGAGGAGTTTAATTTATTAAGCTACATCGTTACCTTCTTAATAACGTCAACATGAATTTGATAAAAAAGAGTATATTAATTTATTTGAACTAAAATAAAAATTAAACTGAAAATTTATAGGATATTAGGATTACATTAAAGAAACTAACCAAATATTAGCATCATGAAACTTATTTAACCTTAAAAAATTAGTATAATTATTCAAGATGACCTAAAAATACATTTTTAAAATATATAAAGAGATTAAAATAGGCTAATTCAACTTATTTCGGTCTAATTATCTGGAAAAGGATCGACTCAAATTAATTCATCCTACTTAGAACAAATTATAAGTTTTACTCTACTTTATCATAGAACAAAAAGTGGTCCTCTAAGATTCTGCCTTTTTTTATAAATATCTTTTTAAAAAAATACACTTGATGAAATAAATATTTTCTAACTTTTAACTAATTAATTATTATGACTGATTAGATGAATTGAAACAATCTTTATTTTTATATATTAAATTGCTTAATTGTAATTAATAATTAAAATTTAATTTATAAATGTACATAAATTGCATTCCCGTAACATATTTATATCATTTAAACAATCCTGTATAAAAATTATGATCATATATATTATAGTCCTTCTATTTTAATTTTAACAAATAAAGTCTAATATTTTATACATATAACTTATAAAAAAATGTAAACTTTATTTGAGGTTTAATAGGATGTAGAATAGGCGGGATAAGGTAAGACAAACTAAATATGTCATCTTAGCCTATTAAGTTGATCGATATAAATAATTGGAATGCTTTCATATGATTGGTCTATACAATAAATAAATACACTGCCAAATAGCAAGATGCAAATATTTATTAACAACAAAGATAATGGCATGTATTTTTTTTTTTTTTTTAACAAAGTGATTCAGAGTTATAATCTTATTATACTACTTTTAATATGAAATAAATATATATGTCTGGAAGAGAATAACTGCAGTATTGTGCTCATGCACCCGCCATAATTAGAATAAAAAAGTTTTAATTTAATAGTATATTAAATATTTTTATGATTTTTTAATTGGAAGTACTATGCAGCAGGATTAAACAAACAATTAATTAAAGAGATAAATAATATAATAAAAATTACATAATATTTTTTATATGAAATTTAAAATAACAATTATATTCTTTAATATGTATATCACAACCTTAATCACTACAAGAAAAAAGTTATTTAGAGATCAATTTTTAGCTATCAAATGATATTGCTAATTATGACCAAAATAGTCACCAAATCAAATTTTGATTGTTAAATAATTACAAAATATAAGTAATGATTGAATTTAGTGACCAATTAAGTCAAGATGATTGGTATCTAATATTAGTTATCAAGGTTTTAATGACCTATGCAATTAGATTCTAACTTAGTCTCTAATTTAGAATCTAATTGCATAGGTCATTAAAACCTTGATAACTAATATTAGATACCAATCATCTTGACTTAATTGGTCACTAAATTCAATCATTACTTATATTTTGTAGTTATTTAGCAACTAAAATCTAATTTGGTGATTATTTTGGTCACAATTAACAACCATTGCATTTGATAGTTAAAAATTGGTTTCTAAATAATTTTTTTTTAATGAACTTTGAGTTTGGATAAAGAAAATTTCAATTCTAAAATATTTAAATACATTAAATTTGAATTAATATCATTTTAAATTATTTCATTTATAAATTTGTAAATATTTTGTTTGGATGACTAAATTCAAATTTATTGAATTTTAATTTTTCTTTATAAAGTATTTCAATTACTACTAAATTCAATTACCAGTATTTAAATATCAAAGAATCATAATTAATATTAAAACAAATTATTGATAAATAAGCACTATATACATTGAAAAGAAAAATTATGAAAGATGGCAATTGAAAAAAATTAATTCATATTTGTCAAAAGATAGTATCATTGACATTGTCTTATAAAATCCTAGTTAATGTGAAGCAAGAAATAGATTTACAACAATAACAAAAATAATTCTAACAATTTAACTATATATATATTATCAATAAAAAAATCATAATCAATATCAATAAAATAAATAGTCATTTTAATAATATTTCGATATTACTCTCGTCTTCTAAATTAAAATTGAGTTGTGGAGAATATGAAAAAGAAGATGTATGAATCTGAAAATATAAAGAATTTCAAATTTTTATCTTTTATATGTAAAATTTAAAGGGCTAATTTATTTAGTAATCCAATAATTTTCGTAAATTTATTGAATACCAAATTCTTTTGAAATTTCTTATCCAAAACAACATTTTTTTTAAGTATTTCAAATTCCATACATAGATGAACTCTCTTAAAATTTTTCATCAAACTCACCGGAAAAAGTTTCCATCTTTGAAGACAAATACAAAGCATGAGATTTTGGAAAGATAACAAAAGCATAACACAAAAAATCGAAAATAATAATGAAGAAACAAAAATCATAATAAGGTAAAGATATATCAGAAAATTCGTCAAGATTCACACATGTATCTTGATTTGATAGGATAATATATATCATTCATACCTTTCACCAAACTAAATGTTTAACATTTTATAATTACTAAATATTCAGTAAAAAAATTATTTAGAGACCAATATTTAGCTATCAAATAAAATGATCGAATAATTGTAGTTAAAATAATTTGACTTAATTGGTCACTAGATTCAATTATTACTTCTATTTTATAATTATTTAATAATAAATATATTTTGGTGACTATTTTGATCACAATTAATTAATAGTTAAAAATTAATCTTTAAACAACCTTTTTTCTAATAATTAAGTATGACGTGATATAAAGTATATAAGTAGATCTGAACTATTTTAATGCACCAACTCTATAATAATATCATAATTCTCTTGTATTATTGTTAATTATTAATCTTATTTCAAAATATTTTTTCGTGCACTTGTAATTTCAAGGAGATACAATGATAATTTTGTGGTAAAATGTAAGAGGGAGAGATATAAGTCATAAAAAAAAATTTACTATAAAAAAATTCAAATTCTTTTAACTCTTGTGCAATCGATTTACTAATCCACTGTATCATTACAAATTACAATGTTGTTGGACCAAAAAATTAGAATTATATGAAATTTAAAATTACATAATATTTTTTATATGAAATTTAAAATAAGAATTATATTCTTTAATATCTATACCACAACCTTAATCACTAGAAAAAAGTTATTTAGAGACTAATTTTTAGCTATCAAATGCAATGGTTGCTAATTATGACTAAAATAGTCACCAAATCAAATTTTGGTTGCTAAATAACTACAAAATATAAGTAAAATGACATAGGTTACTACAACCTTGATAGCTAATCTTAGATACCAATTATCTTGACTTGATTGGTCACTAAATTCAATCATTACTTATATTTTGTAGTTATTTAGCAATCTAAATTTGATTTGGTGACTATTTTGTTCATAATTAGCAACCATTGCATTTGATAGCTAAAAATTGGTTTCTAAATAGTTTTTTTAGTGAACTTTGAGTTTGGATAAAGAAATTTTCAATTCTAAAATATTTAAATACATTAAATTTGAATTAATATCATTTTAAATTATTAATATCATTACTCTTAAAATTTTTCATCAAAGAGTTTCCATCTTTGAAGACAAATACAAAGCATGAGATTTTGGAAAGATAACAAAAGCATAACACAAAAAATCGAAAATAATGATGACTTTACATAAGCATAAGTATGATACATTGAAAAGGACTTCCAGTGGTATACTGTAGTGTGTGTACATTAAATTAAATAAAATATTTATCGTGTATTATTGTTATAGATATTTTTAAATAAAAAAATTCTATTAACTTTTAATAAGACAATAATAAATTTGCTTTTGGATTTTTTAAATAATAATAAATTAGGATTTTTTACAGAATTTAAAAAGTCTAAATAAAGAATAAACTAATGAAAGTATATTTTTTTGGTAAAACATTAATTAGTAGTAAAGTATAGGTTGATGAAAAACAAGGATGAAGACATGTTTCATTTATATTATATATAAATTTGTCATGTTAGGGACATATTTGATGAGTAAAACTGAGTTTAAAATAAAGATGGTGGAATTCCAGAATATATGTCGCGAAAACCATTAACCACGGAAGAGTGTGTTTGGCTCTGTACCGCACCAAAACGCACGTTATTCTAATCCCAAACACCATTCTTTTTGTACAAACTCAACCATAAGCACACGGTTCAACATATCATGCATCATCTTTTCAAACCTTTCTCTCACTCCATGCCCACAATTCAACATCACAAATAAATTATTAACCATTCTTTTTTTCTTCTTAGATGTTCAATAGGGAGTTTCACTTCATTATTAAATAAAGGGTTTGAAAAGATAAGAAATTGTTGTGGCCATAGTTTGAATTTGGTTTTAGAAAACAAAAACCCGACATTGGGACGTCACTTTTGAAAGTTGTAGCACCTTTCTTTGTCTCTCTTTCTTTTGTGTTTGATAAAGACCAAAACTTGTTCGTAATTTCTGATTACGTGCCTCTTCATAACCAAACACTCCAACTTTCATGGTGTTATTCCTTTGTTTATACTCCAATTTTCCACGACAAAACTTAGCTAAGTCATCCAATCCTGTCATAATTTCGTTATTAATTTATATAGAAATTCCATTTTACATATTATACATTAGCAAGTATTGTAGTTCCCAGATATTCTGGATGTTGATTAATTTATTCCTTCAGTGCCCTTTGGATAAATTAGAAGAATATGATTTTCTTGCTTCTTTTTTCTTGGACTTATACGAATTGACCCTTTACTATTAATAAACAAATTAAAAATACCAATTTAAAGTTAAACTCCTAATTAGTTTTATTGACATCAATATCCAGCCACGGGCTTCTTCTCTCAACAATTTCAATCAAAACTCTGCACTTGGTTCGTGGAGATTAAGGTTTTCTTATGAAAATTGATTGTGTGAGTAATTATTGGAGATTTTTTTAATGGTTGTTGTTCTTCCTGATCATCATCGAACAGGTATGACGCTCAATATAGGATGTACGAGGGAAGTGAGGTAAAATATATATATAAAAAAAGTAAAAAATACTTTCTCTATGAATGTTATATATATATATATATATATATATATATATATATATATATATATATATAAAAGTTATGGGCTGGATTCTCAAGTCTAAATCCATGATAATAGATTAAACATTTATCGTCAAATCTGAGATTTAAGGAAAGTTGGATTAGTGACCCTGAATCTTGGAACTC
>Ga0209489_109538_pt1 | contig 11952 bp, 10 predicted proteins | sample SiratrowhiteBW_FD_187527 | JGI IMG/M metagenome (GOLD analysis project Ga0209489, IMG submission 187527) | Root nodule microbial communities of legume samples collected from California, USA - Siratro white BW (SPAdes) (version 2) | ecosystem: Host-associated > Plants > Roots > Nodule | place... | reverse complement strand
AAAAAATATATATATATATATATATATATATATATATATATAGAATTAACAATAATAAATTTGTTTAATGATTTAGAAAAAAAACGTAATAAAAAATAGTTAAAAGAAATGAAATTAATAAAAATAAAAGTTTTGTAATTGAATAATAATATTTTTCATTCTCATATATTTTTAACTAAATTCAATATTGTCTTTTTTAATTATCAATAATCTGCGTAAATAAAAGCTTTCTCAATCTGATTTTTCTATCATTGAATTTCATAAACTAAATTTTCTAATTTCTATTTCTAGTTATTAGAATAATTTAATTAACATTAACATCAGTTGCTATATGGAGTCATTACTCTATAATTTATTCCTGAACTTATAAATATAATGCATTAACTTTTGGTTCTAATTCCAAAAAGTGATTTTTAGTCACAAAGAGAAATTTAAAGTATGACAATTTAATATAAAACGTTAAACAAAGATAAATTGAATAAACAATATCAAATAAATATCAAGAGTATATTTGAAGTGAAGAAATTACATTCAATCTCAAAAAGAAGAAAATTAGCTACATATGGTAGCCATGAAAATACAAAAGAGAAAGAAAAGAAAGATCTTGATCAGATGGCTAGATGAAAATACAAAAGAGAAGGAAAAGAAAGATCTTGATCAGATGGCTAAGAGAGCGTTCCCACAAATGAGAGATGATAGGTGATGGATGGTTTTCATTGATCTATCCCTCTTTTTATAATGTTCGCCCTTTGCAGTCGGTTACTTTGAGCCGTTATCTCATGATTTGTACTCTAACTACTGCTCTTGAAATTAGGCTTCATAATAGCTTTAAATAGATTTTTAGCCCAGGCTATCTCCCTCGCTCCAGCGAAAAGTCACTTACGCCCCTTTTCCTTTTATTCTGCACCCATTCTCTTTCTTCTTTTAGTTTCAACCTAATTTTTCACAAAATCCGCTCTTTGCAACATAAAACTAATTAAAAACGAAATATCTAACAAATGCTCAAATAAAAACAAAATTAGTTTAATAAAATCTCCAGCTAAAACAGAATTAAAAACAAAATCAACCAAATCTTCCTAAATCCAACCTATAATTAACAACTATCAAAATTCTCCTCTCCTAGTTTCTTGCTTGTCCTCAAGCAAGACATTCAAAACCAATTCTTCTAGATTTTTAAAACCTACATGCAATTTTCAAGCGATTCTCACTTTCAAACTATCACTTGCAGTTTCATATATTAGAATTTCAACAATCCAATGCTTAGATAACAGAATACAAATCTTGACAGGATATTCTCACTCACTCACTTCTCACCATTGTTTCACTCTCAAGTCACATACTTCTCTCTATCAAAAGTTGCTAATCATTTATCAAAACAAATCAACCTTGTATTGAATGAGTCAGAAGGTCTTTCTAAAGGATATAACGTGGCCAGGCTAAAAAAAACTTTTGGTTTTTCTTGAAACACAAAATGCACGAATAGCTTTAAAAATTATAGATACAACTTGAATAATAATGTGGGGATCTACCTCAACCAGAAATTCCTGAACTATCTTCTCTTTTGAAACAATTTATGGCTACTGTATCTTTCTACTTTTCTTTTGCTTAGGCTATAATTGTAGCTTACGCAACTTGGTGGCTTTTCCTGTGTACCCCTTTTTATTTTCTTTCATCCTCTCAGATACTAAGTATAAAATCTGAGAATTCACTGAGATTTTTTTTTTCAGTAGGTACATTCAGTAAGAAAATCTACCTTAGCCTCCTCAGAACAGCCACAATCTTTTAAGTCCAAAAATCCTCTTTTCTCCAACTTGTACCACAATTTCCTAACTATTCATACCCAAGGTGGTTTTCATAGACATATGGCTCAAGGTTTTAATAATATGATACGCACAAATGGGTTTGCAATTGAATTCCCCTCATCTCACCAGGTAGCTTTTTGGCTCTAGTTATAGTTTGCTCTCATTCAACAACTTGCCTTCTTCATTCTTATTAACACAGGGTCAATCTTATCCTAACAAAATCAAGCAATAATCAATGTCAAGAAAGTATGCACTCACAATATACTCTCAGTGTATCACTCCTCTCTTAGCATCATTTCCTCATATCCTGTCAATCAATGTTAATGTTAATCCTCCCAATGTCCTATTGTCTTCTTGATATACTGTGACTACTAGCTCAAGCTCAAAAACAAGACTATACTTATATGCATGCAGAATTTTCAATTAACAGAATTTTCAGTTAACAGACCAAACCCTTTTTACTCAACCACAGCATAACAAACACATTTAACACAGAAAATAACATATCTTACCAATCAGTTCACCCTGTGCCAACATCTTTTACAGTCATCCATAATTAAATTGTATCAGAGCAAGATATATACAGTCATCCAAAATGAAAGAACTACACTACCACATATGTCTCTGATCAATACCAACAAAATGACATTAAAACAGCACAACATCTTCAACCAGCAATTTTCAGGACTTTTCACTTGGAGTTTCTTCCTCTGTGTCACTCCTATTCCTTCCCTATTCTGCATTTCCTTCATCATCTTCTTCTTCAGTTTCTTCTAAGCTCGAGCTCCCATCAGATGATATCACATAAGGTATTGCTGAACCTTTGTGCTTAGCCCCTTTTTTTATTACTGTTGTTTTAATTCGAAAGGATCTTCTCAGAGGACCTGGATGATCTTTCTTTTTAGCAGGAACTTCAACAATAACATTTTCACCACTTTACTTAGTATTAGCATTGGCATTCTCTTCAGTAGTTTCAGCAACCTCCTCAACAACTTCCTTAGCAACTTCCTCAGCCACCATTTCACCAACTTCCTCAGCCACCTTTCCAGCTATGGTTTCTTGAACATTCGCAGCAACATTTTTAGTCTTGTCCTTTGCAACCTCAGCAGTTGCTTCAGCTTCTTCTGTAACCTCAACAGTTGCCTCCGCTTTTTTCTCAACTTCCTCATTCTTCTCAACTCCCTCATTTTTCTCAACTCCCGCAGTGCTCTGCGCCTCATGACAATCATCCTCCCCTCCCACTGAGCTTGGCCGGTCCCCTGGCCAATTCAGATAAGAGGACAATTCTTCATCATCCATATAAGCATTATCCCTCATTGCATGATACATTTGCAGCATAAATCTACATAGAGTACTCTGCTGCTCTTCCAAGTGCAAGATATGCCGCAACAATTTTTTCTCAACAGCTTCCAAGGTAGGTTCAGACATTGAAGCTGGTGGGCTGGGAACTTGATTCCTCTGCTCTGGACGCTCTTCTGGATTGGTGCAATGGTGATCAATGAACTTTTTGTCAATTGGAGTTCTTATTTTTGCCCTTGGTTCAACAATGATCCCATTTTCAGCACACAATCCAGTAATCAATGCAGGGAATCCTAATGTTCCTAGCCTTTCTGCCCCTCGAACACGCTTCCAGTCCACTGTTCTCTGGATCTCATATGAAATTATCTGAGCTACGTTGATGGTATAGTCATCCTGAATCATTGAAAACAATAGGTTGCTCCTAGCAACATTGATGTCAGACACATGGCCTATTGGAACAACATTGGCTAACATGAATGTTAGTCATACTTGCGATAGCGTTCGCATGTCTCCCCTCTTGATGCGTGTTTCCTTTCCAGAGGCTGCAATCTGATAACTTTTGCCGGGTATGCATAATGCCGCAGCCACTTTTCGGTTACTGAACCCTTTCTTTCGGCTACACAGACGCTGATAGTGGCATTTTTCTTCTTGTTTGGGAAAAGGGTTTCCCAAAAAATCATCAATGACTTGTGGACTGTAAGAAATCCACCTTCCCCTCACCATTGTTTTCCTGTGGCTTCTATCATGCCTTTTAGCCCAGACATTCGCATAGAATTCCCTAACAACTTCTTCGTCAAACCTCCACATCGGTTCTGCTAACTTCTTCTAGTTTCGCCTCAACACCCCCATCAGAAACGCATCACAATCTCCAGGTTTTAAGTCCACTCTTCTCTCAGGGAGGAATCTTTGGAACTTGTTTTCATTCAGAAATTTCCTGATTGTGCTCTGCTTGTGGAAGCACGTCGGTTCGTCTTCCTCAGGAGTTTGAGAAGGAATGGCATCGTCAAAGAAGGGTTCGTCAGCCTTTCGTCTCTTTTCCAGTCAGACGGGAGCAGTGTGCTTTACTCGTGGCATTCTTCCTGCAAACCAAGTTTAGTACACACAGAAACTCAAAGTCACTCACTATTCTCAACTATACCAGTAACTAAAACCCTCAGAAACCTCAAAATCACTCTAGCCGCAAACCCTAACGACTCAAATCCACTAACTTCTCGTCCTATAACTACAACACAACGCAGATTCTCAACTGCAATGCAATAGTGGTAGCGAGAGAGAGAAATTTTTTTTCAAATGGAGTAGTGATCTTACCTGAGTACCAAAGGTTTGAGTTTTAGGGTAGAGAGAAAGTCGAGAGCAAAGATGAGAAAGAAGAAATGAAAGCGCGACTGAAAAGTCACTAACTGAAGTGACCTTGTATCACAAGGCACAATCCCATAATATTGCATTAGTCTACGCTAAGTGATTTCTAGCTCAAGCGATGGGACTAGCTCAATCTACAGGCCCATTACCCAGTCTCAAAATTTTCTAAAAAAAATCTAAAATGTAAAAAAAATTCAAAAATAAACTACTTAAAAATAAAAACTAAATCCTAAGAATTAACAGATTAAACACTGGATTGCCTTCCAGCTAGCGCTCGTTTAACGTCATATAGCTTGACGACTGAATTTCATTCCTCCAATGTGATCACTGAGATGAGTTTCTCAACTTCACCCCCTTTGTAATGTTTCAGCCTTTGCCCATTAACCATCCAACTCTTCTGAGTTTTTGCGTCCTCAATTTCAATTGCACCATAAGGCTTAACCTACTTGACCACAAAAGGGCCTGACCATCTTGACTTTAATTTACCAGGGAACAATTTCAACCTGGAATTGAATAAAAGAACAAGCTCCCCTGGTTCAAAGTTCCTCTTCAGCAATTTTTTGTCATGATAAGCCTTGACTCTCTCTTTATATAGCCTTGAGGATTGATATGAATTCAGCCTCATCTCTTCCAATTCCTGCAGTTGTATCTTCCTCTGTTCAATAGAAGCCTTTGAATCAAAATTCAACCACTTCAATGCCCAGAAAGCTCAATGTTCCATTTCCACAGGAAGGTGACAAGCCTTCCCATAGATTAACTGAAATGGAGACATTGCAGTAGGTGTTTTATAGGTTGTTCTATAGGCCCATAGTGCCTCATCTAGCTTTATAGCCCAATCTCTGTGTGATGCTGACACGGTTTTTTCCAGAATTCTCTTCACTTCTCTATTAGACACCTCTGCTTGTCCATTAGTTTGGGGATGATAGGCTGTAGCTATCCTGTGCTTCACTCCAAAATGTTCAAATGCTTTCCTTAATTCTGCATTACAAAAATGAGATCCTCCTTCACTGATCACCACTCTTGGAGTACCAAACCTGCAGAAAATATTTTTCTTCAAAAATTTGATTACTGTTTTTGCATCTGTTTTCTGAGTTGGGATTGCTTTCACCCAACGTGAGACATATTCCACAGCCAACAAAATGTATTCATTTGAGAATGAACTAGGCAGGGGGCCTATGAAATCAATCCCCTAACAGTCAAATATTTCAATTTCCTGAATATTCCTTAGGGGGCATCTCATGTCTCTTTGAGATAGTTCCTGTTCTTTGGCAATTATCACAATGCTGCACATGCATGTGAGCATCTTTGAATAATGTTGGCCAAAAAAATCTTGACTGTAGCACCTTAGCAACAGTTCGCTCCCCATTAAAGTGTCCTCCATAGGGAGAATTGTGACAATGCCACAATATATTTTGAGCTTCCCTACTAGTCACACATTTTCTCCTCAAATTGTCAGCACCTATCTTGAACAGATAAGGATCATCCCAGATGTACTGGTTTGAATCCTTTAACAACTTTCGCCTCTGCTGCCAATCCATGGTCTCAGGTATAATTCCAGCAGCTTTAAAATTGGCCATATCAGCAAACCATGGCCTTTCTTGCACTACTAGTAATTTCTCATCAGGAAATTCATCGAAAACTTCAGATTCCCTAGCAGTAACTTCTTCATTGGCTAATCTGGATAGATGATCGGCTACATGATTCTAGCTTCCCTTCTTATCTTTAATTTCCAGATCAAATTCCTGGAGTAGCAACATCCAGCGAATTAGCCTGGGCTTGGAATCTGGCTTGGTCAGGAAGTACCTGATAACAGCATGATCAGTGTAAATTATTACTTTAGAGCCTATAAGATAAGCTCTAAACTTCTCCAAAGCATAAACAATTGCTAACAACTCCTTCTCAGTTGTAGTGTAATTAATCTGAGCATCATTGAGAACCTTGCATGCATAGTGTATAACATAGAACAATTTTTCTTTCCTCTGTCCCAAAACAGCTCCTACTGCGTAATCACTAGCATCATACATCATCTTAAAACCTATGCTCCAATCAGGTGCAGTTATCACTGGTGCAATTGTCAATTTTTCCTTTAAACATTTGTCGCAACCGGGATCACGACGGGGCGATCACAAACTTTTTAATTTTTTTAATAAAAATGTTTATATTGATAATGGAATCGCCACTATAGCTTTTTTATGGGAAAACTATAGAAAAACCAAAAATAAAAAAAATGCCTACGAACCAAATTTAAGATTCGGGAGTCGATTACGTGTGGGAAAGGTGTCAGCACACCACAACGCCCGTCCTAAGACGGTACCTTTAATTAAATGAATAAAAATAAGTGTGGTTCTACAAAATGTTATTTTTCCCACAAAAAAAATTACAGCAAATGAATATATATTTACAAAAAATACAGTTTAAGAATAAACAATAAAAAAACAAAATAATAACATAGACAAATTTTTATTTTTTCTATTTTTCTTAACCCGACAAGGATTGACCTTGGTCCTACGTATTTCCAAAGGAAAATCAGGGATCACGTAGTTCTAATTTTAAAAGTTGATTAGTAATAGTTTCATATTTTTTATTTTTTCGAAATTTAACTTAATCTTGTTTTTCTAAAAGAAAAAGTTTATATTTGTTTATTGTAAAAATTTTATTAAAACGGTTAATTAAATGTTTTTTTTATTATTTTTTTTGAAAATATTATATATATATATATATATATATATATATATATTTAAATTATTTTTTAAAATTATTTTAAATCTAAATATTTTATTTTTAAAAGTTTATGTAAAAAAAAGGTTCTTTTTTATTATTTTCCTAACTTACTTTTATTTTGTTATTAAAAAAATGTACAACATAAAAACAGTAAGATTAATTAAAAACAAACAATGAATCCTAATACCCTAAGCAGTGGCAGAAAGGATTATAATCGGATGCTTGAGCTACTTTGTTTCTGGAATGATGATTATTTTGGTTTTGTTCTTTAATGTAGCTATTTGGATTCGTGAAGGATAGTGGCGGTTGATGTTAGTTTTTTTTTAAATTGGGAAAAGGGACTTCTTTGCCTTTGGGTTCTGTTTCTGAATTGGTTGCTTGGGTTGAACTTCTGTTTCTGAATAATTTATGTTTTGGTACATGGTTTGAAAATTTTCGAATTTGGGACTTTGCTATTAATTTTCTGGAGTTGGGACTATTAATTTTCTGGAATTAAATTTGCTACCCGACTTTTGATTAACCTGTTTTATTTTTAGAAAAACTGTTTGGTATTCTTTTGAATGGGTCTTTGGATTCACTGAGTTCTGAGGATTTTTGTGGGTGTTGAGTTTAGGTATTTTTGATTCTGGTTTGGGGTTTTGTGTTTATTTTCTGTCTCTGGGTTAATGATATCTAATGTTACTATATCTTTGTTATTGAAATTTACTGACTGTGCTAGCAGCAACCAAATTTGTCATATGAATAATATTAGTTGTGCAAAAAAATACAGCAATTAGATAATCTCAGGATCGGTGTGGTAACAGCAACCGTATCAAGCATCTACCTAATCGTGCCAGTGGCAGCAATCGTCTCATAGATATAATAATTTATAAAAATTAATTTAACAATGCTTGCAAAAATAATTACTCATTGATACTGTACAGGTTAAACAAAACACAACAATACACAGATAAAAAACATGAATATGGACAAAATAAAAAAAACAGAGCAGAAACAAGACAGAATTAAAGGAAGAAGACGAACTCGTTGAAGATTCTTAATTTAGCTTATTGTTCTCTTGTTTTCTATTTCTGGTGGTTTCTACTAGACACTTAGATTTTTTTCAACAGAAAATGAGTAATATTTTTCAATATTCTTCCTCAGTATCTTTTTCTCTCTAAATTTCTAAGAATTTTTGTGTATTCTCTCTCCCTCCCTTTTTCTGTCCCCCAATTTTTCTGTGTCCCAATTTTTCTGTCTCCCCCAATTTTTTTGTCTCCCCAAATTTTTTTTGTCTCCCCCTTTTGAAAATAGGAGCAGTTCTTTATATTTTTGTCTGTCCATCCCTTCATCTCCCTCCATAATATTCATAACACCCTCAATCATGATTTTTATTAAGAATCAATTATTCCACCTCTCTGTATTAACTCTTTTGGCTTAAGATGTTACATTTCAGGAAGAATAAGCAAAAGGACAATAATAATAAAAAGAAAAAATGAATAGTCAGTGAACATGAATAGTCACTAAACATAAATAGCCCCTGAACATAAATAGCCCCTGAACGTGAACGTATGAGTATAGGAAGGCTATAGGAGTTAAATAAGGCTATGGGAGTTTAAATGTCAAAACATGATTGTTTGTTAAATGTTAAAAGCATGACTATTGGTTAAATGTTAAAAGCATAACTACTAAATGTGATAAGTGTGAGAAGGCAAAAAGGTGAAAGTTTAGTTATGAGAAATAAAATTTGTTAGGCACTAGTTAAAGAATTAAAAGGTACTAAAGTTACATAGGAACTTGAATGGGCAATGTGTTTCTGTAAACCTTAGGGCTTATGTGACAAGCACAATTAAGAGATAAGAGAGGTGTAAACAGTAACTTTTTTTATTAGTAAATTAGGCTTCAGAAAATATCTTGCTATCCAGTTGGGCTCACTTAATTTTTCTATTCAATTTATTTTAAGACAGACCCAACACCTCTTTTTTTGTTATTTTATCATTTTTTTACAAATTTCATTTTATCTTATTATTATTATTATTTAATCAAACTTTACTTATAAAGTCAAAGTTCATTTTTATTATTTATTCTAAATTGCAAAGAACTAAACGACACATGTTAAAAAGTTTTAATTTCTTATTTTTATTCTTTTATTTTATTTTTTTTCCTTTTTTATATTTGTAAAAAAATAATTTTTATTTGCCCAGACGAAATTGGGTGTTGACAACATTCAAATGCCTTCTCACACTTTTGATCAAAATTGAAGGTCGTTTCTTTATTTAGCAGATTACACAAGGGCTTCGCAATCTTTGAAAAATCCTTTATGAATCGCCTATAAAACCCTGCATAACCAAGAAAACTTCTGACTCCTTTAACATTGGTAGGTGGAGGCAGCTTCTCAATGATCTCAACCTTTGCTTTGTCCACCTCTATCCCACATTTAGAAATTTTGTGGCCTAAAACAACACCTTCTGTGACCATAAAATGACACTTCTCACAATTCAACACCATATTGGTTTCCACACACCTTCGCAACACCAAATTCAGATTCTCCAAACATGCATCAAATGTGGATCCAAAAACTGAAAAATCATCTATAAAGAATTCTATGCAATTCTCGATCAAATCTGCAAAAATGGCCATCATACACCTCTGAAAAGTAGCTGGTGCATTACATAATTCAAAGGGCATCTTTCGGTAGACGAAAATACCAAAAAGGCATGTAAAAGCTGTCTTCTCTTGGTCTTGTGGATCTATTGTGATATGATTGTAACCTGAATAGCCATCCAGAAAACAATAATAAGCCTTCCCTGCCAACCTTTCAAGCATCTGATCCATGAAAGGGAGAGGAAAATGATCCTTCCTGGTTGCTTGATTCAGCTTCCTATAATCAATGCACATCCTCCAACCTGTGACTGTTCTATTAGGAATTAATTCATTGTTCTCATTATGAATGACAGTCACACCACTTTTCTTGTGAACCATTTGCATTGGACTCACCCAAGCACTATTTGAAATAGGATAAATCATCCCAGCTTCCAGCAACTTCTGCACCTTCTTCTTCACTACTTCTTTCATTGCTGGATTCAACCTCCTCTGAGGTTGTGCAATAGGTTTAAAATCTGCCTCCATGTGAATTCGATGCATACAGTATGCTGGACCGATTCCCTTCAGATCTGATAATTGCCATTCAATAGCTCCTTGATTGAGTTTCAGCACCTCCATCAGCCTTCCCTCCAGTTAACAAACTGCTTAAGATTACTGGTTTATTCAAATCTTCACCCAGGAAACTGTATTTAAGGTATGGTGGTAACACCTTTAATTCTGGTGTCTCCTCTGTAACAGAGTTACCAGTTACCAGTTTCTCTCTGGTTCCGGTCTTTTGCAGAAATTTCTCAGCTCGGTCTAAATCAGTAGCTAAGGCTAAAGCCTCTATATCTCCCAATTCAACTAACTCTTCTATAAGTTTGGTGATAACTTGCAGAAGTGTGTCTAAATTGCCTAAGCCTTTTTGCACCCGCCTATATTCTTCATCCAACACATCAAGCTTGAAACAATCCTTTTTGTCATTAGGATGTTTCATAGCCTCAAACACGTTGAAGCTTACTTCCTCATCCGCAACACATATCTTCAACTTCCCTTTGTCCACATCTATGATTACTTTCGCTATTTTCATGAAGGGTCTTCTCAGAATCAAGGGAACATCCACATCCTCCTCAATATCCATCACAACGAAGTCTACATGAAAAAGGAATTTATCCACCTTAACCAACAGATCCTCAACAATTCCATATGGTTGTTTGATACATCGATCAGCCAATTGCAACGTCATACGTGTAGGCCTAACCTCTACCTCTCCTATTCTTTTCAGCATGGACAAAGGAATTAAGTTAATGCTTGCACCTAAATCCAACAGTGTCTTCCCCACATACAGATTACCTACAGTGATTGGTAATGTAAAGCTCCTAGGATCGCAAGATTTTTGTGAAATTGCCTTCTAAATGATTGCACTACACCCTGCCTCTAATTCCACTCTTCCTTCCTCTGGGAATTTTCTCTTCTTAGTTAACAATTCCTTCAAGAAACGTGCATATGTATGCATCTGCTGCATTGCCTCTGTGAAAGGTATGTTAATCTGCAAATTTTTCAAGATTTCAGTGAATCTGATAAATTGGCGCTCAACTTCTCGTCTGGAAGGTGCATGTGGATACGGCACATGTTTCAAGGGTACACCCTCTTGGACCTTCCTCCAATCCTAGCTTTTATCATATTTTTTCTCATCCTGTGTTCTAACCTCTGTACTCTCTTCCTCTGTAGCCAACTCTGGTTGACTCTCCTCCTCTACTCTGTCTTCACCATTCCTAACTGCTGACTGTTTACTTTTAACAGTCTCTTTATTTATGTCAGAACCAACCTGCTTTCCACAACGAATGGTGATAGCTTTACACTGCTCCTTTGGATTGGGCTGAGTGTTGGTGGAAAACTGTCCACCTTGCTGATTTGCTAGCTGCTTAGCCAATTGACCTACCTGAGTCTCCAAATTCCTCAAAGATGCCTCCTGATTTTTCTGATTGGTCAGAGAAGTTTGCATAAACTTCTCCAAAGTTTCTTCCAGCTTGCTAGTTCGCTCATACAATGTAGGCTGCTGCTGCTACTAAAACATTGGTTGCCTACCAGAATTTCCTGTGTCTTACTTCTATCCTCATGGCTGGTTTGGTGGATTTCTCCATCCTTGAGTTGTTTTTAAGATGAATTTCGACATATTTACGAGTTCTTATAAAAGTATATATATATA
>Ga0209489_109537_pt1 | contig 11953 bp, 14 predicted proteins | sample SiratrowhiteBW_FD_187527 | JGI IMG/M metagenome (GOLD analysis project Ga0209489, IMG submission 187527) | Root nodule microbial communities of legume samples collected from California, USA - Siratro white BW (SPAdes) (version 2) | ecosystem: Host-associated > Plants > Roots > Nodule | place... | reverse complement strand
ATCAATTTAGCAGGGTTCTTGATTTCTACGGGGAGTAGGAATTGGTTGATTAATTGTATGTGAACAATTAATTGAGTTAGTGGAACTTTCTTTGCAAGTGGTGCAGAGAAGACTGGACATAGCCCTTTGTGGTGAACCAGTATAAAATTGATTGTGTCTCTTCTTCTTGAACCCTTCTCTCATAATCTTGATTTGTTCTTGCACTGCATATTGAATTAAATTGAAAGATTGAATTAATTTTTGGTAATCTTGATAAAACTGGTTTAAGTCCTCTGCTGAACATTGATGTGTGCATTGTAACTTGAATTCTATATTGGGTTCTGATAAATCCGCTGTAACAGTCAAAGAAATTTTGCTTATCAGATTGGTTCTTTTCTAAATCAGTTATACATACAAGAATCTAAATTTGTGATTTGATAAAGAATTGGAACTTTGGCTGAATTGGTGTAATACTGCAGAATATATACTCTTGTTCTGTGTTCTTGATATAATTGAATAATTGAATCTGCATTCTGAACAATTTTCAATTCTGTATTAATTACTGGTGTTAGGAAACTTTATCAGATTTGATAATATTGACTTAAATCAAAAGTAGAGTTGTGTTAGGTGTTTTAAATTTGTATTTTGTAATTATGTTTCTCTTTGCTCTCATTCAAAGTTTGATTTTTGTGTGTTTCTGTTCTGAGTGTAATATTGTTATTGGAACTGTGTGAATTTAATCTACTTAAAGTGCTGTTGCGAATTTGGTGTGTGATTGTGAATCTGGTGTGTGATTGTTGTTTGAAAACTGCTATCTGTCTGTACAACAAATTGATTCATTCGAGCCTTAAATCAATTTATTTCTTTACTGCACCCTATATCTTTAGCACTAAGATTCATTAAAGTTTTTCAAACTGTGAAAACTATTTTCAAAGGTTTAAATTGGGAAAAATCTTTCAAAGTTCAATTCACCCCCCCTCTTGAACTCAGCCTAAAACGTTTTCAACTGTCATCTAGCTTACCCTCTCCGGTCCTATCGTGGCCGAAGTAGATTGCATGAACGTCGAAGAAATTGAGGATGCCCATCATCCAAGCGTTAAAAGCTTTGATGAAGGGGGAGGTCGTATCGGACAAAGCTTTAGCAAAGAAGGCCGCCCGTTACGTCTTTATCAGTGAAGACTTATATAAGAGAGGTTTTGCTACTCCTCTCTTGAAATGTCTGGGTAAGGACCAATCGGAATATGTAATGAATGAGCTACATAAGGGCTTTTGTGGGATGCACAACGGTCACAAGACTTTAGCCACAAGGGTGATCCGGGCCGGGTATTACTAGCTGACCGTCCGCCAAGACTGTGTAGTGTATCTAAAGAAATGCAAGAGTTTTCACGAAAATGGCCCTTTAATCCATCAGCCGCCGACTAATCTGCAAGCCATCAGCGCCCCTTGGCCTTTCGCTAAATGGGGGATGGATATAGTAGGACCTTTCCCGCCAGCAACCGGCCAACATTGATTTCTAATTGTAGAGGTAGATTACTTTACTAAATGGATAGAAGCCGAGCCTCTGGCCAATATTACAGCCACCAATGTGCAAAGCTTTGTTTGGAAAATTAGATGTAGGTTTGGCGTTCCTTATGCAATCATAACTGATAATGAACGACAGTTCATAGACAGAAAGTTGGGATCTTTCTTCGCCGAGTTAGTGATTAAACACATCACCAGTTCTGTGGAACATCCTCAAACAAATGGTCAAGCCGAAGCAGCCAACAAAGTGGTTTTATCACAGTTGAAGAAAAGATTAGGAGTAGCCAAAGGAAAATGGGCCGATGAGCTGTTGGAAGTTCTATGGCCATACCGATGCACACCACAAACGTTCATAAATGAGTCCCCTTACAACCTTACTTATGGAACAAATGCTAAGTTGCCCGTAGAGATAGGGGGCGATCATGAGAAGACAGCTGGAAAGCAGGTCACTCAACAGCGAATGTATGAAAAGAAAGTTAGACCTCTTAGAAGAGCTCAGGGAGAAAGCCAAAATAAAAGAGGAGGTTTGCAAACAAATAGCGGCCCGGAGATACAATGCTAAGGTGAATCTGAGAAGTTTCCAAAAAGGAGATCTTGTTTGGCAAATGACAGGTGATGCCCCGAAAGAACTATTCAGATGGTAAGTTCGCACCTAATTGGAAAGGCCCCTACAGGTCAGTCAAGTATTGGGTAATGGAGCAGTGAGGTTGGAGCACCTAGATGGAGAGCAAATTTCTAATACTTGGAACGCGGACCATCTCAAGTTTTGCTTTAGTTAAATTCCGTGTTTTTAGTTAAACTTTTTTTTTTTCGCAAAGACTATTCAACATTTCGCTTTACATTTCTCTTGTTTGTAACTCATGGTGTACTCTTTCCTACCTATGACATTTGTCCCTAAGGAGGGTTTTGGCCAAGGAGGTTTAAACGAGGCGCCACAAGTAATAGAGAGTTACGATTTTTGTTCTTCAAGATGTGTCAATGACAGGGCGACAAGTATTCCTCATGGCTGACTGTGAGGAACGTATCCGCTTTCAATAGCGATCTCAAGTATTCCTCAAGGCCGACCGTGAGGAACGTATCCACTTTCAATAGCAACCGCTTTCAATAACGAGTTCAAGTATTCCTCACGGCCGATCGTGAGGAACGTATCCGCTTTCAATAGCAACTGCTTTCAATAGCGTGTTCAAGTATTCCTCACGGCCGACCGTGAGGAACGTATCCGCTTTCACATGTGAGTTCAAGTCTTCCTCACGGCCGACCGTGAGGAACGTATCTGCTTTCAATAGCTATCTCAAGTATTCCTCACAGCCGACCGTGAGGAACGTATTTGCTTTCACAAGTGAGTTCAAGTATTCCTCACGGCTGACCATGAGGAACGTATCCGCTTTCAATAGTGAGCTCAAGTATTCTTCACGGCCGACCATGAGGAACGTATCCGTTTTCACTAGCGAGTTCAAAGTGTTCCTCACTGCCGACCATGAGGAACGTATCCGCTTTCAATAGCGAGTTCAAGTATTCCTCACGGCCGACCGTGATAGCAAGCCAAGTGCTCACTCATGACCATCCGTGAAGGGCGTAGTTGTCTTCCATTAGGAAATGGTTGGCTTTGTTCATAAAGTTAGCTGTAAAAGGCTACACGCTAAAACATGTACAAAGCTGCGAGAATACCCGAAAAACGCATATTCGAACAACGCGTGCTAAAATAGGCTAAGTTACGAAAATTATATTTATAGAAATACCTACCGAAAAGATAACATTTATATATTTGTTCAATTACAAAATAAAGGATGACTAAGAGTACAACAGCTAAAACTATGGCCGAGTACATGCCATCAAAAAAGAGCCTACACGGCCTACAATATTTACACATTAATCACAACAGATAATATCATCACCACCGACCGTCTTGGATGCCTTGCTGGGAGTCTCTTCATCACTGGCTGCTTCCTCCTTGTCCTCCTCCTCGTTAGGGATGTCCATAACCGAGACTAGCTGACCCTGGTAGAAGTCCTTCCTGTTGTCAAACTTGCCCTCTTTAGCAGGGACCTGTTAGAAGTACTTGGCCTGTCGCACAGTGCTGTCGAACCCAAGGTCGTGTTGTTTGATCAAGAAACCTTTAAGTTCGTACAGGTCCAATGCCTGGGTTAGCTGTGTCATTTTTTGGCCTAAGTTAGCAATATCTAAACTCAGGTTATCTACTCTCTGAGTAGCAGCCCTCTCTTTGTCCTCGGCAGCATGGCATTTTTCTTGAAGAAGATCAATCTCGGCCTTTAGATCTTCTACGGACTTCTTCAGGACCGAGATCTCCCCTGTGGCGGCTTCATTCTCTAACCCTAGATGGTTGTCTGCAGTCAACACAAAATTCAGGGAAGAAGTGGCTTCAACCAACTCTACCTTCAGCTTCGTCACAGTCTCGGTCATTCAATTCTATGACCACGCAGTTAGCCACCATTGACTTCTTGTTTAGGAAATTGAAGGTTGAAGCCATTTCCTGCTCGGTGGCCGACTCCTTCAAATGTTTAGGGGATCGTTGGGAGGACGACCGGTCAGAAGCACGCTCGGACTTCTTCTTGTTATGAGGCTTCGAAGTGGCGGTAGGAGACACTACAGGAGGCCGGAAAGGGGAGTGAACAATAATAGTAATAGGTTCAAACCTCACGGGTGTCGCCTCTATATTAGGAGCTTTTCCCTTGCTGGGCGGTTTGGAAGAAAAACCTTTCTAGGCATCGCTACCAGGCGACCTGGACGCCAGTACATCTTTGAAAACCTTGTTCATGGCCAGTTTGAGTTTTACAATGATATCTGCATAAGGTAAAGTCAGGTTAGCGGAAATAGGACATTATAAACACTAAAAGCAAAAGGAAAACGTACCAAACACAAGGTTGTTTGGGTTCACACCAGAAGGTTGTTCAAGATATCCCGGGCGGGGATACCCCACGGAAGACTATCGAGAACCGATAAAGTCAAGAAATCCTCCGCCGACAGTTCCGACCGCGGCCAAGACGCAAACCAAGCAGGAGACCTCGTCCAATAAAGGGGGAACTTCGGCTTATCCCCGTCAAAAATATACTCTCAGCCCTCACTCCCAAAAGATATTTTAAAAAAAGTGTCTCTTAAAAACTTGTAGGAAGACGAGTAAGGTTTAAATAAGCAATTCCTAGTCTGGCTGACCAAAGATAGCCACCCGACCTTCCTTCCCAGCCGGGTCAAGTAGTGATGGAGAAAGAGAGGAACTGTGGGGGTAATGGCCAAAGTTGTGCACAACACCTGAAAAGCCCTAATATACGTCCAACTATTTGGATGAAGTTGGGTAGGGGCAACATTCAGGGTACGCAAAATGCCCGAACAAAAAGCATCAAAGGGTATGAAGACACAGGAGTCATTCATAATGCATGCGTACATAAAGAAAAAGTTCACCGGCGATGCCCCCCAACAATGGAATACTAGGTCAGACGGAGTACACCGATGAAGGGAAAACACGCCATCAGGAATGGATGGATCTATGAGGTCTTGGGTATCTAACAAAGCTCTAAGGGAGGCAGTTGTTCAGTACTTGGAAAAGGCAGTCCTAACGTCGGTAACCAACCAGTCGTTGTCGAGAGGGTTGACTTCGTCAACATCCTCCGCATGACTACTGGAGTCCGACGCCTCTACCACCCTAGGCCTCTCGACCGGTTCCTCTAGCCTCACCCTCTCACTATCAGGTGACCCGCTAGCGGATCGTCGGTACTAGAGCCACTGGAAGTTTCCCCAATTGGACTAACTTTCTGCTCGGCCACGCCTCTACGGCCGGTCGAGGCATGTTGCCCATTAGAAAACTCAGCAGTATAAGAATGAACAAAATAGGAAGCCATGGTTACCTCGAATGAAGTTGACGACCGAACACTTGGCGGAGCTAATCGGCTAACCCAGTGAAAATGACAGAAAATGACATGGGCTCAAGCGCTATTTATAGGCAAAACCTAGGGCTGACGCGACTGTAGAGTAGCTGTTTGATCAAGACTATTTCGACGATCAAGATTTGTTATCCTGTCATGTCGGGAACGCAAATCGAGATAATGCGCGGGAAATTACTTTCGCAAAAACTTAAACGGTCGGTCAAGTTTCAAATTTCAAGCCTTTTAATGCTCGAACACAATGGATTAGGTTTCGTCATGGTCGGTCAAGTTTCAAATTTCGAGCCCTTTAATGTTTGAGTATAACAGATTAATTTCCTTCACGATCAGTCAGGTAAACTCAACTTTAAACGGTCAGCCGGTTAAAATTAAATCCTTTTCAGCTACTATATCCTTAAGGACTTGGGGGGCCAATGTACTATAGGGCTGACCTGGCTACTCTTGGGCCTAACAGAGCAACAACCAGGAATAATATAAAGAAGGTATAACCGATTCTGTTACAAAATAATAACAAAATAAATAATACAAAAAATAAACTCAACATTATGGGCCCATTGCCACATCTATAAATATAGGTTTGATCACCACACAAAATGTACTTCTACATTTTGTTCTTTATCCCCTGCACACTCTAACCCTAAACTGACTTGAGCGTCGGAGTGCCTGCAGGACCCCCTCCTGGGACGGTGGAATTCGGAGCACTTGGATCAACAAAAAGGGAGAACATCATAAGCGATCAAGGAGCGGCTCAAGGAGACATTGTTGTTGCTAGAGCCAACCGGTCTCTTGCGAGAACAGAAAGTATATGTATACGTAATATAATAATATTTCACCTTAATCTAATAATCTAATTATAACAGGAAAAACAATCAACATATTATATAATAATAATAATAATAATAATAATAATAATTATTATTATTATTATTATTATTATTATTATTATTATTGATCTTTTAGTCTTTATCTCATATTCGAAAGCGTCACACTTATCAAAATATTTGTTCATTGCAATATAATCCAATTAAAACAGGAAAAACAATGAACAAACATCTAACGACTAAAATATAATAACTCACAAATAATATCATATTATATATATAATTATATCATTTTCACACATATTCGTCACATTATATATATAATATGCAATCAAAATATCTTAACCTTAATAATTTCAATGTAAAGTTAAATTCCAATTTTAATATGATATCAAGATGTTTAACCTTTGTATTTTTTAATTCTAAAAGTAATTTCAATTTTATATTGGATCCACTTGTGTAGTTTATAATTCGAATTTCAAATCGAGCATTTCAAAATTGTACGAATAAGCAATTGATGAATGGAATGTATTTAAGAGCACTTAAGAAAGTTTAGTGTAATACCTTAGAAAATAGTTATGCCTAGAATTTAGTTTTAGAGATAAATAAGATAATACCTATATTTTTTTAACAGAAAAGTTGTTTAAGTAAATAAAAGGTAGTTATTTACTTTCTATTTTTATAACAACCGCCAAAAACTCTCTCTCTAAGAAGATATTATCTCTTCCTAAGAAGATATTTTATCTCTCTAAGAAGATACTCTGTTTTATTTTTATAAAAACTATCAACTCTCTCCCTAAGAAGATATTATGTTTTATTTTAATGAAACCACCAATTATCTCTAAGAAGATATTTTGTTTATCAAACTACCAAATCTCTCTCTCTTTCTTTAAGAAGATATAGAGTTTCATTCTTATCAAAACCACCATCTCTCAAACAATTTCTCTTTAAAGTTTTCTACCTTCTCTCTGGATTTGCGATCTCATAGGTTATCAGATTGACAATCAGAGGACACCCCTAGATTCTTAGCGTTGAGTAGATCAAGAGTGTCCGATCAGATTCTTTAACAGAGTTAGGTTGCTTGTGATTTTAGGGTTTTTGAGTATCTCTACTCTATAGAGGTAAGGAAAGCTAGTTTGATTGCTTTTCATAAATATTGTAATTATTTGTTTATTAATGAATTGGATGAATGTTTATGTATTGTATGATGTAGTATCAATGTTGGTGAATAATGTGGTGTGTGATCGAGACATAGTATCTTCAGGAAAGGAGATACCTGTGTTGAGATTATTAGGATGTGCATTGTTTGGGGATTCAATGAGGTATCCTGACTCTACTGGTACATTGGATTCACATATATAAAGATTACCAGTTAGTGAAGAGTTGAAGGAGGTTTATATGGTCCTGTTCGAGGTTTGAAATATGAGCCCGATCAGAACAGTTGGGTGGTATATGACAGGTGCACACCTCTGAGTCTAACTCAATGCATGAGTGTCTTCCGAAAGTAGAGAGTCTAGTGTCTTTGTTTGTGAGTCAGTATATATATGATATAAGATGAAGTATGAAAGCTTAATCTTTTGGTGTTTGATTGAGATAGAAATTTAATTGACGAAAATACATTTTCTTAAAACTCTCTAGCTTACCCTTCTTTTTGTGTGTTGTTTGTTTTGTTTTTAAATCTACGATGATCGTGTATATTATATTACACGTGAGCAGAGGATTTGACAGGTGGTGTGAGTCCCCAGTGAATTGATGGAGAAACTTTATTTTATCTTATTTGTAATTTTATGAAGATATTTTTATTAAATCTTATGTGGAGAAGTATATTTTTGAATACATAATGAATATATAAATTTTTATATTCAAGTTTCTTATATAATTTTTATGCAATAAAGTTTCTATTATATGAAAAATATGGGATGTTACATTTAGTATAGTAAAATTAAGTAAAAGTTATAATAAATAATATATAAAAAGTAAATTATATAAGAAGGAAAATATTGTTACATTTCAAAATTAGCAATGACTGGTTAAACATTCGTGTTCAACTAACAAATCCAATAAAAGAACAAAATAAGGTGAAGTTCAAAGGTGCAATCTTTATTCACTAAATCAAATAAAACACATACATGTTTATTAAAATACACACTACATCAAAATCGATAACAATTCATGTAGCTTACAATGAAGGCGAATTTTAATTCACAGATCAGTCATTAAAACTTCCAACATAGTAAAGTTCTCTATGTAATCTTTACTCAAAGGATATTATTCCTTAAGCTATGGTGATTTTTTTGCAATAAATATATCAAGTTATTTCCACCGACACTAATAATAATAAAAGATATTGAGAAAAAAAAAAACATTGTTTTTAGAGACATACAATAAAACCTTTTTTTTTAATTTGTGTTAAGCATCACTATAAACTTTGACATCTTTGCTAGGTTGAAACCTTAAAACTCAATAATCATATGTCATGACATGAAACATATTATTAAAAGGTAAAAGAAAATATTCAAAATCATAAGGAGACTAGGCCAAAGTCATGACAAATATTTCCCAACCAAGCTGAAAAAAATAAAACAAGGGGGAGTTGATATATTTTATGAAAATACAAAAGTCTAATTTCAAAACATCAGGTAAAAAATCATATCATTTGAACTCTAATTTATTCTCGAGACCCAGCGAAGCCAGCTTGTCAGTACAATGATTTTCCTCACGGAATATATGAGAAACTTTAAAGTCAATTTGTTTACATATCCTTGATAGAAAATTTCTTCTGAATGATAAATTGAACCATCATATTAAATTATTAAGAGTCAGAATCCAATAGAAGAGTCACATTGCGGAACAATTCGACACTCATTTAGAAAACGCGCAAAAGGTCTTGAACGTTGTTCTCCTGATCCATCATATCTTTCGTAGTATTCACCACCACGGTCAAATTTGACAGCTTTGATTTTCTTTCCAAGTTGGAGTTCAACTTCAGCTTTGAAAGACTTGAAAACATCCAAGGATTGGGACTTCTCATGAATTAAGTATAAGTACCCATAATGAGATTAACCATCTATAAATGTAATAAAACATTGTCCATTCCATGAAGCAGTAGGAAACAAACCACATATATCAATATGTATTAGTTCTAAGACATCTTTAGCTCTCTCTGCGCTTAGTTTTCTTTCATTTGTTCTTTTCCCTTTGATACATTCAATACAAACTTGAAAGTCCTTTAAATCTAGGGGCTTAAGAATTCCATCCACCACAAGCCTTTGAATTCTCTGTTTAGAGATATGACCTAAATACTTATGCCATAATGAGACAGAATTCTCATTTAATTTTTGTTTTGTACCTCTTGACTTTGTTTGTAGTATTTCATTGCATAAATTTAAATCAAGCTTATACAGATTATCAGTTAAAAAATCAGAACAAATAACATTTGAGTTTTGTAAGAGACTAACATTATTATTTTCAAAAGAAGAATGATAACCAGATTTGTCCAAACGAGAAACAAAAACTAAATTTCGTCTAAAAGATGGTACATAAAACGTCTCAAATAAATCCAAAAACAATCTAGTGCTAAAATATAATTTGAAGGTTCCTACAACTTCCATTGCAACTTTATTGTCATCTGCCACATAGATGAATCTTTCAGCACCACTTGGTGGTAGGCTCCATAGGCAACCCTGCATAATAACACTTATATGAGTAGTAACAGCAGAATCTACCCACCAAGTATCCATAGGTGCAAAACATAAATTAACTTTAGAATAAACAAAAGCAAGAATCATACCCTTATTTACACGCCAAGCGACATATTTGGCACAATCCTTTCTTATGTGTCCTGTCTTTTTGCAAAAGAAACATGTTAAAACCTCATTTTGTTTCTTTATCTTTTTCTGCAAAGAAGGTGTAACCGCAGTAGCCTCACGCTTTCTTTTATGCTGATAAGACGAAGCCATATGAGAACTTTCTTTATCCTCTTGTTGTAACCTTTCTTCCTCTTGCACACAATGAGATATAAGCTCATTCAAGGACCAAGTATTCTTTAGAGTATTATAACTCACTTTGAATTGTCCAAAGTATGCAGGAGGAGAAATCAAAATAAATACACGAGTAAGTCCTCAAACAACTCTAACTTTAGTGCTTTCAATTTTGAAGCAAGATGAGACATTTCCATAATATACTCCCTTATGTTCCCTTTTCCTTTATACCTCATAGAGACAAGTTTTCTCAAAAGGTTACTTGCCTCTGCCTTTTCATTTTTGGCAAAGAATGGTTGAACGTCCTCTAGGAACTTGAGGAATTGAGCGTTTCATAATCATTACACTCATTCAATTGGATCGCTCCCATTTCTCTATTTTAGCCTCATTAGCATTTTCTTCAATAGCAATGGGTTTGTCCTGTCGAAGAGCTATGTACAAATCCATGCAAGCAAGGGAAATCTCTACAGTTTCTTTCCAAACTTTGAAGTTTGTACCATTTAGCATAGGGATGCTGCTAACTTGAGCAGAAACATTGGCAACTGAAGCAACAACAACTGTATCCATCTAAATATTATTTGTAAGAATAATGGGAAAATCTATACTGAGATACCTGGAACAACATTAACTTTTAATCTTTGGATATAAAAATTAATTATAAGTGGTACTGTCATTGTAGTAATCAAATATTGTCAAAAGAAATCTTGTCAAACATTAAGCCTTTCTTTGGATTGACTAAGTGTTCACATGGAAACTTGAGAATTTGCAACCTATTTATTACTGCATATATTTTCTATCAATTAGCTAAACAATAATCTTCCTTTAGGCCAATTAATGCTCACATAATTAGAGAAAAAATAAATAAATATATATAAACTTAAGGTTCAATGTTAATTATTTGGCCAAACAATAAACTTCCTTTAGGTCATTTATTCTCCGCATAAATAATAAGCATCATATAAAAAAAAATTGCATCTGCATATATAAAAAAAATTGCATATGAGCAGCGAATATTACAATGGAAATAAAGGCTTGGATAAGTAAATCGTATTCAACGTGATAAAAAAAAAATATTACATGTGTTTCAAGGAAATGAACCAATGACATTATTATGTATATCATACAAGCTATTCATATGAATTACCAAAACTGTAACATACAAGAACCAAGGCCACAACACAGCAAAACAAATTATATAAGATAAGACGAAAGGCGTAAACATCAAACAAAATTATGTGTGTTTATTCTTTAAATTCGAATCGGTATAACATCAACATAATCCAATCCAATGATAAAAATTTATTCACAATAATTTAACATGAACAAGACTCTGATACCAATTGATAGAAAAATTCTTCTGAATGATAAATTCAGCCATCATATTAAATTATTGAGAGTCAGAATCCAACAGAAGAGTCACATACCTATATCCATGGATGACAATTGATTACTTGATATGGTTATGATTTTCCTCAATCAAAATCTTCCTTATTCCTCTTGCTGGACTTGAGCGTGATTCTTTTGATGGGGTAAGAGACCACAAAGTTTCTGATTTTGATATATTGGGGACCAACCCTTAACCTCTCCTTTTAGTTTGTTTACTTCTCGGCAAGCAGTTCGTATTAAACCAACAACACGAGAAATTAGGGAGTGTCATTAAAATTATTTTAATTTTTCATTAAAACTGTCTTAATTTCGGACAATTTCGAACATTAAGGAGATCAACAACTAATATGATTATATATATATATATATA
>Ga0209489_109535_pt1 | contig 11961 bp, 16 predicted proteins | sample SiratrowhiteBW_FD_187527 | JGI IMG/M metagenome (GOLD analysis project Ga0209489, IMG submission 187527) | Root nodule microbial communities of legume samples collected from California, USA - Siratro white BW (SPAdes) (version 2) | ecosystem: Host-associated > Plants > Roots > Nodule | place... | reverse complement strand
AAAATTTAAAAAAAAAAAAAAAAAAAAAAAAAAACTAACCTTCAGACTGATCTACATTTGTCTGTGATACAGAATCTTCTACTTCATCTGCATTTGTATTTGAGGATGCCAATGGGGATAACTTCCCATTACTATTAACATTAAGTTGATCAGCCATAACCTCATTGTCAATAGTCCTGATGGCACCACTGTCCCTTGGGTTACCTTCAGAATCACTAATGATGCTTCCAGGGTTTCTCAGATTTTCAAAAGTTAATGCACTGAGCAGTTCTAGAGGTTGCGTGGCGTATGAAGCCTCTCTGGAGATCAAAGATTAAATAGATGTTTTATAGTTGATATACTAAAATGGATGTTCGGAAAATAGGACAAAATTTGCACCTTATGCTTTTAAGTAATGTATCCCAGTCACTCGCACTGAATTGGTGTCCACCTACTTCAATGAGATGCACCAAAGCTCCAAGAGATATCGAGACCACTGTTTGATCTGTTTTTTTCGCACAATCTAACAGCAGACCCAGTAGTGGAGGTAACATAAAACAAACCTCCTGGAAGCAAGATTCCTCATGAGTAATCCTTTTGATATTTAACAGAAATCAAATAAATTCTGAACCTGAACTTCATACATATTTATAAGATAACCAAAGCTACTCCAATAAACTAAAAAAGTCAACACGGGCAATTTTGCATCAAAACTTTAACACCATGTTTGCTAACATTTTTTAAACAAAATTTCACACGCATGCTTGTTTAAGTTACAAGAATAGAAAACAGTACTGTTTTAGTTGACTACCTTATAGAATGTGTTGAAAAGGTTGCATAGCAGCTGCAGCGAATGAATGCTTGTTTCACGAAACCAATCATCATCAGTGGAAATAAAGCCCTCTTTTCCAGCATGTCTCACGTGATCAAAAATTGGAAAAAGAACTCGATGAAAAATACTCTCCCAAAATGGTGTGGAGAACTTGCTACCTCTTTCATTCAATAAATCAAACAAGACTTCAAGAGCACAACTTCTGACCTCTGGCCTTTGATCTGAGGTTAGATCAGATAAACCAGCCAGCATTGGGAACCAATAATGCTCAGTTACTTCCAAAGTCGCATCCAAATTAGCATTAATAGGCATTAAAGCACCTCCAGGAATAAGGCCCTTAAGAAGACAAACAATTAAAGCCACTTAAAGAAGGGGTGTCAATGAAAGGAACGGAACTAATTATTGACAGTAAAAATGAATAAACAGTTTCCAAACCCTTAAACAATGTACATTAAGTTAGCATGCTCCCTTTAGTTTTTCCATAAATTTCTGTTTTCAACATTGGTAGATATCAGTGCAACATCAAGCCAGAGCTTTCCATTTTTTAACTGAGATATCTCTCAGCTTGTGAAAAGATTGAACATTAGAAAAAATAATATCAAAACAGTTTAGCTTCCAACATTGTACATCTCTGTACTGAGATATCAAACCCTCTTAAAACACATGTAGATTGCAGATAAGTCTAGTCGGCCAAACTTACTTGACTTTGAAATAAACATCTACCCATTATTTTCTATTAGTGTGTGTGTGCACACATACTTTGTGTGTGAAACCTTCAAATAAAGGAAAGCAATGTCCTACAGATAACCCGACAAACCTCTGCAAGACGGTCCTCACAGATCCGCAGGAGTGCAATAGCCTTCAAACTAATGCGATGTGAACTTTTATTGTTGGCAAATCTAATCAGGCAATTCACGCAATCCATAAAACAGTCTCCCACTACTTGATCAAAGTGTTCTAAGATGACTGTAAAATTGCAACGTGTTAGATACACCATAATTGCAACAGTAGAATGCATTGACACAATCAAAGAATATCATTCCTACCCTGCTCAACATTTTCAAATGCACTCTCCACAATTGATTCTAATTCATCATCTGCAGAAGCTGTAAATATCATAAATACACTCCGCCACCCAGACTTTATGCTTCCAACCTTAGATTTTATCATCTGCAATACGCAACAGTTCCAGCTGAACTTCAGTTAATGTATCCAATGATATTAAGCTCAAATGCAAGAAGAATAAGAATTTATGCCTACAACACCTGGACAATGCAGTCAACAATTAGCCTCCTTTTGGATTCACTTTGACTATTTCGCATAAGAACAACGAATGGTTTGAGAATATCATTTTGGAACGAGAACTTGGCCAGTTCAGAACGCTCCAAATACTTTATACTGAGCTGTCTTAGAGAATCTATGGCATACATAGCAATTTTCTCATCATGATGACTCCCTGCTGATATAAAGTGATTTGCTAGAACAGTCCAGATTCTAGCCCATACCTTAAAAACAATTAGAGCTTAGAAATGCACTCAGAGCAGCATCAAAAAGACAATATTATACATGGGATGGAAGGACACTATAGTTCAACAATTAATGGAATGAAACCAAAGCTTGTTAGCAATAATAGATAGCTTGAGCAAAACGATACTTTCAAATCATTTCTCGGTAATCAGTAGTTATCAAAGCATTCATACATGTACAGATATCAAAGCATTATATATGCATACACTAAATCCAATTATTGAATTTCCTCAAGGAAACAACACATATGAGCCAATACATTTAAACAAAAAATTAGCAATAACAAAAGTTTAATGGCTTAGAAAATAAGGTGAGCAGAAACAACTGGCAAAGGTAACTGATAAAACATGAAAAAAAGAAAACTTATAAGACATGAAACATTACAATGATGAATAAAAATTATCCAACTGACAGTTGATAAAAGATATACCATTCGTATGCGAGCCATATTATAATAACTAATTTCAACAAGCTTCTGCAAGCTGAAGACACGAGCTGGAGTTTGTTTTAGCTCTTCAGCTGATACACCACAGAGAGCGGTGAAGAATTCGACAACTGAATCACTAGGCAGTTTGACACTATTCATAAAAACTTGTTCAGCAGGTTTCCCAGCTAATTCTCTCAGAGATTGTACAACAGCATCCTTGGAGATTTGATTTGACCCATGCATAACAGTAGCAGAAATTGAAGGAGTTGATGTTATAAATTCAAGGCGAGAAACACATTCCAGAACTGCATTCCATGTGTCTTGAAGAGCACTCATATCTGAATCACACAGGACCAACAATGTGCGCAAAGCTTCCACATTTTTACTACGCATTTCCTTGGGGGCATGCAAGAAAGTAAACCTGAGGTGTCAACAAAGAAACTAAATGAACCTGGTCAACTGTACCAAATATCAATCTTTCTATTCAGTATTCTCGTGCATGATGCACCATCTTTCCCTAGCATGTCAAAATAAAGAAATAGCAGACAACTTGTAATAATCAAAGCAACACTTTTTGGTTGATGGTGGGATACAGGAATCTATACCTGACGAGAGATGTTAGAAATGCATATCGCATGGTATCCATTCCGAGAACAAACGTAATATGTATGCCAGCTTTAAATCCCTCCATCAACAAAACAACTCGAGGCTTGTTATCACCTTCCTCCATGGTTACAGAAAAAGTAGCAAGCAAAGGCCACCCAACAGCTTCCACCATGGGTCTTACAAGTTCAATCTGCTGGGCAGTGTAGAAAACTCCTCTTTTCACCTCTTTATTCCTGAATATGGCTTGTGTTTTCTTAATGATGGCCTCACTTTCAGACTTGGCATCTCCGGATGACTTCCTTTTAGGGAGTGCCAGGTTAAGAATACTGACAAGGCGTCCTTCTTCACCCTCTGGCTTCTGTTTGCTGCTTTTCCCAATTAAAGATGTGTCATCTTTCATTTTAATCTCCTCTTTGACAATGGAATCATAGATCTCTTCCAGTAGTTCCCTAGGAGCACATTCATCTGGGTCATCCCTAGCATTCATGCGAACAAAATCTGACTTGGCCATCTTGGGCCACACCATTGGATTATGAGCATCAGTATTTAACATAATAACAGCATAAGCTAGCACATATGCCGTATCTGCATTTTTAAAAAGGCCTGGATTGTCTGCACAGTATCTGTATAGACAGCATGCACAAAAGATATAAATTATTAGTACAGGTACAAGGTGTCAAGCCCATGAAATATAAATTATAAGAAGACATAATATGCATAAAACAGTGTTAATTTTGAACCAATTGAAGCAGATTATTATGACATGACAAGTAACCAAGATTTGACACCTCACAAAACGATGAGACATCTTAACCTCAGTCCATATGAAGATTAACAAATAGAACTTTCAGTTTTCCTTTCTTCCCTCTAGGTAGGTTCAAGGAAATCAATAACTGACTAGCACACTGACTTGTTAATAAAACTCTTAAAAGCAAGAATGGTGATGCATAATTATTGTGCACATAATCATCTACAATATCCAGCACATAAGGAGATTCCAACAAAGATGCATAAATGAATACATCTAATTGTTCAATCACAGTTCTAGAGATAGGACAGCCACTCAAGAAAGGGGAATGAAAGGAATTTGAATGTACAAAAATCCCATTACCTCTCTGCAAACTTTTCCATGATCCGATCTATCTTTTGAGCTTCCCCAGGAAGTCGGAATCCTTTAAGAAACTCCCTGATTGCAGTATCAAATTTCAATCCAGAAAATTTCATTGAATCTACGTAAGCATGCATCACAGCAAGGGGGAACTCTTCATGTTGACCTAAATAGTCACCAATTGTAGCCTGAAAGCAACCAACACTTACATATTCCAGACCAAATTTAGATGCGATGGTACATAAAAAATACTAGAGAAGAGTCACAACCTTATCCAAACTGGGAGTGTTTTTCAAAAATTGAGCAACTGAAGCAGGTGTGTTTTCCACCAACTTGTTTGATATTAGATACTCCACCCCCTTCATTGGTTTTCTGTTGAACTAAAAGATTATTAAAACCGTAAGTCAGCCCCCAACCATATGCAAAAGAAGGTTGAGACAAATTCCCCCTTCCCTGTTAAAATACTTAAAAAAAACATGATCTATACCTCAGCAATGGCAGCCTCCAACGTGGATTTATGAGCCTTAGCCTTCTCAAAATCACTAGTCACATCTTCCCTAACTCTTATTTCAGAAGAATCTTCAGCCGAGATCCCTTCTTGCTGATTATTCTTTAACTTTTCCAAATCCCTATGTGATTGCTCCCAATCAACCAGTGATTTAAGCACACTCACAAGACCCTGAGAAAGACAAAGAAAATGCGATCAACCAGCAACTTTTATGAAAAACATCCATTCAACAAATTAACGACTAAAAAAAACAACTAAATATACTTGAAGTGATGAGCCTTTAATTGAAGCAGTTTGAGAAACAACAACTGAATTTGGATCAGCATTTTGAGTCCCTTGAGCTATTTTGGACAGAGTAGTAACCTACACATTGGTTTAGAAAATAAAAGATTGTTATATTTATCATAGAGGGCACAACTAATTTACATGCTATCTATATGCCATAATATATTATTCAGTAAGATTATACCATTCGTTCAAACAAGTTTGGTGCCTCAAGATCACAATCATAATTCACAAAGATGTCAACAAGCATTTGTGGATCCTTACATACTTTCTCTAACATCCTGCAAACCCATACTAAACCAAATTAATGAGGAAAGGGAATGACAATGAACACAATAAGAAATTTCATTCACAAAAATTCATTGACATAATACAAGTAAATTTTCAATCAACCAGGGAGAACAATATACCGAAGAACACTAAGTTTTTGGTTGACAGGAAATTCCAAACCATCCAGTGGTCTAAGAACAATCAATGGAAAGAAGATCCCTATTTCCCCCTGGAAACAAAATAGTAGAAAAACAAATGAGACATCAAATTAACATTATTTTCCTGCTGAGAAGCTTCCGCTAAATCTGCAGAATAATATGCATACTTTGAGACTCTCCCTGAACCGCAATAACAGCACCAAGAATATTCCAGTTGCATACTGCCAAGAAATAATATCGATATCAAAATTTGCATATAGATACATTCACAAAGAGAGATAATGTTGTTCAATAAAACCTGAAATATGACAGGGGATTGTGAAACTGAAGCTCGTAACAGTGCATATGAAAGATATGCCTTCACTGAATCAATAAAATGGAAGTTCTTTGTAAATGAGTGGCTGACTCCCTCCAACAAACCCTGAAAAATAACATAACAAACATGTGACTGTGAACAGTCAAAATAGTAGCTTTCAAAGAAAGAAAAGCTTGAATACCAAATTTTGAAGAACAACGATGGAATATTTGCTCCTATCCTATCTACTCCCACATAATGCTACACTCTAACCTTAAAATGGGCAGAATTGAAAATTATATTAATCAGCAATATGAAACTAATTGTGTCATGTAATTGCTCTTAAACAGGAAATTTCTTAAACCAACAGTACAATAGCAGTAGCTGGTAGTTGTGCTGTGGATTATTTTCTTTTTCAGGGCTTCACAAGACCTTGATCCTGTGAATAATTGAGGCCATATCTTGTATTCCTAGCCTTTTTTCGTATTCAGTCCTTCATTTTTTTATTTTCTCTTGAAGGAATCTTTTTGTGGCTACTTAGTGGGATTCATTCACATGGAAGCTTTCTTATAATTTTTAATTCATAAAAAATTAAAGTAATTGCTAAATATTCAATAATACAAGGTTACTTGCACATGCAGTCACCTTTTCCAACCCTTGTAATTTCTATAACCAGAGTAGAAGACTGCACTTTCCTTTCACCATGTGTTTCTGGTTTTAACATTAATAAATAATACAATTTACTGAAAGAATCCAAAAGCGAAATATTTATTTATCATGTGGGTGAAGAAATCAACTAGCAACAATGTTTGGCCCAATAATGTGAGAAAAGCGGCTTTCTGGACAAATCAAGCCCAACTGGTTAATGAACAAGATCAAGGGCTCAGAAGGTGTATACAGCATAACTGAAGAGAAACGAGGAAAATGAAAAAGCTAGGACAACTTGCTGACTTGGCAAGTTACTTATGCACTTATGCTGGAATAGGTACTAATGTTTTAGGAGATTATTATTACACCAGAGAAGGGGGGAGATAAATATTTATATGTTGGTTTGTTAATATTGACTATTGAGTAATACTATCTTATTTTCTTTTGTACGGTCTCGCTCTAACAAGGATTGCAGTAATAACAGTTTCATGAAGTGGTTCAAACTAGTCCAATGCAATGCATATAGAATTACATTTCCCATAATCAATATCATATGCTAGTAAACCACTTCAATCTGTGATGTCTTAGACTTAGTCACCAAGTTTACAACACTATATACGTAAACTAGTATCTAAATTTTTTTTAATAGAAAGATGGGACATCTTGAAGAGTAATAAAAAAGGACAAGGAGTAATCCTTCCATAAGACTCTGCATTAAATACTAAATATCAACAGCAAACAAAATATTATAAATTTTATTTCCTTGCGTTGGAGTGCAATAGAAAAATGCGGGGGTAAATCTTAGGTTTTGTTAGGCAGTTCTTTAGGTAGTTCACTCAGCTTCTAACAACTATATTCACAATTCTAGATCTCAACCAAGGGTAACATCATTGAATGACACTAAGTCAGCCACATAAAATAAAATGCACCAGGCACCAGCAGGTTGGTCCATAATTAATAAAGCAAATAATTACTTCTGCACGATTACCAGTAACATAATATTCCAATGAAATATTCTTCAGCTATTAATTAACAAGTAATAGAAGCTGAAATCACTGTATGACCTGAAGAAGCTCAAGAGACAATATCCTTGTCTTGGTTGTAACTTCGTCATTATCTTCCTTCATACCCATCTGCAAAATTTAAAGTGTGAAGTATAGTTAATGTTCAAAAGAAACTAACCACCATTTTCTTGTCAAAGTGAGATAACCAACCTTGCAAAGAGTGCGGAATACCAACAAAGCATCGCGTTGTACTATGCCCATGCTCTCCAAGTCAATCCCACTTTACAGAAGTAAGATAAATAGTTAAGCTTCTATTCAGAGTACAACATAAATGGATATCCAAAGCACCTATCATATTCATGTTTCATACCGTGTTATCTTTTTACCGTCTTCAGTATGCACAGCCTTGTCCAGTACTGCTTCTAAGCCCTATACAAGACACACAATATTGTCATAATAAGGGAATGCTATGCGTTTAATACATGACTAAACAATTGATTTACCTTGATATCAGCACCCCCAGCAAGATTTTGAATTTCCTCAAGAGATGTTGGAGACGCATCCTTGGCTTGACTAAGGGCATCACCTAAACTCATTTCTTTTTCGTTTGAGTCTCCGGTTGATGATTCATCAGCTTTTGGGTTCAAATTCTCTGCTGAAGCTGCCTTTGAAATTGTTTGGCCACCAGAACCAGATGGAGCTTCAACCTGAAAATTTTGATGGGCACTTAAAAATATTTACTACAAAAGCCATAAGCCAAATATGCACTTAATAGGAATTTTAGAAACCCAACCGGATCAGTTTCCATTCTCCTGAAAATGATGCTGATCATCTGTGTAAGCATTGCCTTTGATGTTGCTTGGTTTATAGGGCTCTTGCTACAAATCCATAACAATGAACTCAGTACGACAGATTAGCAATAATGAGCCTTGAAGGCAGAAAGGAAATGATCAATACCTATTCAGAGCAATATTGTAGCATACTCTGATTACTCCCAGTAGAGGTTCGCCATGTACTGAATGATGTAAATAAGAATTCAAAAATCACAAAAAAGAATAAATAACAAAATATATAAACATATTAAAAACAAGGAAAGAAAAATCAGCACAAAGCATCTTCAAATACATCAATGCAATAGACATCTTCTGGTAGCACAAGGTGATCTTCTAACCACAGCACCAATATAAATGACCATGCTGACACAGTGAAAGGACAGTAAATGCACAACAAATGTATGCAAGACAGTACAATTAATTTGTACAAAACCATTGGTCTAAGCCTCAACTTGTACATATGTTTCAATAATGCATGAAAGAAAGCGAATGTATTGGTAATCTGATCTTTTCTATTAATGAAATTTATTTTTCTCCCCTTTCCTTGACACAACAGTTTAGCATCTTTAGTCATGCCTAATTGGAGCTTGAAAGTCCCCACTTCCGATGTTAACTAAAGAAAAGAGGTATAATAAAATGAAGAGAAATCTAGTCAAACAAAAACCTACAGGCAAGCAGCAAAATCCTGAAGCTAGAATCATAAATGGACATAAGCAGACCTAGCTCATTAAACTATCCAAGCTCATTCTTCAAACAAGTCAACCCATCAATAATCACCTGGGCAACATGACCTCGTAACAACTATACTATTGTCAACGTTCAATTGCAACTAAAACCCCCAGTTTATAACCAAAATCCTCCAAAATAGAGACCTTTTCCCCAAAATGTGCTTCTCAACAAGAGAAACATTTTCTAAGGTAGAGACACCAATGGTCCACAGGAAGTGAATCCTTGAGAGATATACATCCAAGAAAAAACAAAAAGTGGATTAAAAGCCAAATTCTACACACAAACCTGTATGACTTTCTCAGAAAAAAAAAAAAAAAAAAAAAAAAAAGTATTATAACACATAATAAGGAGAAAAGTAAATTGCTCTAACATTCCCTTTAATAAAATTGCAGCCAAACCAAAGTAAATAAGTAATTCAGATAGATTACATGCAAAACTAAGATTGTACTGAGCCTACTCTTTTTTCATGGTTATTTTGTTTAGGTACATTACCATTGTTTTCCAAGAATCTCTGCTATGGCCATAAGATGTAAATTAATCTTCTTTAGCTAAAGCCTTCTTCTAAGCTTTAAAGATTTTCTTTTTGTTTACCTCACACGATAGAATTTTGAAGATACCTTGCACAGCATGTTATCAGCAGACATACATAACAAAACAATGCATTCTTCTCTATTACATTAAACATACCTCTGAATTTTGTAGAAGCCACAGCAGTAAGAAGAACCTTCAGCACTTGGAGAATGGTACTGCAGGTGATTTTAAAAATGAATAGGTGTAACAGGAAATATCCATCGTGTAACCATTAACTATGTATAGTGATTTGCATACCTGTCAGGTGATGAATTGTCAACACAACTGCAAACCATGTTTAGAATGTCTGTAAACAATGGGACATTTTTACCACCCTCTAACCCAGGATCTCCCTCCAAATGGTCATATGCAATAAGTTTCTATATTAAGAACAATTAGTCGGAGTAAGTAACCAATTTAGTATGAACAAGGGCAATACCAACAGTCAAATAGTGCCAAGAGGGTATGATCGTACATGAAGACAATCCAAAGCAGATTCAAGGATTTTCAAGTTCTTAGTCTCAAATGCAAGACGAAGAGGATTTAAAACAATTTCTGCTTCAGCTCCTTCAAGTGTATTCCCAGCACTAGCCAAGACAGCATTAATGTTTCCAGTCTTAGGCCTGTCGTCTGAAGCATGCTCAGCCTTCTCTGACTGATTTGCTTCTGTCCTAGTTGCCACTCCATCATCAGTCTCGTTCGCACTAGTAAAAAGTTTCAAATATTAAAACCAAAAGCTCGATCCCACTTCCGCCAAAAAAGGACAACCCACTTCCAAAACGCATTAATAACATTCTATCTATTATCAATGTTTATTCCAAAACATCTTACCTGCCAGATTCAGCAGAGGGCGCAGCTTGATTGACCTCGCTCGGCTTTTTCTGGCTGACCTCTTTCGTGACATCTATACAATTACAGAGCACACATCAAACATAACTAAATAATCAACGACATAGCCGTTTACCAGCATCATCGTAATTAGCGAGCTAAATAATCAATGCGACCAGTCAAACATTGGAAGCGGATAATTATCTTATCTAAATGGAAAAGAAAAACAATGAAAAAGTATTAAAGGCATTAGATAGCGAAGAAAGAACTTGAAACAGGGATCTAGGGTTGAAACCTGTGTAATTCTGAATAGCTTTCTGGAGTTCCGTAAACTTCTTGCCAGAACACTCCTTGAGCATAGAATCAAATGCTCGAGTGACGAAACCCCCGGCTGCACCTCCGGCCATTTCCTCTCACTCTAATTGCTCTGCGTCCAAGCACGTTTTTCAGCAGCGTCTCGGATCGCGGACGGCGCGCAATTTGGAATCAGAATGCAGAGGAACCGAATTGAAGATCATCCGAAATCGGAAACGAGATCGTTGAATGTCGGGGAATGTGAGTTGTCCGGCGGCGAGGGAATAGATGCCGGAAGAGGAATTGGAATTGGAGCTGGGAAGAGTGTGAGGAAGAGAGAGATCTGAGAAATGGAGAGAAAGAAGGGTGTAGATCTGTCTTAATGTTTTATGTCTGTTTTGGTCTCGTACTGCCAAAACAATACTATTCCAACCATGTTCTTTCCTCAAATGAATTAGCTCAATTATGGAACATACAGGGACTACTGTGCAATTTTATTTTTTATTTTTTCCCCTTCTCGTTTTTTATTGGTCTAGTCTCACTGCCGAGTGATTGTTCCTGCACCTCCATTTCACCTTCATAGTTTTTCAAAATTCCCAGTACGTAATAAAAAGATTAAAATGTCTTTTGTTTATAACCACTATACCATAATAAATTGCTAGTTGTACAACTTGTAAAACAAAACAATTTATAAATATATTGTTGGTTACAAAAAAAATTTTAAATGTATTGCGTGTTATACAACCCGTAATGTAAAAATTTTAAAAAACATATTGCGGGTTCTACAACCCACAATGTGTTTCAAAATTTTTACACTATGAGTTGAAGACGAAGGACATTTTGGTTCAAAATGAGAATTTTGAAAAACTATAGAGGTGCAAGAAGTCGTCATGGAGGTGTAAGAAGAATCACTCCTCACTGCCATGCCTTTTGGGCTAATTACAAGCAATTGCTTTTTGCAACCTGGTTTATGTCTTCATCGGTATTGAAAACACAAAAATGCCCTTTGCTGTTGAAAACACAAAATATAAATATATATATATATATATATATATATATA
>Ga0209489_109533_pt1 | contig 11964 bp, 7 predicted proteins | sample SiratrowhiteBW_FD_187527 | JGI IMG/M metagenome (GOLD analysis project Ga0209489, IMG submission 187527) | Root nodule microbial communities of legume samples collected from California, USA - Siratro white BW (SPAdes) (version 2) | ecosystem: Host-associated > Plants > Roots > Nodule | place: USA... | reverse complement strand
AGTTTGGATTAGACTGTGTTAAAAATGGAATAACTGATTTTAGGTTGTTTTTGAAAATGCTTTCAGAAAATGATGAAGTTATTCAATTAGCAAGATTCACTTAATTCTGAAAAATTCAAGACAATCAGCAAGAACAATAAAAAGAGAGAGCAAGAGAGAATAAGGACACAACAGATTTTTATACTGGTTCACCCAACAGCAGGGCTACGTCCAGTCCCTTACACAGTAAGGATTTCACTAAACTGATCAACTTGATCCAGTTTACAACTTGCCTACAGCAAGACGACATTACACTCTGCAGCCAACCCCTGCTGACCCTACAGTAGACCAAGAAACACCACAGAATCCACTGTGTGCTTCAATAACTCCCTTGCTGAAACCCACAGCAAGTAACGTTATACAGAGCCCACTGTATAACCCAGAAATGTCTCACTGCAACTCACAGTAGACCACTGCTGATCCCACAGCAGAACCGGAAACCACACAGAAACCCACTGTGTGTTTCATGAACACCCTTGTTAAAACCCACAGCAAGTCGAACCCTGTACAGAGCCCATTGTACAGAACAAAATTACCAACCCAGGCAATTCAAAAACTCAGAATAAATGTCAAAACAGATGATGTATGAACAAGGTTACTGTAATACAAGCACTTCTATACAAACGAATACAAAAGAAACAAGTAAAGGTATAGAAGGCTTAGTCTTGATGATCAAATCAGCGAAGAACAGTCTCAGTCAGATGATAGCTCCAGCAGCAGTTCAAGAAAACCGTTCTTGATGAAAACTTTGATTGATCTTTGATCATAAGACTCGCGGGCGCATTTGCTCTTTTTTCTCTCTTTGGAATCTCAAATTTTCGTGCTCAGAAAATGTGTAAAATGATTTTCGTTAACCTCCAAAAATTTTGCGCCAGCTATTTAAACATAACTGTCATTTAAAAATTTAGTCAATTAAATAGTCTACTGTTTTTCTCCAGTTAGTTAAAACAGTTATTTAAAACGCAAGTTTTGATTTTAATGATTTTTCAAAACTTTTGTTAATTCAGAAAATATATTTGGAGCTTATCATTGATTAAGATTGTATGCTTCACTAATTAGACCTCAACCTTACCCTACAACACACACTCCTAAGTTCTAGACCAAGTCTTCAATCTTCATGAAGTCTTCATGCATTCCACATATGCTCATAAGGTCTTGAACATCTTCACTTGGTTGGCTTCATCAAATCATCACAGTAGCCCACTGGTGCTAACAGTGACAATAACCGAGGGAAAATACTTGAAGTTGGTGATATTGGAGGAAATGATAGAGTAATCATCAAAGATGTGTGGAAGGATTAAAGCACAACTTGCTAAGTATCAGTCAACTGTGTGATAAAGGGTACAAGATCATGTTTGAGCCTACTCAATGTCTTATAACAGATTCAAAATCTGTTGAAACGGTTCTTGTAGGTAAAAGAGTGAGTAATATCTACATGCTTAATGTTTCTTGCATAACATCTAGCATGAATTGTTTGCTAACCCGAGATGATGAATCTAGGTTGTGGCATAGGAGACTTGCACACATAGACATGCATCATTTAAATAAGATTGTATCTAAGGATTTAGTAATTGGTCTCCCTAAGCTTAAGTTCGATATTTGGTCCTTCTAGAACCATGAGCATAGGTGGTAATTTCTATAGACTTGTAATTGTTGATGATTACTCACGTTTTACCTGGACCTTATTCATTTCTTCGAAAGATCAGACTTACCATGTGTTTAAGAATTTTGCCAAAGTTGTACAGAATGAGAAAAACAACAGCATAGTGTCTATCAAATCAGATCATGGCAAAGAATTCCAGAATGAGAAGTTTAACAGATTCTGCAGTAAGCTGGGAATCAAGCACAACTTCTCAACACTAAGAACTCCACAGCAGAATGGAGTTGTAGAAAGGAAAAACAGATATTTGGAGAAACTGGCCAGAACGATGTTGAACAAGACTGGACTACCCAAATACTTATGGGCAGATTCTGTCAGCACAGCGTGCTATGTACTAAATAGAGTGCTGATCAGACCCATACTGAAGAAAACTCCATATGAACTATTCAGAGGAAGAAAACCGAATCTGTCTCACCTAAAGGTCTTTGGCTGTAAGTGTTTCATACTTAATAATGGTAAGGACAACCTGCGTAAGTTTGATTCCAAGTCTGATGAAGGTATTTTTCTGGGTTACTCACAACATGGTTATGCTTATCACGTCTATAATAAGAGGACTATGCTGGTAGAAGAATATGTACATGTGAATTTTGATGAAACTAACCTAGTTATGCAGGAAAGACCTAAGACATGTGCAGATGATGAAATTCCAATTATTCAACAAGCTGGAACTGAACTGGAAAATAAGACTGAAGAAACCAGTGTTCTACCAGAAATTCAGTCAACAGAACCAGAAGATCAATCTAATGAACAAGAAGTTGTTACTGACAGGATCAGTTCAGGATTGCCTAAGGAGTGGAGAGTTCCTAGGAATTTGTCATTGGATAATGTAATTGGGCAGATGCAGAAAGGAGTTTCAACCAGAAGTACACTGAATCAATTCTGTGAATATATGGCATTTGTCTCACAAACTGAACCAAAGACTGTAGCTGACGAACTGGAAGACAGCAATTGGATAACTCCTATGCACGAAGAACTGAACCAATTTGCCAGGAATGAGGTCTGGACACTTGTTCCAAGAACCAGTGGGATGAATGTCATTGGCACCAAGTGGGTGTTCAAGAACAAGTTAGATGAACATGGTGTTATTGTGAGAAACAAAGCTAGATTGGTTGCAAAGGGTTACAATCAGGAAGAAGGAATTGACTATGGAGAAACTTATGCACTAGTGGCAAGACTTGAGGTTGTGAGATTACAGCTAGCCTATGCAAGCATGAACAAATTCAAATTGCACCAAATGGACGTCAAGAGTGCATTTCTTAATGGCTACATAGATGAAGAGGTGTATGTTGGTCAACCTCAGGGTTTTGAAGATCATAAGCATCCCAATCATGTCTTCAAGCTAAAGAAGCACTATATGGCTTGAAGCAAGCACCTAGACAGTGGTATGAAAGGTTGAGCAGTTTCTTGCTATCTCATTCATATAAGAGAGGCAAAACATATAAGACTCTATTTATTAAGAAAGCATGTTTTGATATTATTCTAGTTCAAGTCTATGTAGATGATATTGTCTTTGGATCCACTAATCAAAATCTGTGCAAGCAGTTTGTTGCAGCTATGCAGGGAGAGTTTGAAATGTCCATGATGGGCGAGCTCAACTACTTCCTTGGATTACAGATCAAGCAACTGAATCATGAGACTTTTCTAAGTCAAACCAAGTACTGCAAAGAGTTGCTGAAAAAGTTTAATATGGAGAGCTGTAAAGAAAGTGTACCACCTATGACAACTAACTGTTATTTGGATTCAGATGAGAAACGAGCCAGTGTGGATCAGACTAAATTCAGAGGATTAATCGAATCATTGCTCCATCTTACTGCCAGTCAACCAGATATCATGTTTAGTGTGTGCCTCTGCGCTAAATTTCAATCCAATCCTAAGGAGTCACACTTCACTGCAACAAAGAGAATTATCAAGTATTTGCAAGGAACTATAAACATCGGACTATGGTATCCTGTTGATGTATCTCTCAATTTAGTAGGATATTCTGATTCTGATTTTGCAGGTTGCAAAATAGATAGGAAAAGCACTAGTAGGACTTGTCACTTGCTGGGATCAAGTTTAGTTTCATGGTACAACAAGAAACAAGCGTGTGTGGCATTGTCAACTGCTGAAGCTGAATACATTGCAGCTGGAAGCTGCTGTGCACAAACCTTGTGGATGAAACAACAGTTAAGTGATTTTGGCCTTAACTTGTCTAAAATTCCATTATTATATGATAACACCAGTGCTATTAATCTTATAAAGAATCCAGTTCAACACTCAAGGACTAAACATATTGAAATTCGCCATCATTTCATTAGAGACCATGTCACTAATGGAGATTGTGAAATTCAGTTTGTTAGTACTGAGAATCAACTTGATGATCTGTCTACAAAACCCTTGAGTAAAGAAAGATTTAATTTTCTAAGGAATGAACTTGGTATATTGGATATCAAACATGTGTTGTGAATCATTTATATCTTATGTTCTATTAGCAATTTTTCTTGTTTGTGGCACTTCACAGTTTAATGCACCAGATTCAATTTTATAATATTTTATTTTTTCTGACTGTAAATCGTAACTGATTTAAATGGAAATGCTGAATACATGTGAAATTGGACGAGAGTTGAAATCCAACTAGAATGGAGTTGTCTAACTGAATCAGTTAGACTAGAACCAAGACCATTGCAAAACAGTGAGTTGTTGACCGAATAAGACAAAATTGACCAAGGTGACGCTCAGCATGTGAAGAGAGAGAGTTTCCAGGACTCCACGTGGCGCTGAAGTATTGGCAATCAACAAGTAAAAGCTGTTTTTGAGGGAATCTCTGCAAAGCTAAGTATTTCAGTCTGTTAGAATGCTGATAGCGTGTTGTATCTCAGTCTGTTGGGATTTGATGTTGTGCAGTGTATTGTCAATCTGTGCTCTAGGGTGTAGTGCATTAATCTGTCTTTCTATTGCTATCTGAACATGCATACATTCACACACCACTTCATGAATACTACTTGTTCTGTGTGGGAATCCATTCTATTTCGAATCAGTGCATTCTAAATGACATCATCATCCAATCCGAGAAAGAGAACAAAGTTGGTTGTAGTTAAGAATGTTGGTTCCGATGAACCAAATGAGAGTGATTATCTTGAGAGGTAGTTCTGCGGAAACCAGGAAAGCATAGGCGACTACTACAAGCTCTACATCAGGAAGATAATCATTTCTCCAAAGATGGTAAGCCTGGATTAACTTAAAGAAGAAAAACTGGGTGAAGTAAGAAGTATGCTAAAATTTCAGAAGCTGGACCAATTCCTAAACCTGACTAGAAATACTTATCCAGATTTGGTTAAGGTTTTTCTAACAAATATGTGGTATGATGATGAGTGCGTATACTCACAGGTGAAAGGAATCAACTTTGCTATCAATGAGGATGTCTGGATGAATGTCACAGGCTTGAATAATGAAGGAGCTGTTGTAACCAGAGGAAATTCTGCTGATCTGGGAAGTTTCAACAAGGTGCAGTTTTACAAATCATGCCTTAGAGATCAGTCCTCTCTGTCCAGAACTTATAATGTTGGTGGTTTAGCAGCAATACCAAGAATTCTGACCTACATTGTCATCTGGATACTCACACCAAGAGGCTTTAATCATGCTACCTTGACTGAGGAAGACTTGATTCTTATGTACTGTATCACATCCAAAATCAGAGTCAACTGGATTTAAGTTATCCGTGATCACTTGTTCAAAGTGGGCAAGAAGTTATAGTATCGCATCCCCTATGTGACAATGTTATCAAAGTTTATTGATTACTTTGAGATTGATGTTGAGGACGAGATTGTTGAGGAAGTCAAGACAGTGAATCAGATCTCCACAGCAAATTTAACCAAGATCAGGCTGGTGAAACTGAAAAACAAGAAATGGGTATGTAAGGCTGATGAAGGAACAACTAATGATGATAAGGAGGAAGAATCAACTGAAGAAGAGTCTGAGGAATCTGAGGATGAAGCTGATGAAGCTAATATGGATCATGATCAAGCTGGAATGGCAAGTGAAATACCTACTGCTACTGCTGGACAAGATTATTTTGCTGGGTTTGAACAAAGGTGTCGCGACCAATATCACGACGGGGGACGGCGATCCAAAAAAGTTATGGAAAAAAATAGTGAAAAGAAAGAGATGGAGTCGCCACCATAGTTTATTATGGAAAACTATGAAAAAACCATGAAAAAGGAAAAGGAAATAGTCTGCGAATCAGAAAAGAGTTCGGAAGTCGGTTACGCGTGGGGAAGGTATCAGCACCCCCACAGCGCCTGTCCTAAGACAGTACCTTTAATCAAATTAGTAAAATCAAATGTGGTTTACTAAATGTTTATTTTCCCAAAAGTAAAAGATAAATAATAACAAAATGAAAATTTTTAAAATAAAGGACCCGACAAGGTTTGACCTTGCTCCTACGTATCGACATCCATAGGGGTGAAGAATCAGGGATTACGTAGTTCTAAAAGACAGTTGAGTTGCTTTGAGAAACTATTATTTTTTTTTGAATTTTTATATATTTTTATTATTTTTTAAAAATGAATTTTATTTCAGAATATCATAGACGCGTACGGCCTTTTGATAATCTAAATTAAATCGAAACTCTTTGAATTGAGTTCTGCATGACGTGTGCGGTCATTTAGAACTTAAATTAAGAATTATTATAATAATATTTATTTTTAAATTTTTTTATTTTTTTATTATTTTTTTATTATTTTTATTTTTTTTTAAAAAAAGGAATCCCGCATGACGCTAATGGTCATTTGGAATTAAAATTTATTAAAACAAATTTTATGTAAATAGGAGAAGTAAATTTAAAAAGAAATAACTCAAATGTTAAATTCTAAAGAAAAACTTTTTGTTTAAAGGAAATTAGAGACATTTTTGTAATTTAGAAAAATCAGTAGGTGCAACTCTTAATTAATGGAGGTGTGATGAATAATTTTTAATTAGTGATCCAAGGGCGTTTTGGGAATGAGGAAAATATGGGCTGGCAAACACGAACGTGGGGGTGCAGGAAGCACTCCCACTATTCAGAAATTAGGCTAGGGGCTTTTAGGGCATTTAGGTCTATTTTGGGAGAATATAACAATGAAAACCAGCAATTGTAAACCACCAGCAACAGCGCGAAACCAGTAACAGTGATTCACGAAACCCATGCAACTAACAACACGAGCAAGCAAATGAACAGGTGCGCGAGCAATCAAACACGCGGGCAAGAGCAATCAAACACGCGAGCAAGAGCTCTTCTCAATGCAATGCTCCCACTCAGCTCTTCTCTGTGCAACGCTCCCACTTCTCTCGCTCCCAATTTCCCCTCCCTTTTCAAAAATCACGATCCCCCTTATATAAGTCACCCCAAAATCAGTTACATGCCCCCTCTCTTTTTTCACGCCTCCCTCCTCTAGAATATTCTTTAACCCATATTTCCTCTACCAATCATAGCTCGCCACGTGGCGAGCAAAACTCTCCATTCCTAGCTTGCCACGTGACAAGCAATTCTAATTTTATTTTATTATTATTAGTTAGTTTTTAAAAATTCAATTAAACTTTAAAAAAATTCTTTAATTTTTTTTCTCCTTTTTATCTTTAGCAAGAAATTTCAATCAACTTAATTTAAAAACAATTTTATTTATTATTATTATTATATATATATATATATATATATATTTTTAAAGCAACTATAAAATTGAATAAATTAATTATTAGTAAAAAATTTTATTGATATATTCTTACCCGGACAAAATCGGGTATTGACAGCTGCCCCTCTTTACTTAACTTTTACTTAATAACTTTGAAAATTAAAATTTCCAAGCTTTTAGAGTAAAAGATAAGTAAAGATAGAAATAACTGATTTTTGTCCGCGATGAAAATATTTTTCAAAGCTTAAAAGGAAACAAAAATGACGTCGTAACCTTGACCTTTCCAGGACGAGAGGGTTACGAATCATCACAGCTGAAAAATACAATGTGAGGTCGGATCTTGTATCGAGAGGATCACGGATCATTATAGCAGAGAGACTAAATGTGAGATCGGATCTTGTATCGAGAGGATCACGGATCATCATTGCTGAGAAACTAAATGTGAAACCGGGTCTTGTATCGAGAGGACCATGAATCACTAACGCAGAACTAAGGTTAACTTCATACCAGCAGGTCAAACCTAAAATCATGAGAACAGGATCTTGTATCGAGAGGATCACTGTATCTGCATTTCAGACCTTGTATCGAGAGGGTCTTCTCTCTTCGGGGGAAACAACTTTGGCTAGTTTAATCAACATCGAAAATGCATGTATGAATGCATGAAGACTTTGAATTGTTGATTACTTGAATGTATACATGTATGAATGCATGAAAACTTTGAATTGTTGATTGCTTGAATGTATGCATGTGAGAATGCATGAAAACTTGAAATTTCTGATTGTTTGAATGTATGCATGTATGAATGCATGTATGAATGAATGTGTGCTTTAATGTGTCAAAATTTTGATTTGATTGATTTTTTTATTATTTTTTTCATCATCATTTTTTTTGCTATAAATCAAATGCCTTTTCAGCAATCATTGAATTTATTGAGTCAGAAAAATTTTCTTTTATTTTGATCTGGATTTTTTTCAATAAGTTTTGGCAAATCTAAAGCCTAACAAGTGAAATTAAGATTTTATTGACTCCACCATTCATTACATTTTGCTGCACATGTACTTAAATTGGTAGTTAAACAATGAAAATGGTAAATAAAGTTTTATGATCGACCGAGGAGAGTCCAAATTACATTACCTCAAACTGCAAAGGACAGTGCCCCAGTTTTTTAGTTTTGAAGTATGAGAAGTTGGGTTCAAAGGGATGGTTTACTTTGTTGGGTTAGATGAAGAGAAATGAATTTAGTGAAAAAAAAAACGAGGCAACACAAATCATATGAAGAAAACTGCATCTTCCAAGAGATGAATGAATACAGAGTGATTGAGTAGTAATGCCCCAGTTTTGAAGTATGAGTGACATAAAATTAAACCGAAAGAATAATTCGGCCGTGAACAGAGAGAAATAATGAGGAAGATTCGAATAGAGAAAGGTTGCCCCAGTGTTGATATTTCTTTAACGATATTTCACTCTTGTTCAGTTGCCAAATGGGTATCACCCTCCTACCAAAGGCACTCAGATTTTTTTACTTTTTTTTTCTTTTTTCTTTTGACTCATATTGGCAGTCACAGTCCTCTGTTGCAGGATTATTCTTTGTGGAAATCGTTGCAATCATTCTTCGATCTATGTGGACTTTAAGTGGCTTGTAACGTGGCCAAGGGTTTTAAAGGGTTTTGAAAGAAAAGGTATAAAGGCTCAAAAGATTATGTGTGGGCTTTTTATTATTTTGTAACAAAATCATCAACTTGATTTTATGAAAGACAGTTCAAGTTTTTACTGAGATCATTTTTTGCCCTTGTTATTTTCTTTCTCCTGTTACGAACATTCTGTTACTTGTAATATCATCTTTGATTTGATAACATACTTTTTTCCTTTTGAATTTTCTTTCTTTCTTTCTTTCTTTCTTTTTCTTTTCTTGAAATTTTTTTCTTGAGAATATTTTGACATGTGCCATAAACTGAATTTCAGCTTGCTGATGATTTTGTTTGAGGTATTTTTGAAAGAAATTTTACTTTGGGCTCAAAGAGGGTGCAATGGAAATTTTATTGATTATTTGGGATGTAAAAAAAAAACATGGCCATATATCATTTCGAGTCTTGATTGCTTGATTTTCAGAGAGATTAACTCCTGCAACAAATTTCAGTGACTTTCAACACTTATCACTTCTTCATTTTCTTTCCTTTTATTGTCCTATCTTTTGCTTAGATTTCCCTTGGCGGGCTTTCAATCTAACGGACTCTTTATTATTTTTATTATTTCCGAATGCCTTTGAAGAGAGGAAATTGAAATTATCCGCACTAAACCTTCACCTGATTGCCCCCAGTGTGATGTTTATTCATAACTTTGATAAGCGGCACTAGGGATTACTGACGCAAATCCTTTCTCTTTTAGTTTGGGTGTAAGAAGGCTCAAAGAAGTTTTTAAGACATATGCATGCAAATATGTTCCATCTGATAAAGGTCAATTAATTTCTTTTTCCCATGCCAGACTTTAAAACCATGCCCAAAACCTTTTCCATTTATTTTATTTTGTTTTGCTATTCAATAAATTCAATGATCCCATAAACATGATTTATTGAGCAATTTTTTTTTATTCCGTGACATCCTTTAGAATTCGAAAAGTTTTGTAGTCAACCCGTGGTGTATACTTTCTCTTAACTTCAACAAGAATATATAAATGAGAATTCAAAGCAAATTTTATTTCATCAAAAGAATATACAGATACAATTTATTTTTTGTACAAGAAATTTATGTTCACAAAAGTTACATTCCCCGAATCGTGGAATCAGATTAGGCATAATATTTTTTAACTGTGTCAGAGTTAACCGACAACGGTAACTCATCCCCATCCATATTTGTGAGAATTAGTGCCCCTCCAGAGAAAGCTTTCTTTACCACATATGGACCTTCATAGTTAGGCATCCATTTACCGCGATGATCCTTCTAAACTAATATGATCTTTTTAACCACCAGATCTCCTTCGTGAAATTCTCGCGGGCGAACTTTCTTATCAAATGCCTTTTTCATTCTTTTTTGGTATAACTGTTCATGACACACAGCGGCTAACCTCTTCTCTTCAATAAGATTGAGTTGGTCATACCTTGCTTTCACCCATTCAGCTTCTTCCAAATTAGTCTCCATCAATACTCTGAGAGAAGGAATTTCCACTTCAAATGGTAATACTGCTTCCATTCCATAAACCAATGAGAAAGGAGTTGCTCTTGTTGATGTTCTCACTGATGTTCGATAACCATGAAGAGCAAATGGCAACATCTCATGCCAATCTTTATAAGTTACCACCATTTTCTGGATTATTTTCTTTATATTTTTGTTAGCCGCTTCAACCGCTCCATTCATCTTGGGACGATAAGGGGAAGAATTGTGATGCTTGATCTTAAACTCTTTACAAAGCTCGTTCATCATTTGGTTATTCAAGTTAGTGGCATTATCAGTGATGATTCTCTCAAGAATTTCGTATCTGCAAATCAACTCTTTCCTTATGAATTTTGTCACCACCTTCCTAGTCACATTTGAGTACGAAGCAGCCTCAACCCATTTTGTGAAATAGTCAATGGCCACCAATATAAAACGGTGTCCATTCGATGCCTTTGGTTCAATAGCTCCGATAACATCTATGCCCCACATGGAGAAAGGCCATGGTGCAGATAAAACATTCAATGTAGTAGATGACACATTAATGTTATCAGCATATATTTGACACTTCTGACACTTTCTCACATGTTTACAACAATCATTTTCCATTGTCATCCAAAAATATCCAGCTCTGAGAATCTTTCTAGCCATAGAATGACCATTCATATGAGTTCCAAAGGTTCCTTCATGTATTTCTTGCAGTATTAGCTCGGCCTCTTTAGCATCCACACAACGAAGAAGCATCGTGTCATGATTTCGTTTATATAATACGTCACCATCCAGAATGAAACCGAAGGCTAACCTTCTTTTACATTCTTTTATCATTCTCTGAGGCTGAATCTGGGTATTCTCTATTCTGGAGATATCGCTTTATGTCAAAGTACCATGGCTTGCCATCTACTTCTTCTTCGATAAAATTGCAATATACCGGACTCTCATAACTTTGCATTTTAATCAACGGCAGATCTTCCTCTTGACTAACCTCAAACATGGATGACAAAGTAGCTAGAGCGTCAGCTAACTGATTATCATCTCTTGAAATATGATGAAACTCTATTTGTTCAAAGTGCTCAATCAATCCCTTGATATATGCTTTATATGGAATCGATTTATGATCTCGAGTTTCCCATTGTCCTTTTACTTGATGAATTACCAGTGCCGAATCACCATATACATTTAAACGCTCTATTTTCATTTCAATGGCTGCTCGAATCCCCATAACACATGCTTCATATTCTGCTATGTTATTTGTTCATTCAAAGCACAACCTTGCAGTCATTGGTATATATTGTTTTTCTGGGGATATCAGCACTGCCCCTATACCATGTCCTAATGCATTGGAAGCTTCGTCAAAGAATAAAATCCACTTTCTTTCATCATCCTCGTCATCTTCTGTGGCAAACAGGGCCATAATATCTTCATCTGGGAACTCAGGTTGCATGGGTTGATAATCATTTATAGGTTGATGAGCTAG
>Ga0209489_109532_pt1 | contig 11966 bp, 6 predicted proteins | sample SiratrowhiteBW_FD_187527 | JGI IMG/M metagenome (GOLD analysis project Ga0209489, IMG submission 187527) | Root nodule microbial communities of legume samples collected from California, USA - Siratro white BW (SPAdes) (version 2) | ecosystem: Host-associated > Plants > Roots > Nodule | place: USA... | reverse complement strand
TATATATATATAAGTATTGTGTTTTTATTGGGCCTATTTATTTGGGTCAATATTAGCGGTGATTTTGGATTTGTAGAGGCATTGCATCAATCTTAAAAACTTTTCTATTTACACTCCCTTTTCTTTACTTTTATTACCAAACATATCCTTTCATCTAAAAAACTTTAAACCTTAAAAGCTATTATTCACACTCCAGCCAGTTTGGTTGTCCTCTCAATTCTAACTTTTTTCAATTATAGGTCCGTAAATTTTACATTGATTTTATTTTATTGTAATTTTATTAAATTTAGTTGTTCATATAAAATATATTTTTATCAGATTCCTGATTTCATGCCCATAAAATCGTGGTTTCATTTTTCTATTCTGAAAAATACCTATGGGAGAGTTTCAAAAGTACTTTTCATAATATTCTCAGTGGTTAGCCTTTTTTTCAAAAGAAAATGGATTTAGGTGTGAAAATCAAAAGAAAATGGATTCGATGGTCAGTAGAAGCTATTGAAAATATTAAGTATATGAATATTTTGTTAAAGAATTAGTTAAGTATATTGTCCAAATAAATTATTTATTTTTTACCTAATTATTGTACAATATTTTTTTACCTATAAGAGAGATAATTATTACACACGGCCGATATCTTCCTTACCTTATCTCGTGTGATTTTGTCCATCCTCTTGTTTTTCCTTGCAGTGTGATACATACAATAAATGAATAAACCTTTCTTTTACAACTGCAATATCAAACCTACAAAGATGAACACTTTCTCCTCAATTCAACAACCCCACCATTTTCACTGTACAAGATTTTTCTCTCACACTACCACAAGGTACACATTTCTTTTTCTCTTTTCTTAATGCTCTTCAAACACTGGTATTCATATCTGGTTCATTTTTTAATGTTGTTTTCTGTACCCAAAAGCCAGAATCAAGAGGGAGGAGGGAGTTTTTTTAACGATCTTTTAGGGTGTATTTCCAATTGAGGTTGAAGAATTGGAGCAAGTGGGGCATCTGGGTCCTTGTGAATTGCGACCTTATGCCATGAGCCAAATAAGATTTGTGCAAGGGTGGTTTGGGGTGAAGTGCTTGTTTGATTGGTTCTTGTAAGAATAGCTTATTCTCAAGTTTGGTTACTTACATGAGCTGAAAAAAATAAAATAATGGTAAACGTATAAAAGTTATTGATAATTTTTTCCAAATAGGGGAGTTAGTTAGAAGATGTTTATAGGAGGATAGTATTATTCTAAAACAAACTTGTGCTAACAATTTTGTTGTGGCATATGGTTAAAAAATGTTCAAAAAGAGTCATTTTTACAAGCAATTACAAATTCATTAGGGCGTGTTTGGAAGAGCTTCTTGATGATGGACATTTTTAATGACTTAAAACACTCACGTTAGTGTTTAGGATAGCTAATGAGAATAGCTTATAATATGTTCATAAGTCGTTTTTATCTTATTTCATTAAGTATTCTAGGATAGTTTATGAAAACACTTTTAACCCTATTCTCTCTTTGATTATACTAACGATTTATCCATAAGTGCTTACATGCCACTTATTCAATAAGTCCTAAATTTTGTTGCTTACCAAACATACCCTAAATAACTGAGTTCCCGGATATATTCTAGTTTTTCATTTCTTTTCTGTCTCGATGTCTATTAGCAGATGCAAGGATTTCAGTTTGCCCATATCTGTTTTTCTTCATTTTGATTCTGTAGAACCTTGAACAGTTTTTCACCTTTTGAACATTTTACATCAGGACTCAACTTTCTTTTCCTACAAAGGTCTACTTTTGCCAGGCAAAATCTGGTTAGCATTAAATTTTTGTATTTTTCTTTTATTAGATATTGCAATTGACATGAGATTTATTTATGTACTGTTATAAGAAGCATAGTGTTGTGTTTTTTTTACTCAGAAACAAACGGATCATTGGATTTAAATGTGGTGTCTCCTACACTATTAGCAGCAGAAAAGGAAGAAGCCAAGGCTGTGTTGACCTTGTTTTTGAAGAAACAAGGTTTGAGCAATGCGATTGCTGCTAGAACCATCCACAAGTCAGATCCTTTTGTTGATCACCTTATCTCAAAGCTTCATTCTAAACACAAATCGTGGTATCTCACAGGTTCTGTGGGAACAATTTGATTACTCACTCTATTTTGTAACTTGCTTCCAAATTGGATCATGCTAATCACATTTTCATTGACATGAACAGGGAGAGAGCTTACAACTATGGAGATCAGGGGTGTGCTTTTCCCTTATCTTGAATCACTTTTTGAAGAGCATGGAGACATTCTAGTTGATGTAGTAGAAAACTATCCAAATCCACCTGTTAAGGATAAATCAGCTGTGCCAATTCCTCCTTCTAATCCAGTGTTAGACTCTAAGAAGCTTAAAGCTTTGTCCCGAGTGAGCGAGATAGACTGGAACGGTGACATTCTTCGCCCTCATATTGTATATTTGATGGAACTTGGTATGGATATAGACCAGATTAGGAGTATCACCAGAAGATTCCCATCTTTTGCCTACTATAGCTTGGAAGGTAAAATTAAGCCGGTTGTGGAGTTTCTTCTTGAACTTGGAGTGCCAAAAGAGCGCATTCCCTCTATCCTCTCTAAAAGGCCTCAAATATGTGGAATTAGTCTATCTGAAAATCTTAAACCTACCATGAAGTTCTTTGAGTCTTTGGGTGTTGACAAGAGGCAATGGCCAAAGGTGATCTATCGCTTTCCAGCCATGTTAACTTATAGCAGGCCTAAAGTAATGGAAAACATAGATTTTCTCCTTGAGTTGGGCCTCTCAGAAGAGAGAATAGGCAAGATTTTAACTCGCTGCCCCAATATTGTTAGTTACAGTGTAGAGGACAATCTTCGACCCACAGTTAAGTACTTCCGTTCTTTGGGGGTAGATGTTAGCATTCTTCTATTCAGATGCCCCCAGAATTTTGGTCTTAGCATTGAGACCAACCTAAAGCCTGTAACAGAATTTTTCTTGGGAAAGGGATACACTTTGGAAGAAATTGGGACCATGATTTCAAGATATGGAGCCTTGTACACATTCAGCTTGACTGAAAATTTGATTCCAAAATGGGATTTCTTTTTGACCACGGGTTACCCAAAGTCTGATCTGGTCAAGTTCCCTCAATATTTTGGATACCGTTTTGAGGAAAGGATTAAACCCAGATTTGCAATTATGAAAAAATCAGGAGTGAGGTTACTGCTGAACCAGGTTCTTTCACTGTCAAGCAGTAACTTTGAGAAGGCCTTGAAAAAGAAAATGAAGAAAAGGCTAGAAGGTTAGCATTCATGTCATAGCAGCAAAGTAGCTCAATCAAATAACCAAAATTGAGACTACATGGTTTAGTAGATGCTGGACTACATGGTTGTGTTGGTGTCTATATTTTGTTTGGATCAGTGGTGCAGTGACTGCCAATTTATGGTCAATGAATAGCTAGTTCCTGAAACCAAAACACAGGTATCCTTTGAACATAAGCATTAAGCTGTTTTGGAGTGATTGAGAGCATAGTAGCTCCTGAAACCAAAGTTTTTAGCCCAGTTGATTTTGCATGAATGACCCTACTTGCCAATTACTGTAGTACTCACTGTGTACTAATGAAATAGGTGATTAGGGGATGTATGAGATGAGATTAAGCCAAATTTTGCTGATTGCTGATTCAACCAAGGTGATTACTGTATTTAAATAATTTCATTCTGATCTGGTAAATCTGTTTCCTTGCTTTTTTTGTCAACCATGCCTATTCATAAACAGAAAAGTGTGTAGGATATACTATATATAATGCTGAGAGTTTGAGAAAAGTTACTAATCTTAACTGTCTAATCTCAAATTGACGGTTAACGTTATGTTTAAGGAAAATCAATCTTGATTATCCATATATAGCTACATGCTCAAGATTAGCTTTTTCATCTTTCATGTTCACTTATTATTGGGAATCAATACATATTCGTTCAGATCAAACAACTAATGTCTATATCTTTTAAAAGATGATAATGGTACTTCTCTCTTTTTCATTCTTAATTCTTTTAAGAAATATTGAGAGATTTAGGATTTCAAATGCACAATATTTCATTATATATTGAGAAGTAACACTTAGTAATATGCATATGCTTTTAGAAAATAATCATTTTCTTGAAAGATTTTTTAGAAAGTTAACAGATTTAAAATATTTAATTTTCTTGTGCCAAATTTCCGGTTTTGATTCATCCTCTTCATACGTTAGCTTAACATGATTACTAAGATTAATAAAATAAACTCACATTATACTTTTAAGCAAACTAAATTCTACAACCCCTAAGAAAACATATCACAATCATGTAAATTGATCCATGCATTTGGTAGTTTCAGTCTCCCAAACTTATTTGTTAATCACATATTTTTGGCCTTCATATTTGATCCAAACATGATTACAAATAAAACTCACACACGTTATATTCTTAAGGCAAATGCATTATCAAAAATTAAATTTTACAACACTCACTAAATCATACCACAATCATGTAAGTTGGTTGATGCATTAGGTAGTTTTGGTTAAGTAGTATAAAATTTTAGTTTTGTATTTGACTAAGTAGTATAAAATTTTGACCTTATATTTGGATTCTGGGTAGATGAAGGTTTTTTAGTCTAAGGTTTCAAAGAGGCTTCCGAATCCCCATGAGAAACCCTAGGATAGTCTAAGGTTAGGAGGAAATGCTTCCATTGTTTTTTAGGCATGTGCTCGTGGAAAGTATGTGTGTACAAATATCATTTAATCCCCCCTTCGTGTGTGAACAAATGTGTGAACTTCACTCCATATTGAGTTATATTTTCTTTAATCTGTCTTAGTTATTAGAGTTATTAATTTAATTAACTATGAGTTGTTATTATTATATTTGTTTCAGACACAGTTATTTTGTAATATTTGAATTACATATTCAAACCTAACTCTAAAATGATAAAACAAGTGTAAATTAAAAATTCAAGAGTATTTTTTGTCGTTTTTCGCATGAAGACGTGTGACTGCTGTAAATCTTCACGAGCTCTGCTGATAGATTATTCGAATTAATTTTCAATATATTAACTCATCCATTACAAATATAAGAATCAATGTAAAGATTTTTATCAAATTATTTACATTTACAATACACACATAATTATTATAACAAAATATCAAACAAACTGATCATTTTAAATTGTATAATATATATGTAGAAAGATCATTTTGAATTAAACAAAAATTAAATTAATTTATCTACCCTCACAAGGTTAGATAAGTTCTTCTCACGAAATAAATACAATACATTAAAAAAATAAATAAATACAAATTATTTTGATACACCTAAACATGGTAAAACCATCTGATTAGTAGGTAACAAAACTAAGGCACACAGGTCTTTTTTTGAGGCAAAATTTTAGAAGTGAGACCAAATGGAAGTTAGAAACACATAACCCCTCCAAAGAAAACAACTACTAAGACAAGAAAAATGTTAGGCACTTGAGGAGTCATCATCATCCTCTTCATGATCAGCAACAACTTTCTCTATAAACCTTTTGTGAACTCCTTTAATGATAGCCTCATTTCTATTATGACCATCACTGAGTACAGGATCCGATTGGCACAACACTAGTGCAACACCTGATATTCCAGAACATGCAAAGAATTCAATGTATTAGATAACAAGGGAACAGATTTTGAAAAGTATATTTTACCATTGGTGGCACTTATAGCTCTTATATAACACCATTGCTCACAACAATTACATTCACAAAGGCAACAAACACCTTTCTATTCAAGTATATCTAGTATGTCAACAAAATACATCACTTCTGATTAGAAACTCCTTGAAAGCTAGGCCTTAATTCCATGGAGGAATTGCCAAAAATAAATTTTATGATTGTTTGGAGCAATATGCATTTTATACTAAAACTGGTAAACAAATTTAACAATGTGCACTAATCAAAATGAAAGAACAGAAACAAGGCTAGCATTCTGATTTATCAAAATACCTTCAGGAGTACATCTTCGCCCGAAACTATGCAAACCAACATAGTTTCCTTTGACTGCTCCATTGTTGTACACCAATAAAGTGGGAACATTCCGATCAGGGTAGTTTGGAATGCAATCAGTAGATATTATCTTTACAAATTTTGTTGCAGGATATCTTACTGCCAATTCTTCAATGCTTTGCATCAACAATCCACATTCTGGAATCCTGTCTCAGAAACACAACAAGCACAGCCTTCTTTGTAAACCTGACTCTGAAAAACTAAATAGACCATAGAATCAAAGAAATTCTTAAATCATTCATACCCTTCCTTGTAAAGGATCACAACCACCCAAACATCAGTTGGAGCCTGTGACACCTCTCGAACAAAATCAGATCCCGATATGGAAATCACTGATCCAAACCTCAATACTTTAGCTGACTCTTGCATCTCAGCCAACCTCTTCTTCGTATCACAGCAGAATGATTCAATTACTTTTGCTTTCTCCTACTCTCAACTCACTTATTCATCCACTTTTCAAGTAAATTCAGAACAAACCAGCCATCAACAAGAAGGAAAATATACTCTTACGCATTCATTCGCTATAAAAACTTAAATCTGCAACAATACCCAGCCAACTTGTCCTCAATAACAGAGGAAAAAATGTATAAAAGGGTAAATAAATACATTACTGAGCATTAACTTCTTACAAAATCCCAAAATTCATAACAATTCCGAACCGAATAGTACTCAATAACATAGCAAATAAACAAACAAATACAAGTCTCACCAACATAGACAATTGTTCTCCACAAAACAACACAAAGAGCCCCACCAACAAATTCAGAGAAAGATTCAAACTTTATGCATTCTCCACCGCCTTAGAAGAAAACAAAACCGACCCAGGAAATAAAAACCCTTAAACACCCCATCATTCTTTGTGGGTAGCAGAACATGAAAAAAAAAAAATAAATAACAGAACAGAACCTGTATTCTTGGAGGAAGCGATCATCGTCGAGATCATCTTCGAGTTCTTCGGAGGTTTTGGAATCGATCCAGGTTTGGTCTTTGGGTTGGTCATCAGATGAAGGGGTGAAAGGAGGGGGCTTGAAAGCGGGTGGCTTTGGAGGCAAATTCCCCAGCTTTCTTTGAATGTCGTCCCATTGTGTAGAGGCTCCTTCTGTGTCCTTGTACACGAAATGGTGATCGCCCATTCTCCTTCTTTCTTCTTCTTCTTCTTCTTCTTGTTTTTTTTTTTTTTTTTTTTTTTTTTTTTTTTTCCTGTACTATCCTGATCAAAGAGCTACTTTGGAGAACAATTCAGCCAGAAAAGTTTTCCCGATAAACCAATTCAGCAAAAAGTTTCCCAAAACCAATCCATTTTCACATTATTTACCAAATTAAGATCTGTTTAATATGACAGTGATTGGGCTCTTTCCTTCTTACAAAATAACGTTTTCAGAAAAATTAAAATATTTTTAAGATTATTAATTTGAAAATATTTGTATAAATTATTAAAAAAATATTTTTCTGAGAAAAAGTTAAAATATTTTGAAAATATTAAATTGAATATTATAAACTTATAATAACTAATTTAATGTTATATTCATAATTTATATTTATTATTGTTAATATTAAATATTCCAGGTTTATAAATTTTTCCAGAAAAATTCATTCCTAAATCATTTTTACTATACTAATTATAATAAAATTTAGAAATTGAGCAGATAAATTTAATTATTTATTTAAGTTAATTTTATAGATTTTTTTTAAATATCACTTTTTAAAAACAAAACCACAGTCAGATTAAATAAAATTAAAAAATTAAATTCATTTTCGTGAAAGATATATAAAATAATTAAATTTCTACTTTAAAAATTAATTTTATTTATTTATTTCTTTTAATAATTTTATAAGTATAACACCATTTTCCAAGAATCCAATATCTAGCAAAACTTGCCAACTTCAAGTCATCATTAACATTCCACATTGATAAATTGTAGCTTGGTGTGTGGTGCTAAATGGTAGTGTATTTAACTTTTTAATTAGGATTTTAACTTTTTCAATTAAGAAAGTTGAATATTGACTTGCAATTTAGAGTTTTGACAACTTAATTAAATTCAAATTGAGACTCAATTGTAGTTCACCTATGCTTCTATTATTTTACCAAGAAAATCTTTTATAAAAAATTTTAACTACTCTAAAAGTTAGCTTATTTACAAATTAATAAGAGATTAAATCAACAATAAAAAAAACTTCAATAATCCTTAACAATAATGCCAAAAACTTAATGTAGTTTGTTGACAAGTAAATTGAGCCAATTGTAATACAATTGATAATGGAGTTATTATATTTTCAATAATTGAAAAATTTTGAGATAATTGATATTTTTTTCGTCAATAATAACATATACATAAAGATAAAAAAAACACATAAAAAATGTAAATAAATAGATGAAAATAAACACTAGAGTTATATTAATCATTAGAATTAAATAAAACTTAAAGAGACATGCAGAAATTATTAAAATAATGAGAAAAAAATAAAATATTTTAAAAGTATTAAATTGAATATTCTAAACTTATAATAACTAATTTAATTTTATATTAATAATTTAAATTATTACTATTAATATTAAATATTCAAAGTTTATAATTTTTTCCAGAAAAATTAATTCCTAAATAATTTTTTCAATAATGAATCATAATAAAATTTAGAAATTGAACATGTAAATTTAATTATTGATTTAAGTTAATTTTATAGAATTATTTTTTCAAATATCACTTGTTGAAAACAAAACCACGATCAAATTAAAATAAAATTTAAAATTTAAAATTTAAATTATTTTTGCAAAAGATATGTAAAATAATGAAATTTCTATTTTAAAAATTAATTTTATTTGTTTATTTTAATAATAATTTTATAAGTATAGTATAAATACTATAAACTTATAACTGCAATAAAATGCATAAAAGGTTTGTGTTAGCAGGAAGGTTTTTTCTTTTCGTTGAATATTGATGGACTAGTAATTAGTTTTTGAACTACAAGATATTTGTTGTAAAAAGTTGAAAGATTTTTTTTTCACAAAAAAGACACTCGCTTTTTGCTCATATTTTGATCTATTTGCAAATGATCAATCTTGCTTTTAGCTAAAGTGAAACTTTCAAACTCTCTAAAATGAGGGGAGATAATTGGTTAGATGATAAGTCTTGATCTTGTCGAGGTTAAGCACAAAAACTTCTTTAGCAGACAAGCTTAGTCTGGGTTACATCTATCAAATGTTAACTTTGAAAAAATAGCATGATTTTATAATATTCTTCCTATGTTGATTATCTTTTGACAAGTTGGACCTTTTAATTTTTGGCAAAATTTGAGGTACACCCTTGTCAGAAAATGTGGTTAAGGAGTGCAGAGTAGTGGAGTTCGTATGTATCATCCTCCAATTGAAATTTTGGTAAAGGATATGTGACAGTTTGAATGAAATGTCTGCTAGAAGTTATCACACTCAATCACATCATCTTTCAAGCTCATCTTTGACAAGAAAAGACTTATTGCAATTTTTTTGTCTAACCTTTACCTTTGAACATATTATCTTGTATTCAATCTTCTTTTGTCCTCAAAGATCTTTTGAAAACTTCTTTTCATATTACATTTTTTCCACAATTACAATGCCCATGTAGATATTCTTCCATCCATCATAATAGCAATTTTCTCTATTACATTCAATAGCTTCATTAATAGCTACATGATTGACCATGATATCTCAATCTTTAATATCAGACTTTGTTAGGAGCATAATATTTCTCTAAAACATCTCCTCTAATTCTAAATAGATAACTTAATCCTTAGAGAAGTTGATGGAATCATCTCTAAGCACCAATGGAAGACTTAGAAAAATTTAAAACTCTCTCAAATTTATTTAAGAAACTCAAATTACCTTCCTTAAGGAAAGTTCATTGAAGGAAGAAAAGGAAAGATTACTCCTATTTAAAGACCTTAAAAATAGGAAGATAACAAATAAGTTATTCAATTCAATTAAGGTGAGTATTACAAGAGACAAGAAACTTTATGTATGCATGGGGTAGCCCTCTTGCACTTCATAAACCAAAGGTTGTGGAACTAAAAATTACAAATGCAATTACATACAAAGACAAGTATAGCACCACTCTACCAAAACTTGCCAACTTAAAGCCTTTATCAGCATTTCACTTTGATGAATCTAGCGTGTGGCGGTAAATGGTGGTCGTGTATTGACCTTCATAATTAGGGTTTTGACTTCCCTAATTAAGAGGGTTGAATGTTGACTTGCAATTTAGAGTTTTGACCACCTAATTAAACCCTAATTAAGGCCTAATTATAGTTTACCTATGCTTCTATTATTTTACAAAGGAAATTTTTATAAAAGAATTTAAGCTACTTTAAAGGTTAGCTTACTTACAAATCCACAAAAGATCAAATCAACAGTCAAAAACTTAAGTAATCCTCGACAATATGCCAAAACTTAATGTGATTTGTCGATAAGTGGATGATGTCAATTGTAATACAATTGATAGTGGACTTATCATATCCTCAAGGATTGAAAAATTTTTAGATAGTTGATGCTTCTGGTGTCAATAATAGCATATATATATATATATATATATAAGGATACAAAAACACATAAAAACATAAATAAATAAGAATGATAAAGTAAACAGACAGAGACAAGTGCTATAGTTATATTAAAATATAGTATTGCGATTAAATAAAACTTAAAGAGACATGCATAAATTATTAAAATAAAACATCTTTTTGAGAAAAAAAATTAAAATATTTTGAAAATATTAAATTGAATATTATGAACTTATAATAACTAATTTAATGTTATATTAACAATTTAAATTATTATTATTAATATTAAATATTCTAAGTTTATAAATTTTCCAAGAAAAATTAATTCCTAAATAACTTTTACAATAATGAATTATAATAAAATTTAGAAATTGAACAAATAAATTTAATTATTGATTTAAGTTAATTTTATAGAATTATTTTTTCAAATATCACTTTTTAAAAACAAAACCACAATCAGATTAAAATAAAATTAAAAATTTAAATTCATTTTTGTAAAAGATATGTAAAATAGTTAAATTTATATTTTAAAATTTTGTTTTATTTATTTATTTTAATAACAATTTTATAAGTATAGTGTAAATACTATAAACTTATGACTGTAATAAAATGCATAGAGGTTTGTGTTAGTCGGAAGGTTTTTCTTTCTTTTTTTTTTTTGAAAATTTATGGACCAGTAATTAGTTTTTGAACTACAAGACACTTGTTGTAAAAACTTGAAAGTTTTTTTTTTACAAAGAAAACACTTGTTTTTTGCTCTGTGTTTTGATCTCTTTGCAAATGATCAATCTTGTCTTCAATTAAAGTGAAAATTTCAAACTCTCTAAAATGAGGGGACATAATTGATTAGATGATAAGTCTTGATCTTGTCAAGGTTAAGCGCAAAAACTTCTTTAGTAGTTAGTAGTTAGACTTAGTTTGGGTTACATCTATCAAATGTTAACTTTGGGAAAATAGGGCGATTCCATAATATTCTTCCCATGTTGATTATCTCTTGATGAGTTTGACCTTTTAGTTTTTGGCAAAATTTGAGGTACACCCTTATCAGAAAATGTGGTTAAGGAGTACAGTGTAGTGAAATTCGTATGTATCATCCTCCATACCTCATATGATCATGATGAAATTGAGGTAAAGGATATGTGGCCGTTTGAATGAAATGTTTGCTTGAAGGTTGAAAGCGTATTAGGCTGAGTTCAAGAGGGGGGGTGAATTGAACTTTGAAAACTTTTTTATCTTTTTGAAACAGTGAAAACAATTTTCACAAACTGAAAAGATTTAACGAATCTCAATGATGGAAAATATAATGTTCAGCGAAAATAAACTGACTTCAATTTCGAATGAATTGATTTATTTCAATATCAGAGAAGGCAGTCTATACAGGCTTATCA
>Ga0209489_109530_pt1 | contig 11974 bp, 4 predicted proteins | sample SiratrowhiteBW_FD_187527 | JGI IMG/M metagenome (GOLD analysis project Ga0209489, IMG submission 187527) | Root nodule microbial communities of legume samples collected from California, USA - Siratro white BW (SPAdes) (version 2) | ecosystem: Host-associated > Plants > Roots > Nodule | place: USA... | reverse complement strand
TTTTTTTTTCTTTCTTTCTTTCTTTTTTTCTTTTTTCTTTCTTGCTTTCTTTCTTTTTTTTTTCTTTCTTTTTTTTTCTTTCTTACTTCTTTTCTTTCTTTCCTTCGTTCTTTCTTGCTCGTTTTCTTTTTTGATTTCTTTCTTTCTTGCTTTTGTTTTCTTTCTTTTTCTTGCTCGCTTTATTTCTTGATGGTTTTCTTTCTTGATTGTTTTCTTTCTTTCTTGCTTGCTTGTTAGTTATTTGTGCACAAGAAGAGGTTCCAACCCAAAAAATTAGTCAATAGGTAGAAGAATCTCACAACTAAAGTAGCACACTGAGTATTTTATTCAATTCAACTTGGTACAAAACCACTTCGTTCAGCTGGGCCTCGAATATCCAAACAATAGGTAGGAGATGCCAAAACAATGTATGAACGATGAAGCAATAAAGAGCAAACAATTTCGAAAGGCGAGGCAGCTGATCAACAGAAAAAAAAAAAAAATACCTGAGTTTCTGAAAGATATAATCAAGGTCAGACTTGACAGACTTCAACACGCGCGTGTTTCTAGCAATGTCGCCGGAAATCTCCACAAAGCAGTGTTGAGAGAAATCGTTGAAATGCGACAACACCGCATTGCTGTCCTGCAACCTTCCCAATCTGAAACACATTCTCAATCAATCGATGAATCAAATGATCGAACACACACGAACTCAATTATTGCATGACAGTGAAAGTGGATTGCGACACGCACATGGTGTGTTGCATGTGGTTAAGGGAGTGAAGATCACTGGAACTGACTAGGGTTTTGAATTCGCGCGAAATCTCCTCCGAACCCAATTTCCGAGATTCCGATTCCTTCTCTGACGACATTCTCTACCAACACAACTGAATTTGCTCTATCTGTTTTCTTCCCTCTTTCTTATCAATGCAATAAACGCATCGCTTTGTCTAGCACAATTAGTATATAACCAAACTGGGCCCACAAGTCCAATCTTCTATGCTTCTGGATCTGCATCTCAATCTTCCAGACCCATTCTCTTCTTCACATCCTTTTCGGCTTCTTTCCCTGCACCCATATATCTTCTAAGTGCACCCAATAACTTTTAAATGACTATTGTAACCTTTATAAAGATGGTTTTCAGATTAGGTTTTTTAAATTTTTGAAATAAAACTTTTGTCCAAAAGCACTGCCAATTAATCACAGAACAACACCCAAAAGAAACCCTAACTTTCATCGCCAAAATCAAATCTAAATCAACCCCAAATCAAATCTAATTCAAACATAAAACATATTTACCACCTCCGGCCAAAAATCCATCACTATAAAATTAATATAATAGAAAATTAATATTTATTATATATGTTGCAATTATGTTCTCACAAATTAAATATAAAAAATCGAAAAAATTTGTAACGAGTAAGATATTTTACAAGTATCATAAACTAGTAATTGTTACATTTAATCTTTAATTTAGTCTTTACATTTATATGTTAATGAACTATTATAAGTAGATTTTGATATTGATTAACTATTATAAGTAGTTTTTTCTATATGTAGTATTTGCTATTTTAAATGAATATAGGACTTGATTTAGCTCCCAAATATATATTTGGTATGCTCCTTGTTTCAATTAAATGGAAATTATAAGCTAAAATCTACTTAAAAAAAATAATGTTAGTGTAAGAAAAAAAAATAATGATATAAACATATTTCTACATTTGTTATCCTGTCTAACTAATATAGAAAAGTGACTTTAGTGAATTATAGATAATTTTTCTTTTATATTAGATCACACTACATCAGTTCATGTTATAATGATATAAGCCTACTTTCTATATTAATTAAAAAGTTTTCATTATTTGATATGATGACGTTTACATGAACTTCATAAATGGAGTAGAACGTTGAAAATAAGCGATGTAAAAACACCTCTTTTCCAAGAATGTGAAAAGTTGTATTTTTATAAATATATATTACACAAAAACGTCTTTTACACACATATATATATATATATATATATATATATATATATATATATATATATATATATATATATATATATTTCTTCAAGAAAAGTTATATATTTCTATGAAAAGAAATTCAATTCCTATCTTATGTAATTAAATCCAATTTAATTTTATATAATGGTAATTAAATAATATTAATCAAATATATTATCTAATAAAATTCAATTTAATATAATATAATGATAATTAACTAAACTATATTAAATAAATAATTTTGTAGAACATTAGAAATTAAGAAATTCACAAATAAAAATACGCTAAATAACTTAATGAACAAACAATAACGTGTATGAAAAGATAAAAATGATGAAAAGATTAAAAAGAAAAATTATCTCAATAGATATTCTTGATGAACACAAGAACAAAACAAATATAGTGATCACAAATAATTTAGTGCACACACTCTTAAATAGGAAAAAAGATACTTTGAAAGGTTAACCAGTAGAACTTACACTCAATATTTAATCTTATTATTTCCAAATTAGTTAAGTTCATTTATATACATAACTAAAATCCTAACTAACTATATAACAAAAACAACAAAAAAAAGTTTAACTAACTAACTAGCAAAACAATAATCTAATAACAACTATTTAAAATGATCGCTAGCAGACTATCTTCACTAAAAAACCCTCTATTTGTCGAAGCAATTAGACATTATGATTTAAAAAACCCTCTATTTGTCGAAGCAATTAGACATTATGATTTAAGTTAAATTATATTTGATATATTTATTTTCTTCAATAAAAAACTCTATACATGCAACTTTACATCTTCCTATAAGGTTAATATGTAGTTGATTTAACATCTAAAACTCTTAGGTGAATATTTTAAATGTGAAAATGAAAAATAATCAAAATAATTATAGTTTAATATAGAAAAATAATAAAATATTGGGTTGAATTGTATTTTTAAATGTATTTTATGCTTAAATAGTTTCTTTTTCATTTTAATTTTTTTTTTCAAAAGCAAAATATCTTTTGAAGGAAAAAACACAAATAAGAATAAGAGAAATATTTTATCTTGATTCGTCTCAACTATGGAGAATACATTAGGTTCTTATAAACTTTCAAATTCCATCATTTCTTATTTAAGAAAGCAACTTTCTTAGTTGTCATTTATTACAAAATAGAAACATTTTTTTCCTCTCTTGGTTAAACAATTTCCCAAGTAATTTTTTATCAATAGATTTTTATAGTTCTATATTCTTCCAAATGTAAAAAAGGTGGTTAAAGATCAAATCATCTTAGGTAAATGATATAGAAGATTGAATCTTTTCTGCTGAAGATTCAAAGAAAGAAACATGTAGCTTTCCAAAATTCACACTTTTGACAACTTAATCTTCTTGCGTGAAACTTTTGGAAGTAGTCATTGAAGTATTTCTAAAAAAGTATGAGAAGTGTTTTGAGGAAACCATAATTATACATTAAATATTATTTAATGCATTTCATCAATTTAGAAAACCACAGTTTATTTATCTTCTTGAAGTTTAAGTTATCTTTGACTTTATACATTGACATATACAAGAGAAATTTAGCTTCCCATAATACCTTTCTTCTGATATTTCACTTTTGATAGACCTTGATCCAATACCTTCTTTCTACTTTTCCAAAATTACCCTTTTTCTATTGATGTCGGAAAAGAAAACACCAATATAGGACACTACAAATAATAGTAGTAAACAACATTAAAGAATCATAAATGCTGCATCTTACCACATTATGTCTAGTACGAGTACAAAAGCTACCTCATTCATTTATTGGAAACTCAAACTGATATATCCCAAAGTACCAACAAAATTTGATTTCATGTTCAGTATTCAGAAGACAACCTCATGTTATATCTTAAAATATGTTTATTTGTATAACATGTAGTATTATGTTTATTATTGTAACCAAAATACCTTGGGAGATATTCGAACTAGAGTTGCAGTAAAAAGAGAAAAGAAAAACTCGTTGAGTTGAAGATAGTGCTGTTCATTGGTAAGGACCATCAAATTGATGAAGGGCAGTGAAGAGGACCAGGATAATTATGAAATGGATAAAGCAACACAAGCAAGAGAACTGTTGTGGCAAACCGCAATCAATGTATGAATAGTATTTTCCCATTGTAGAAAATTCTATCCATTTGGCAGCTTCATGGAATAAAAGGCGTGTCTCGTTGAAATTGTGGGAACGTGATAATAGATATGTCTGTCAGTTTACGGATGAAGATTTCACGTCTGAAATTCTCTTATGTCCACACATACAAGTAAAAATCACTTGTGTCCACAATCATATCCTACTCCTGACCAATACTAGAGAAATTGTGTGCTAAAGTATGACTTAATCTTAGATATCGATTAATAACAATATGTATAGACAGATATGTTGGGCTCCCTATCTGATATGATGAAAAATTTTGATAAAAATAAACGCCAATTTTTCTATTTTTCTAAGTTGCTTCTAAGCATATAACTGAAAGACTATTGTATTAATGTAGATATCAGATATCCTTCTCCAATAGGGGATTTAAGGGATGACAGTGTATAGAGTGCCCGGGTGACAGTGTATTTACACTATTCGAATTGAAATAAAATATGATCATGATTCACTTTTATTCAAGGATAAATGCACCCAAAGTTGTGCTCTTACACCTAAAACAATTTTCCATGGCTATGAATGGGTTATGAGTTGGTCAATCCTCAAGCAGGAACCCAAGAAGAAAGAGCAAATAGAATACGCCCTTTCCATCCTTGCAAAACCCACTTGCCATCCTCATCAACTGTAAAATCTTTATGATATTCCTTCTTCACCATTTCCTTTACTCTGTTCACGATCTCTGTGGCCAGTGGAAGTTGCTTGAACCCTGCTCTCTGGTTCCTAACCTGCCATTGCTTGTAGGTCTCTGGCCTTTCAACCCTCTCTGCCCCCTCACATGCTATGGCATTGATTGCGTCCCTTCCAAACAACCCTTTCTCAAACATAAGCCTAGATGGATCTTCCCGAGGCACATTAGCTTCAAACATATCAAACAATGCTGAGAAGTGGAAGAGTGCTTCCCTGAACCTTGTCAGGAAGAATGGTGCATTGTAGGTGCCATTGACAACCCCGTGCATGAAGAGGGTTGGATTGATCCTCCTGATCAACCTCAGCACAGCATCTCTTGGACAGTTTGCAGTCACAGTTTCATCCGACAGGTGCTTCAATCTGTACAAACAGTTAACTACAGTGACTTCACTTCTATCAAGTTTGAGATCCTCAAGTCTTATAGTTTCCCATTTCTGAGCAAGGGAATTGTACTCAAATGGGACCCCAAACCTCTTGCAGTACTTCTCTAGGCGCCGCCCCGTCTCCTCTACCCTTTCTGCTGGCCTAAATCCTGGCTGAGGAAAATCAATTCCTGTTATACGAAGTCTTGGAGGACCTCCTTTTCTCTCTGAAAGCCGTTGGATGAGGCAAGGCCACTGGAAACCGTAGGCAATCCCAAAGTCAATAATGTGAACACTGCTTTCACTTTGTGACAACTTCAGAATAGTACGGTTAGCCAAGAAATATGACATCCAGTGAAATGGTGATGCTGTGACATACACTCTGTAAGCTTTCAACATATCTGCAGCAGATGCTGAATGAAAGAGCATGAACTTTGGTGTTCCAGCAGCTAACCTTGTCTCTAGGCCATCGGCAAAGTAGTGAGCCAAACGCTGAAGTCCATCGCCTAAAGGTGAAGAGTGCTGCCTAATCTGCTTCAGGATTTCATTTGCAGTCCTTGGGTCAAAGCTAGCCACAGTTTGTGCGCATTGAGATAGCAAAGTCCATAAATCCACCGTTGTTTTTGCACTTTTTCCCTTGTTGGAACCTTTCTTCGAACGTGTTGTCTTCCCATTAGATCCTCCTGAATCAGCAATCTGTGATGATGACGGTTCAAGGTCAGACTTAAAAATGGCTGGAGTCTTGCCATCCTTGCAAAGCAGCACTTCATCGAACATGCTAGATGGCTCCGAATCATCAGAGTAGACAGCTGAAAGTTTATTGCTTCTCTCCTCTTCTTCATGTGAGACATCATCGTTCATGAGATGGCTCCTCTTCTCCCTTGATCCTATGGCTGTCCTCGTCACACTCTCCACCTTGTTCTGCGACTGAATCAACTTCCAGGCTCCATTTGAAAAATGGAACCTAGCTTGTGCCTCTCTAATCAGATCAGGAGCAACATAACCGTGTTCCGGAGAATTATGCAGCAATCTTTGCAGGAAAGAAGACTCAAAATCACCAGCACCGTTATTAAACCAATCAGACTCACAAGAATTGTCTGTGGTATAACTGCTATAACTCTCAGAACTGGTGGTTCCACCAAAATTATCATCTGGGTCAGGGCTATCATTAAATTGACGAGGTGATGATGATGGGTAACTATGAACCAAAGCATCATAGAATGATTTTTCAGCAGCCTGGAGTCTCAAACAATCCTGCAACATGCAGGGTTTGCGCTCCAAATCATCCTCTTCCTCCATAAGGATATCACTTATGTACCTGAGCATGGGATTGGAGTATTTAGTACTCTCTGCGTGTTCCACGTCAGAGCTTGTACCAGAAGAGGGAGCATAATCCGTGGCAGTCTCTGAAGGGGAACGTGAATCATCCAACTTGAACTCACCTACCCTGTTCTGATTCGTAAACAAGGAGACGGAACCGTTTTCAAATATAAACCCATTTCCCGAACCAGGAAAATTATCCAAAAGGGAATCCATGGAGAGCATGCTGGTAGCCAGAATAGAATTCGAACAAAAAAAAACTGTGCTTTCCACAGAGATCTAGTTTCTAAGTTGCTTGGCTATAGCAGGCAAGAATCTTTGACCAAGCAGAATCTTCTACCACCCCAAAGACAAAACAAGAACAGATCAAGTAAACAATAAGAATGAAGGAAATTTGAGAGATCTAACCAAGACAACAGTGACTCAATTCCTATGTTTTTGGACAATATAGATTGTAACGAAGAACAATGAAGGTGTGAATGGGAGACAGAGACAGAGGAACTAGTTTTGTGAGTTGTTACGGACCAGACAATGCAACTAAAGAGTGAGAAGAAGGGTCCTGAATGGGATTATCTCTTTGTATTAATACATATATAATAGAGTGGGGATATGTTGAGCCCATTCAATAATAAATATTCATTCATAATTCAAATAATAATATTCTTAATCAAATTATTTTAACTTAAAATTCTAATTTATATTTTTATATTATTAAAATGAGTTGGAAAGTGGATTTATCACTTTTTTTTTAGGTGTTAAAGTAATATTTTTTATATAATATTAATTTACAAGAACAAACCTTCGCTCTTTTTTAGTGGTTCTGAAGCTTCTAGGAAGGTGTGTACGTGTTTTTAAGGCGCGGGTCAGACTCACAGGAACGTCACGCAATTTTTCACCAATCTATCTTCCTGTAGTTATCGTGAGAATAAATTATCAATTTAAAAGTTGAAAATTTGATTTAATATTTAAGATTAAAACATGGACATCAATTATTTTAATTTAATTAGTCAATTTTATAACATCATCCCATTGTAATGTAGTAAATTTTTTTATTTTTGTAATTGTTTTTAAAACTTGATAATAGATTATTTTAACTGTTTGGCCTTGTACAATATTTTTGCTCACAATGATCAAAATTAAAATATTATTTAGTTTTACTATAATTTAAAAATTATTTATTTATCAGTCGTTATTTTAAGAATAACAATTAAAAAAATTATTAATTAATTTGATTCCTAATGTTATTAAAAAAAAGTAAATGTAATCTTTTTAACTTCACTAGAAATTGACTGAAGGGGATGGTCAAACACAATTCTAAATGCAATCTTTAACAACAAATTATTGTTTTCCTCTTTTAAGTTAGTACAGTCTATTCCTTTGACTTTTAACATGTTAATCAATTTGAATATAACAATTATCACTAATTGGATCCTTGTTTTATATTAATCAATCAACTTGGTCACTAGAGAAATAATTTAATAATTGTCAGAATAAAAATAAAGTAATAAACCTTGGCAACTAGGAGTAAAATATCATATTATTGCATATTTTAGTGATTATATTTCACACTTTTCCAATATTTATCATTTTGAAAGCTAGTTCTAAGTCTTACACTAAAATACTGTCATCAAAATTGTAACAAATACACATGAAAACTGATTAAAAAAACGTAAACGTATAATTAATAAAAGTGGATAAGCATGTTGTACGAACAAATAAAACTCCATATGTCGGTTTATACAGAAAGAAAGAAAGAAACATGAAATCTCGTGTCTATTTTTGTTTTAGTTTACCTAGAAAGAAATAAACGTAAAATTCGAATAAATATGTTTACTAATCAGTTAGTTTTGACTAGAGAGGAAAAATTATAATTAATCAAAATAAATTATTTTACATTTTAATCATGTCATTAATTTTTTAATCATGTCATTAATTTGAATTATTTATTATCATATGCAATTATTAATACTGGTGAAAATTTGAAATATACATAATTTTGAATTTTTTAATATAACTATTTTATATTTAAAAAGACAAATTTAACCCTAAACAATTATGTTACACGTCACTATTTTAAAAAATTGTCAGATTTTATTTTTAAATATATATATATATATATATATATATATATATATATATATGATTTAAAAATTATAAAAGGTATTATAATTATAATAATCTCTTTTAACTTAAATAATTTAATGACATTTTTTTTCATAGGTATTTATGAGAGAAGAAAATAAGATATATTAAATTTTTTATAAGTTAAAATTAACTTACACATATTAATTTTTAAAAATTTAAATAGAGCTTTAAAAAATTTAAATAAAAAAACTTATAAACTTATTGTATGTATCTATAACATTATACTTGACCTTATTACGGAAAACGTTTTATTACATATAATGTAAACATTTATGTTGTATGAGAATTATTACTAACACGTTTGCTTGTTTTAGTCTTTTAAATACATTTCTTATCATTAACTTAGATTTATGAGAAATCATAATTTTTCTTTATAATTAATCATTTAATTACTTTTTCTTCCGATTTTTTTTTTAAATTAATCATTCATAAAATACAAGTTAACAACGTACTAGAAAATGTATTGTTAATATTTTATATTAATATCTTTTCTTGTTAAAATCGTGTATGACTTACACTGTTTATTTATTTATGTAATTAAACTTTTTTTAATTCATTTTAGAGATTATTAAAGATTTATATTATTATAAAATTTTTTATCATCTTATAATACATTTATTATTGATACGATAGTTATATCATTTATAAGGTATTAGATAAACATAAATACTTATTACTGTAATTTAAATGTTAATACAGTTTGAGGTAAACTTTTTGTATATAGCAATCAGAATTTTATAAATATAATTTAAATATTTTGGAAAGTGTAATAAGATCGATAAGTGATTTATAGTGAAAAATATATAAGCAAAGGTGTTTGAAAGGTTTGATGTAATAAAAACACTAGAAAAATAAAAAATATAGAAAGAAGTTTCATGAGCCATATTGTATACAGCGACAAATCAAGTATATAATGTATTGTAATTTACTTGACATCTTTTAGGCTATCTTTGTTTCCAACAACGGAAGCATAACGAACGAAACATAAAATTCGAAAAACGAAATATAAAATATAATAAAAAAAAGAAAAAAATCTTTCTTAAACTTTATCTTTCCTTATGTCGAAGATTCGTATCTAAAGTTAATTTCTACGATTAAATAGAAGTATTAATTTCATTATAATTAAATAATATATAACAAAAATGTTTATCTTTTATTCTAAAAAATAGATAATTGAAAAATATATAATAATTAAATTTATAATAAAATAAAAAATGTTAAAATAAATTTATAAAATAATAATCTTAATAATAATAATTTATTTTTAACTTTAATTTTATTTTATTTATTAAAAAAATTTATCAATTTCACTTATCACATCACTAATTAACTTTATAAATTTTTCTTTTAATCCAAATATATATATATTTTTATCTCAAATTCACACATTTTCACGGACTCAAATCCTTAAAATAAGTAAAATAAACTACTTCTAAAAATTAAGAGTTATTTTAATATTATTTTTTCAGCAAAGGAAATGTGTAGGAGTGGATAGAAAATAATTTTCAGTGTCTAATGTATGGTAATTTACTTGGTCTCACTTAAAATAGGTAAAATAAATTACTTCTGAAAATTGAGAGTTTTATTTTAAGAATAATCTCTTTACCAAAGAAAATGTGTTGGAGTGGATAGAAAACAATATAGGAAATGATCTCAAAAACAAGAAGTAGTGAGAGAAGGTTCGTTAGTCAAAACAAAAGCTCACTCATGTTGAACGGGCATCCTTGACCACCAAGTCATTGACTAAAGCGTGCATTGATTAATTAAGTACAAATTATTGATAAAATATTCTTCGCCTCAACTTCTCATACCTCAACTAATGTCACAGATTAAATCTTTAAAGTGATCATGAAACATTATTGCATCTCTAAAGTCTTTATTTTACTATGAAGCTCTTTAATTCTTTCAAATATTTTTTTTTTTCTTTAGCAATTACTTCCCATTAGAAAATTCTTCCACTCCAAACTTCGACAACATTCTTTTAAGTTTTAAAGTGAATTTGATATTAGATTTAAACAGATCCATTCCCCCTCAGCCCTAATTCATGTTTTTGTCCAGACTTTTTGTTTTCTTTTGTTTGCTCTCCAAGTTATGGATGCAATCACTTTAATCAATCTTGACTCTGATTTTGTTCATTTTCAACTTCAGAGAATCTGGCTGGGTGAAGCTGTCTTGTCTTGTGTTCCAAAATAGAATATTCAATGGCGAATTAAATAGAAAATAATGGTTAGGTAAACGAGAAATGAATCAGATGGCAGATCTGCTGTATTTGGATTGATGATACTTATCGAAACAAAATCTATAAAAACAAAATGGAGAATATATAACAGGAATAAAAAAATTGAAAATAAAATAGATCCATTTATATTATGAAAATGATATTTTAATGAATTTGAGTGAGAAAAAGAGAGGAAATGGTGTTCCTTTCAGTGGGTAGCCGTCAGCACAGGAAAAGGGCAGAGACAGTGCTATGGTTGGACTTGAAAGAATCAAATGTGGTCTTATTTCTTGAATTGATAGACAAATTTGTGTTGTTTGTGATTAGTAATCTGAAATGAGTTTGGAATTTGAAAAGTAAAAGATATATGGGTCTTGTTTATTATTTTGTTTACACCTTTGGTCCACTCCATGTATGATTGTTTTGTTTTTTGTTCCTTGCTATGTCCTTCCATTAGCAAATGTATGATAGTTTAACCTCATTGATTCTAGGGTTTATTGAAGAATAAAGAGTTGATTGAGGAAAAGGACAGATACATGGGGAGGAGAACATAAGATTATGTATCTGTCAACGTCAAAGATGACGAAGTAGTGAAAATTGCATCGTGAGTGGAGATTCATGGCGTGGGTGTTGGGTTGAGGAAAAGACTATTTTAGATGAAGGGAGTCACAGAGGATATATATATATATACTAAATTACTCATCAAAAACCTAGTTTGCCTCTCCCAGCTTTAACTTTAGCCAAGGTTGATTCCACTTAGTTTCCCCTTCATACATTATTATATTTAACAAAAGGATTCTATCCATTATTAGCCTATTTCATCTTCTAAAACTATTTTTTCATTTATTTGAAAATTAATCTTAAAAATATTATATCATCTTGATTTGTTGTAATGAATTAAATGCATTTTTCCATTTAAAATTGTTCAAAAATTTGATTGGCTAAAGTTTCTTTGTCAATTTCGTACTACTTTTTTCGAATTTAAAAATTGATACAGTTTTAAACTATTTTTCTTAGAGATAACTTAGAAAGAATAACGGGACATAGATTCTAAGAAGTTGGCTGAATAATTTTATAATATCTTTATATATA
>Ga0209489_109528_pt1 | contig 11975 bp, 6 predicted proteins | sample SiratrowhiteBW_FD_187527 | JGI IMG/M metagenome (GOLD analysis project Ga0209489, IMG submission 187527) | Root nodule microbial communities of legume samples collected from California, USA - Siratro white BW (SPAdes) (version 2) | ecosystem: Host-associated > Plants > Roots > Nodule | place: USA... | reverse complement strand
GAGCAAGGGTTGTAAACTGATCTTGTGATCTGTTTTAGTGGAAATCTTTGCTAGTTTGCAAAGGACTGGACGTAGCCCTTGTGGAAGGGTGAACCAGGATAAAAATTCTGTGTTCTTGCTTTTCTCCCTACTCTTCTTGATTGCCTTTATTCACTGCTGCCATCTTTAAAATTAACTGGATTAAAATCAGTTCATACTGTTAATCATACTCTGAACATCTGTTTGTATAATCAACTGTGATTCTGGATTGTATGTAATATACTGAATTGTGTTTAAACATATTAAATCTGGGTTAGCACAATCTTGCACTGTAAACTGATTTCTGGGTTTAATTGGTTTATGGGTTTAACTGAATTCTGGGTTTAACTCTGATATATTTCGCTAAGCTCAATTGATTGTTTACCTGACAGTTCAGAATTACACAGTCAATCGATTGAATATAGAATTTTCATTCTCTACTTCAAGAATAAATCAGATTTGTAAAAGTTTTCAAATTTCAATTCACACCCCCTCTTGAACTCGGTCTAAACCTTATTTTTCAGTCTTAATAACCAAGATATTATGATACGTAGGTTGGCAGAAGAATAACGTATCATCTGTAAATTGGAGAATTTGTATTTGCACGCTCCTATATCCCACTTCAATACCTTCTAACAACTTTTTCCTCGATGTTTCTCTATCTAAGCCCATCATTCCCTCTGCAACTATCAAGAATAAAAATGGTGCTAGTGGGTCCCCTTACCTCAACCCTCTCTTAGGCTTGAATTCATCAGTAGGGCTTGCATTAACTAATATTGATACCGTAACTGATGTCAAGCAAGCCCTTATCCACTTAATCCATCTCTCATTAAAACCCAATATTCCCATCATATAATACAAAAACTTCCAATCTACTGAATCATAAGCTTTTTCAAAATCCACCTTAAATAGCACCCCACTCTTCTTCTCCCTTTTCATAAAATCGACTACGGTAGCCACCAAGACACTATCCAATAATCCCCTTCCACCAATAAATGCAGATTGACGTATATCTATAATGCTTGGAAGAACATTTTTAATCCTATTAGCTAAAATCTTAGTAATAACTTTATAAACACACCCCACTAGAGATATAAGAAGAACATTTTTAATCCTATTAGCCAAAATCTTAGTAATAACTTTATAAACACACCCCACTAGAGATATAAGCCTAAAATCATGCTGGGACATTGGATTCCCCCTTTTAGGGATTAATGCAACAAAAGACGCATTGCAACCCCTTGGTATGAACCCCAACTCGAAGAAACTAAGAACTGACTTAATAAACTCATCCCCTATGGTGTCCCAATTTGTCTTTATGAAGTTAAAATTAAAACCATTTGGTCCAGGACTCTTAGTACTCCCACATTGACCTACCGCTTGCTCTACCTCATCTTCTGTCACACATTTACACAATTGCTAATTTTGGTCCATAGATGACTTAAATTGAACCCCATCTAGTGACCAACCCATCTCTTGTTTAGCTGCAAATTTCTCCTCCATAAATCTCTTAACACAACCTTTTACCAAATTAGGTTCATCAATCCACTGTCCATCAAACATAAGACCATTAAGTTCATTTGTTTTCCATCTCCATCTTATCCTTGAATGAAAATACCTAGAATTTCTATCCCCCTTTACTATCCAGTCCACTCTATATTTTTGCCTTAGAATCATCATTTCTTTCTCATTTAGTTCGTTCAAAACACTCAAGAGTTCAACTCTCCTCTTTCTCAGCACCTCCTCTAAGCCCGAGTCCTCATCCTTCTGGTCCAATCTTTCTATTTCCTGTATTACCTCTAGTTTCCTATTCTTGTCCTTATAACATTTCTCTCTAGTCCACTTTTTCAGTTCTGTTTTTAAACCCTTCAATTTATCCTTAAGTGTCTCTAACCTACATCCAGTACTTTCTCTTTTATCCCATACTGACTTTACAACTTGCTTAAAACCTTGCTCATTCTGCCATACATCAAATAATTTAAAGGGTTTAGGTCCCCAATCTAAAACCTTTTCCTTAACTACTATTGCACAGTGATCAGAAACCTCCCTAACCATAATATATGTTTTGTATTAGGTCAACGCTTTAACCAGTCCTTCGAAACTAACACTCTATTCATCCTTCCCCATAACACTTTCCACCTTCTCCGGCGTAGCATTAGCAGAAGAAATTGCTCCAATATGCGCCGCAAGAACATCGCAACCATTATTAGAATTTAGGTTTTGAGACAGTGAATCGTGTTGCGTTGCGTTGTCACCTATACTTAGGTTAGCCACCAAAGTACTGTTTTGCCCTCCTATTGTGGAGACAAAAATTATGAACTTGGCTTTGTGCCACACTTTGGGCCTGAAGCCCAATATTAATGTACATTTGGACAAATTCTTCCTCCACCCCCATACCCTCTTCCTACACCCCCATACAAAATTTTAATTTCACAACTGCCCTTATAGAAATTACCCAAATACCCTTCTTTTATTAAGCAATGGTAGGGGAGACATTCCAACCGTTGTGCATTGTTTATCAACAATAAGGAGCGACAGGAAGGTAAAATTTTTTATTTTGGTGGATTTTTGAAGTTTCTGGTAGGGCACCCGGATGAGGCCATCCGGTTCTCATTTTTTGAAATTTGAGAACCGAAAATCCTGACGTCCGGTTCATAAATTGTTAACCGGATGGACTGGAGGGGGGTGTCATCCGGTTTGTAAGTTGTGAACTGGACACCACCCCGTTCGGTTGTCATAAGGTAAAAAAATTGCAAACCGGATGGGTTGTGGGTAGACCTCATCCGGTTTGCAAATTTATGAACCAAATAAGGGTGTCATCCGGTTCATATTTTTTCAATTTTTTTTAAACTAACAATAACTTTATGCACTATGACAGATATGGTGAGAATTAGAGGAGTTGGTTAGTTGTTACCCATCACCACCCAATTAAAATTAATGTAATTGAAAGTAAAATAAAAATAAAGAGTCTCTTCTTTTGCTGTGTTTATTTTTCATTTTAATTTCCAACCCCATCTTAAATGAAGAATCTATCCTCTCTCCTACTACATTTCACAAATTCATTGGGTGTAATTTCAAATTCAATTAAAATAAAACTAAATTAATTTAATTAAGGCAAATGAATAGTCAAAGAAGAGTCTCCTTATTTCTTTTTTTACTTTCAAGTACATTAATTTTAATTGGATGGTGATAGGTGACAGTTAACCAACTCCTTTGGTCCTCAACTGTGACAGTGCACAAAGTTTGTTAGTTTAAAAAAAATTTGAAAAAATACGAATCGAATGACACCCTTATCTTAATCTCAAATTTACAAACCGGACTAGGTCCATCAATCATCCATCCGGTCTGCAATTGGTTTACCTTATGACAACCGTACCAGATGGCGTCCAATCGCAGAGCTTGAACTTGAGCGGAAATGGCTGCTTTGCCAAGCATTACTGTGCTCATTTTCTTCAGCCCCACATTCCTCCATGACTGACACTTGGCATAGGTTATCATTGCTCATTATATCAGACACCATGTCCACCTTGAGTGATATAGCTGTTCGCACCTTCAATCGGGCATAATCAATCCTCTCCCATCCTTTAGTTGCCTCGTCGACCTCCACGATTGATCCAATAGGATGAACTATCTTCTGAAAGCAATCATCAGTCCAGCACTAGAGAGGAATGCCTCTACACCTAGTCCACACCACCTTACTACCCACTTGCGTCCCGTTACCCCACGGTTTAATGAATTCGAAGATCTTACCTAAGCTTAAACTGTTTTCATTTACTATTTGTGCCATGTTTGCTCCAGTGGATGCAGATAATAATACCTCCTTATCACCCATATATCTAGCTTTGACACACCCCAGACCTTCCTTCAAGAGTGACTCCCTTATCGTTGGCATAGATGGGTAATCATAAGTAGTGCCCACCCAACTTTCATGTAACCAAGGTAGGTTAACTGGTGTAGTTTTAATTCTTCGTCCTCTCCGGTCATCGCCAATACCTTTCCTAGTATTACTATCGACAAGTTGTTGTTTAGGCTCCTGACTCTGTTTTGGCATCAGATTCGCAGGCTTCTTTCTCCATTGCTTCAACACCTTCTTCTCCCCTTTAGCTGCAGTGGACACTGGGTATGCTGTTACTGGGGTTTTCCTGAAGATACCTTCATTCTTGCGATACTTTGGTAAATTGACAAACAGCTTCATAGTGCCTCTTCTAATTCTTTTTCGAGTTTACCAGCATTTTTAACATCGTAGAATCTCACGAACCCAAACCTGTTACCCCTTCTATTCAGTTTCTTTGAGATGAACACCTCCGCTAATCTACCCCACCTTTGGAAAATGCCCCACATTTCACGCTCACCATAGCTATTCGGAAAGTGGGAGAAAAAGAACGTTGTGACGTTCCAGGGGGGAAGGTTGCCGTTGTTGTCGATCATAAATCCTTCCGTCATACTTCGGATTCTTCATTGTTCCTCCAAAAACTCCAAGGGTACGTCTTCTGTAAAGACAGAACCACCAGAACGGAAAGCAATAACAAACAAGCACTCTTCTCACCCTATACTGCAAAGCTACTGTTTTAAGTTTTGAGAATCTGTAGATGTAACCACTAATGAAACCCACCACGGGAAAAAAACGAGTTGAATAGAGAGAAGAGAGCTTTGTCTTTTATTTAAATTGACACTCATAATAGGATATAGTGCTAGCACTTCAGACAACAAACTAACATTCCTCTATATCTCCCTACGATTGACCAACAATAAATATTATTATTGGCAAACAAACATGTAGTATATAGTGTTTCATCGTCTACTTTATCACTCCATCATTATGTCATCAGTCTAGTCCATTACTAATCTGTTAGTTTAAGACACTTTTACTATACCACTTTGCACTAAAAGAATTCGGTGAAATATGAAAATTTGTGTTATACTACACCACTTTGCACTAAAAAAAATCGGTGAAATATGAAAATTTGTGTTAGCCAGATAGCAAACACAAATAGTGTTGGCTTAACAAAAAAAACATAAAAAAAAAGTTAAATATTTATTTATTTATTTATTTTACGTCAATTTGGCCGACACTGTAAATTTATTTATTTTATTTAATATTTGTGCTAGTGTAGTCTAAGTAAAATTTTGATTTTTAAAAAGATGGAGCCTAGTTTATATATATAGTAATAAAAATAATAAATAAAAATGAAAACAAAATGTTGTAAGTAATAATAGTTTTTCTAAATAAATTAAGAAAAAAAAAACCTTTATGATAAGTGTTAAAGTTAAATTGGACTGAAGTCTTTTGTGTATAATATGAAATAAAAAAAGTAGTAATATTGAATTAGAAAAATGTAAATGAAGAAAAGGAAAAAAAAAGGTAAGGTAGATGTAGTTTTATAAATAAAAGAATAAGTTAAAAAGTAATTATAAATATATAATTACAAAATTGATTGTTATAAAATTAGAAAAAGAAAATTGAGTGATATATGTTAAAATTTGTTCAGTATTTTATAGTATAAAAGGTATAAAAGAATATAAAAATATTAAAAAAGATAAGATAAAGTAATGTAATAAAGAAATAAGAGCTGCAAAAGTAATTATGATTATTTAATATTAATTTAATAATGACAAAAAATTTTAAAAAAATAATATTTAGTTATATCTGTTAAAATTAAACTGAATGAACCTCTTAAATAAATTTGATATAATTAAATATGAACTTTAAATCTGATTTTGTAGAAATGAGAAGTAAAAAGAAAAATTGAAAAGAATAAAGAGTGAAAAATAAATAAATTTGTTTAAGAAAACAAGAGGTAAAAAAAATAATTTATAAAGTTTAATAAAGCATAAAGCTGATTAACAAAATTTATAAAAGCAAACTGAGATCTAACTTCTAAAAGCTGCAATCATCATTAAAAATATTGAAAGTTCAGTCCACGTTTCTGGCTAAGTAATTGTTTCCAAAAGCAATGATATACTCATCAAAATAGCTTAGGTTTTCCATTTGCCTTAAACATCCAAGAAAATCATGAACGGGAAAAGTGAAGGGAATTACACAAAATTCAGACCAAAAGCACCAACACTATTCCGCTATTAGCATCAAATTGTGCCCTAAAGAAACTAACACCCAATAGCTAAGACTATAAGAAAAGGATACATTAAATCTGACGAAGGAACAAAGGACAAAAAACACCCAACAACAATAAATTAACATAAAATTAACTGATGAAAGTATGCAACGGCAAATAACTAAAAATTAATACAATACAAATGAAACCAGTAAACTGTTAATTATGTTAGAAAATAAATATATATATATTATAATATAATTAATATTCAATTTAATTATAAGTCTAAATATGATTTAATAAAATAAAAAGATTTATTAATACTTATGAAAAAATATTTATTTTATAAATAATCAATAAAGTTGGTTACAAAAATTATTTATAAACAAGTGATGGAAACTAATTTTACTAAAAAAACACATAACTGCAAGAAGAATGTGTGAGACGTGAAGTCTACGAAGCGTAGACCAAACTTACGGTGACATAAAACAGCCCACATAAAAATGGGAAAAAATTTGAAAATAAAAATTATTATTATTATTATTATTATTATTATTATTATTATTATTATTATCAACATTTTAAATTCTATTAATATTATTATTATTATTATTAAGAATCTTATTAATATTGTTTTATTGATATTATTAGTATTATTATTAATATTATTTTTATTATTTTTTCAATAAAAATAAATATAATATTAATAATAATAATTTTATTAATAATCATACTCATAAGAGTAATCATAAAAATAATAATAACATAACCGTGTAACTTTTCCCGCATATTGGTTAAAAGTTTCTTTCTTCACCAAAGATTATGAATTCAATTTTTTCTAATTGCAATTTGGTAATAATATTATTAATACTCATAATAACACTAACAATAATTCTAGATAAGAATGATAATAATAATAAATAATGGAGAAAATTAGAAGTGTATTAAAAACAATTTAATAATTATAAATTTTAATCATATATAATAAAAATTAATAATAAAAATTTATGATTTTAATAAAAAGTATTAGACATTACTCACATACTACCAACGGTACAAAATCCATAGATAATTAAGACGTATATAAATTTTTCACGAACTTTTATCGGTAGGTCATTTTATTTCATATTTTTTACAAAATTTTATATATATATTTTTTACAAAATTTTATATATGATTACCCACTAATATTAATCCATAACTAATATCATAAACTTTTTTATTTTTATTTTTTATTATATATGATTAAAATTTATAATTATTAACATTATTTTCATATACTTCTATTTTCTTCATTATTTATTATTATTATCATTCTTATTTAAGATTATTATTAATGCTATTATGAGCATTATTAATATTATTACCTATGGATTTTGTCATTATCTATGGGTTTTTGCTATGGGTAAATCTAATTTTTTTGTGACTATTAATAACTTTAACTTCTATCACCAAATTTATAACACAAAAATCTATTTTAATAATCATTTTAAATATTTTTATCTTTTTAATGTATTATTAAAAATTTATACTAATTCTTTTTAAATATTTTTCAAGATTAAAAGATTAATTATAATCATAAAAATAAACCCTATCAAGTCAGATCATCCATCTTCATCTCTATTTTAATCATCACCGCATGTAGTTACAGTTTTTCTGAAAATATAAAAGCTGGATCTGTTCCATATAGTTATAATTAGAGTTTTCTGAAAATATAACAGCTGGATCTATTGCATATAGTTACAGTTCTTCTGAAAATATAAAAGCTGGATCTATTACTTATAGTTATAGTTAGGGTTTTCTGAAAATATAACAGCAGGGTCTATTGCATATAGTTAAAGTTTTCTGAAAATATAAAAGCTGAATCTATTGCATATAGTTATTATTAGAGTTTTCTGAAAATATAACAGCTGGATCTATTGAATGTAGTTAAAGTTTTCTGAACATATAACAGCTGATCTATTGCATATAGTTAGAGTTTATGGTGGAGATAGTTTTCTGAAAATAGATCAGCTCAATCTGTTGTATATAGTTACAGTAGAGATAGACTACTGTCACAATGATAAATAACATGAATTAATTAAAACTGAAAAAAATAGCCATAAATTTATAACTTTAAAAGACTTATTAAAATTTTGGTATTCATACCTTCCACATTGAAAGATGCTAGTTAGAGCCACTATCATTTATCAAGGTTTCACAAGGAAAAGACAACTTATTACCTCTAAGAATATCCTGTAGTCTGCAAACTTAAAAATACAGGTCCATTTTCAATCTATAAAAGAGAAGAAAAAAATTAATATTGAGAAAAAATATAAAAATGTTAAAAAGAATAAAACAACATGAGTGATCAAGAATTTATCTTTGGTCTTTTATGTTTGCTACTGTTGTTGAAGCTTTCACACATCATAAAACCAAAACTGGAAAACAAAAATCATAAAAGTGAATGAAAAGAGCATTTACCTTGACAGTGAAATGAGGCATAGAACTAGATGAAAGAGGAGAAGAAGAAGAACGGAATAGAGTTTCTCGTCTGGTGGATCTGATTAGGGGGCAATACAACAGACATAAGAAATAAGTGAAACAGTGTAAGGAGGCGGAGGTGTTTTTAGGGTTCGCTTTATATACATTTTAGGATTCTAGGGTTAGCTTAATGTGAAAAAATTAAATGAAACCTATTTACTCCCAAAAACATTTAAAAGATTAATAAAAACTTTGTGCCAAGTAAGTAAAAATATAAGATATTCCACTATTCATATATAAGATAAACAAATTTATCATAAAATATAATTTAAATATAAAAATCTCAAAATAATAATTTTTTATCTTTAAAGAATCAATAAATAGAAAGCTCAATACGATAATCTCAAAATAATAATATTACTAGTATTAAAAAAATTTAATCAGACTTATAATTTAAATGAAAAAATTATTGTATATTTAAATTTTATGTAATATATTATATATACTCTTTTGATAAATTTTTGAAACATAAGAAAAATACATTCTTTAATCCGTAATTTATATTTCCTTTTATTATTTTGATACCAACAAAACTATTATAATTACAAAATCATTTTTAATCATTTAAATTTGTGTTATTTTTCATATTTTCATTATGAGTAAATTATGTAATAATATTTAACTTAAAAATAATTAATTTATTTAATAATAATCAATGAATAATATTAATTTTATAATATACTTAAGTAGATCTATAGAATAAATTTTATATTAAATAATTATTCTAAAACAATTATATTCAAAAAAATTATAAATAATTTTATTCCTATGTTTATTATTAATATTTTTAACTTTTTATCAACAAATTTATAACATACAATATTTTTTTAATAATCATTTTAAATACTTTTATCTTTTTATTATTAAACATCTTTACAAATTCCTCTTAAATATATTTTAAGATTAAAAAATTAATAATATACAAATAATTACAAAAGTAATTAAGCAAATAAAATTTATATTTTACATTTACTATATCAATAAATTATATTTTCTACTATTATTCATTATTAGTACTTTTATTAAAGAATTCCGTAGGGATAGAATTCCTTTAGAAAAAAAAATAGTAATGAGAAATAAATGTTAAAATAAAGGTTAAATCAAATAAAACAATCAATGACTTGAATATAGAAACCTAGGCAACCTTCTTACTATCTTTTATCTTTAACAGTTTACTTTCTTGAAATTGATTTTTTTTTTCTTATATTGCTTTTTCTTTATGGTCAGTACATGTGTCTTGCAATCACAAGAAAGACAATTAAGAAAAGGAAGAAAACTCAACCCCTTATTTTACAGCATGTTCCAGCATGCATTCACCTTGGCAGTAATGGAAGTGGTAAGATTCCCAACTAATATATTTTATTTTTAAGAATTATTAAAAAATATATAATATTATTTTTATCTCTATAATTATGAATCGTATCTAAATTCTTTCCTTTATATTCTATTTTATGTTTTCAATGTTAGAGAATAATATAATAATATTATATTTAAAAAATAATTTATTAACATAATAATAATCAATAAATAAAATATGTTGATTAATAAACTACTATCTATTAGTATATATATATATATATATATATATATATAATAAAGATTTTTAATTAACTAAAAATAATTAATTATTGAAAAACTAACCGTCACAAGCATCATTCATTTTATTGGAAAGTCTGCACATAAACGTGCAGACTGAAAATCCAAATTGGTATTTTCCAATGAGTAGACACTCAAAGCTTAAGTCTGGCTATTCTACTCCAAATGGACAGGGTTCATACTACTTAAACTTTTTATGGTTTGGAAAGAGCAAGCTCAAATTCATTTTATTTTTTAAATTAAAAACCAATAAATTTAAAACAATTATCCATCAGTTAGTAAGTAACAAAATTAATATCAATAATATAATTAAAATTAAGGTAAGTAAAAACAGAAAAAAAATAACATATAGTGTTTGAATTTAAAATGAGAGTGAATATATATATATATATATATATATATATATATATATATATATATATTTAAATTAAGACATTACAAAAAATCATGTATATAGTGGTGGTTTTAATATGGTATTTTAAAAAAAATGTCATATTATATTGTATGAAACGAGATTTACAAATGTCGTTTTATACATAATATTATTTTTTACATTTCATTATCTCTCATAATGTAAACGCAAAATTTTTCTAAGACTTTCTCCTCAAAATGAAGCTTCGTTATCTCCAAAGTTTCCTTTCCCTTAAACCTAAAAATTTTCTAATGAAACTTTCATTTCCTTCAAAATAAAGTTCCTCAAAAATTATAAAAATTTAAAAAATATGATAGATGTGATTGATAAAATAATTTTTTAATAGATAAAATTGTAAAATTATAAATTTATCTTATTGTTAAGTTTAACTTAAAATAAAATATAATTAATTTGTCCAATATAATTAATGAATTACTATTAAATTATTATTATAAGATAATAAAATAATAAATGTCGTATCAATAACATAATTGAAGTAAAAGATTTAACTGTCATTATACATGAACTACTTAATGATAATATAACTAAACATTGATGATGATAAACAACTAGATTAATCAAACCAGAAAGATAAAAAAAATACAATGAAAATGATAAGAACAATTTAGGAAGAAATTATCTCTTAGAACTTATAAATGTTACACACAATATGATATGAAGAAATTCAAAGCTTATTACAAGTTAAGACTTTGAACTACCGATAATGATAATCTCATTATAAAACTTAATAACATGACTTATTCTAACTTATAATGACGATATAGTGCTAACATTTTAGACAACAAACTAACATTATGATTCTTCTATATCTCCCTACTTTAGAAAGATAATAATTTTTATGATCTGACCAACAATATTATTATTGGCAAAAATGTAGGACAATGTCTTATATAGTGCTTTATCATCTACTTTATCACTTCAGGATTATGTCATCGGTCTAGTCCATCATTAGTCTATTAGTTTAAGACACCCATTCTACACCACTTTATACTAAAAAAAATCAATTAAATAACTATGAAAATTTGTATTGGCCAGATAGTAAACACAAATAGTGTTGACTCAATCCAAAAAAACACAAAAAAAAAAAAAAGTTAAATAGTAACATCAGCATAATACACTCAAAGATTGTTACAAATTCTGAAACTGTTTTTTTAAAAAAATAAAAATAAATCAAATTATCTTTATTAGATCGACGTTATATACTTGCGTCAATTTGGCCGACACACTTTAAGTAAATTTATTTATTTTATTTAATATTTGTATTGGTGTAGTTGAGGTAAAATTTTGATTTTTAAAACGATGAAGCCTAGTTTATATATATATATATATATATATATATATATATATATTTT
>Ga0209489_109525_pt1 | contig 11978 bp, 7 predicted proteins | sample SiratrowhiteBW_FD_187527 | JGI IMG/M metagenome (GOLD analysis project Ga0209489, IMG submission 187527) | Root nodule microbial communities of legume samples collected from California, USA - Siratro white BW (SPAdes) (version 2) | ecosystem: Host-associated > Plants > Roots > Nodule | place: USA... | reverse complement strand
AACCTACCAAATTCCCCACATGATGTACCTTAACCGTTATTGACAGGTCTCCAAGACCATTTGGTTTAACTGCCTTCACAACACAAGCCAGTAAGGTCAAGCGTGTACCACCAGACGACAATATAGTTTTAATGCTTGCCAATGTTGAAACATGGTCAACATTTTGTTCACTGAGCAATCCTGTATAAAAGAAGGTTAAATTATTTTATGTACAGTCAAACAATTTACTAAGTGTGTTAGCATGACATGACGATGGTTGTATGGATGTACCATGGAATTCGATAAACTTTTGCGCCCACTGCCATTCCTTGGTACTAAAATCATGATTGTGACTTTCCTCGTAAATGTGATTTAGGAACTCTTGTGTTGGTAAGGGTTGGGAGCAGATGTGATTACCTAAAATGGCCTCTACGTTACCAGCTAGTCCTGGAATAACATTTATTGTGGAGTTGCATCGACGAACATATGACTCGATGTCACTTGCATCAATGTCAAGCTCCTCCCATGGTTCCATTTTTTTCCTTTCAAGTTTGAAAAGTAATTATAATGAAGCGAGAACAAAAGACAAAGATGTAGATTGTGAAAGTGAAAATGAGCAAGTATTTAAAGTGAAAATCCGCAACAAGTGATGCGACATTTATCATCCCATTTGTTGTTTTACATATATACCTTTAAAGTACCACACCATTTAACTTGAAAAGCGTTTACTGTTTACCCATTGTCTTTCTTATAGACACATAAGGCGAAAAACAGTTTGTCACCTTTTCTTCACCTCCTCACTATTACAGCTACCACATTGAATGGAAAACCAGGTTGGTGCATTTGGTTTTATTGCATTGCATTGGAAGTTAATGGTAATAACTATGGAACAGTCTTTACATGTGTTGGTTGGTTGATATTGTACTTGTAAATAGGACCATTTGTGTTGCATTCTGACCTAAATCACCCATAAATGATGTGCTTTAATGTCGTTGTCATATTTGAAGTTAATGGTAATAACTATAGAACAGTCGTTACATGTGTTGGTTGGTTGATATTGTACTTGTAAATACAACCATTTATGTTACATTCTGACCTAAATCACTTATAAATGATGTGCTATAATGTCGTTGTCATATTTGAAGTTTAGGGTTTCAGTTCATTAACATAGACAACGATGTCCGGTTGTGGTAGTCATTAAATATTGTGGGGTTATTATAGTTATTCAATCTTATTTTCAGGTCATTTGTTCACTCGAGAATGATGTTTTGTCATTGGATGATATTACTTTGGATGAAGAATGTGAGAGGTCCACTGAACTTAGCGAGGAGTGTTCGGATAAAGCAGATGGTAGCTGTCCCAGAGTTGGCATGTGTTTTGAAAGTCCTAATGAAGTCATGACCTTCTACCGCCAATATGGTATTAGAAAAGGTTTTGGTATGAGGACAAGATCCTCGAAGAAAGGAACGGACAACGAATTGAGGTACTTCATTCTAGTATGCTCAAGACAGGGAAATTATGTATCAGCTATCCCTGCATATATGCAGACTCAACCAACCCAAGAGTTTAATTGTCCAGCCCGAATTATAGTAACAAAAAAAGAGGACAAATGGTACATCACTTCCTTTGGCAAGGAACACTCTCACGACCTCAGTCCTACCAAGTCAAGGATGTTTCGTAGCAATAAGAAAATCAACTTGAAAGTGAAGAGAAAAATTGAGATGAACGATGACGCTGGTGTGAGGTTGAATAAAAGTTTTGCATCGTTAGTACATCAGGCTAGAGGTTATGATAACCTTCCATTTGGGGAGCGAGACATTAGAAATTATGTGTCCGAACAAAGACGCATCCTAGGTAAAGAAGGTGATGGAAAGGCTTTGTTGAATCATTTCTCCCGTATGTGTCAATTGAATAAGGATTTCTTCTTTGAAATTGACATGGACCAAGACAACCGCATCAGAAATGTTTTTTGGGCAGATGCAAGAAGCAGGGCTGTTTGTCATGATTTTGGAGATGCTGTATCGTTTGACACAACTTACCTAACCAACAAGTACGACATGCCATTCGCCCCATTTATGGGGGTGAACCACCATGGACAATCAATTTTTTTGGGGTGTGGATTGTTGTCTTCAGAAAATACCACAACTTTTGTATGGCTATTCCAATGTTGGTTGCGATGTATGTCGAACAAGGCTCCGCATGGCATTGTGACTAACCAATGCCAAGCAATGAAGAATGTCATTTCCATTGTATTTCCGAATACATGCCACAGGTGGTGCTTGTGGCACATCATGAAAAAAATACCGGAAAAGTTATCTGGATATACTGAATACAATGCAATTAAGAAGTCAATGAAAGTTGTGTTGTACAAGTCTAAACATGTTGAAGAATTTGAATCTGAATGGGCCAACTTCATATCAACCTTTGAGTTGTCTGGTAATGAATGGTTAGGTTCCCTCTACGCGGATCGCGAATGATGGGTTCCAACCTTCTTGAAACATAGATTTTGGGCTGGGATGTCAAAAACCCAAAGATCAGAGGGCATGAATGCCTTTTTTGACGGCTATATTAACTCCACCACAACCCTACAACAATTTGTCCATCAACATGACAATGCTTTGGCACACAAGGTGGAGATGGAGAACGAGGCAGACTTTGTGTCGTTAAATACAATCATTCCATGCGGCTCACAATCTTTGATCGAACGACAGTTCCAAAGTGCATACACTCATGCCAAATTCGCAGAAGTTCAGACTGAATTTAGAGCTAAGATGAATTGTATTATTCAAAATTGTGTTGTCGAAGGAGATACATACATATATGAGGTGATGGAGGAGTCCATCAACAATCATGGCAGTCATAAAACTATCTTCAAAGTAAACTATAATCGAAACACTAATGATTTCAACTGAAATTGTCTATTGTTCGAGTTTAGGGGGATAATTTGCAGACATTCGCTGGTTGTACTTGCCCAAGAGAGGCAGCAGTGTGTATTACCAAAATATGTACTTCAAAGGTGGAGCAAGAATGTTCGTAGAAGGCATAGTTATATTAGATAACACAAAGGAAAAACTGCCACATATTGAATGGTTTGATGCTCTATGTGAAAGGTTTTCCCAGATTGCTGAGATTGCCTGTGAAAAAGATCAAACAACAAATTTATTATTTTGCCAATTAGAAACCTTTGCCAAACGTCATTGTATTTCTGTACAGCCAATTAGACAGTGCTGCAGTGCTTCATATGCAGCCACCAACACAGTCCATAACGACGACTGTAGCAATGACAACTTAAACCAAAATATACATAGCCCTGTTGCAATTGGAAGAAAGGGAAGACCCTGTTCAAGAAGATTAGAAGGCACTTCGGAGAAACCTAAGAAGTGAAAGAAGGAAACCAATGTGAAAGTAACAACTGTTACACAAAATTAAGTAAGAATTACAGTTCCCCACCATGGTTTGAAATAGGTGTGTGAGGTACCATCTAATTTCAATATATGCTAAATTAAAATGTTGTTTTACTTGTAAATGGATATGGATTATAGCTGGACTCCACCACATAATTCTACTGAATACGTTTCAACGGAGGAGAACATACCAACCACACAGTTTCCTTCATACAATGATTTAGTAAGGGTTGCTAATGGATTTCAATTACAAATTAATCCAATGTCTTGTGTTTTATACTTGCACGACTTAATTTTGAATTTTTGCGTTGACCTAGTCCAAACAGAACACAAATGTTGAATGTGGTGGCTTTGTATCGTTGTTGTCATTGCTGGGCACAACTGGATCAAACACACAAGACCCTAGCAATGATGTTATGAATTTCAACAATTTAATACCCTGATAGTAATTGACACTAACTTATGTTTACAGGCTGGTCAACTTATTGGGTGTTATTAATTTGGGTTGTTTCAACTTAGACATGTGTGTATGTATGATATGGCTTATTCAGTTAACGACATGGGGAACCACTTATATGAACACGGTAAACCACTAATGTAAACATCATCAATCACTTGTATAAACTCGCTAAACCAGTTACGTAAACATGGATAACCACTTATATTAACATATGGTCAACCTGTGAAATGAACATGCTAAACCACTTACGTCAACATGGAAAACCACTTATATAAACTCAAGGTTAACGACTAGAATAAATATAGGTGTTGCTTGTGTCAACGAGGAAAACCACTTACATCTGCATAACGAACCACATTGATAAGAATGGATGAATGGATGGACATGTGAATATAGGTGTCAGACTTGTGAATGTGACAAACCAATTATACTAACTGAGCGAACCACATATAAAAGGATGGATGAATTGGTAGGACATGTAGGGGTTGAATATAGGTGTCGGACTTCTCCACGTGGCAAACCACTTATACTAACTAAGCGAACCACATAGAGAAGGATGGATGAATGGGTGGGACATGCAGGGGTTGAATATAGGTGTCGGACTTCTCAACGTGGCAAACCACTTATACTAACTGAGTGAACCACATAGAGAATGATGGATGAATGGGTGGACATGCAAGGGTTGAATATAGGTGTCAGACTTCTCAACGTGGCAAACCACTTTTACTAACTGAGCGAACCACATAGAAAATGATGGATGATTGAGTGGGACATGCAGGGGTTGAATATAGGTGTCAGACTTCTCAACGTGGCAAACCACTTATACTAACTGAGCGAAACATATAGAGAAAGATGATGAATGGGTGGACATGCAGGGGTTGAATATAGGTGTCAGACTTGTGAATGTGGAAAACCACTTATATTAACTGAGCGAACCATATACAGAAAGATGGATGAATAAATGGACATGCAGGGGTTTAACATAGGTGTCGGACTTGTGAACGTGACAAACCACTTATACTAACTGAGCGAACCACATATAGAAAGATGGATGAATAAATGGACATGCAGAGGTTTAACATAGGTGTCAGACTTGTGAACGTGGCAAACCATTTATACTAACTGAGCGAACCACATATAGAAAGATCTGATGAATAAATAGACATGCAGGGGTTTAGCATTGGTGTTGGACTTGTGAACGTAGCAAACCACTTATACTAACTGAGCGAACCACATACAGAAAGATGGATCAATAAATGGACATGTAGAGGTTTAACATAGGTGTCGGACTTGTGAACGTGACAAACCACTTATACTAACTGAGCGAACCACATATAGAAAGATGGATGAATAAATGGACATGCAGGGGTTTAACATAGGTGTCGGACTTGTGAACATGACAAACCATTTATACTAACAGAGCGAACCACATACAGAAAGATCTGATGAATAAATGGACATGCAGGGGTTTAACATAGGTGTCGGACTTGTGAATGTAGCAAACCACTTATACTAACTGAGCGAACCACATACAAAAAGATGGATGAATAAATGGACATGCAGAGGTTTAACATAGGTGTCGGACTTGTGAACGTGGCAAACCACTTATACTAACTGAGCGAACCACATACAGAAAGATGGATGAATAAATGGACATGCAGGGGTTTAACATAGGTGTCGGACTTGTGAACATGGCAAACCACTTATACTAACTGAGCGAACCACATACAAAAAGATGGATGAATAAATGGACATGCAGGGATTTAACATAGGTGTCAGACTTCTCATCGTGGCAAACCACTTATACTAACTGAGCGAACCACATACAGAAGGATGGATGAATCGGTGGGACATTTAGGGGTTTAATAATGGTGTCGGACTTGTGAAGGTGGTAAACCATTTATACTAACTGTGCAAACCACATCGATAAAATTGATGGTAAATTACTTACACCAACATTGATAACCAGTTGGTATAAAGATATGGTTAAATACTTGTATAAACCAGTTTCATAAACATGGTAAACCACTTACGTGAACATGGTAAACTAATTATATAAAGAAAAGGTCAAGCAATTATCAGTTTTGGTGTTTGAGTTTAAGTGGTTAAAAGTCAATTGATTTGTATTCCAAAAAATATATGTACATTTGTTACATTTGTACAAATCATGACTACATGCAAATAGTTTACAGTAATGTGTAAAAATCAAAATGTCATTTGCCATATAGTTGTTGTGTTAATCTTGAATTTCGGAGATAATCTCTGCTCGTTTAACATTATCCTCATGTAATATCCATTTGGCCACATATTGTTCTCTGAATGCCTACAATTGTTCCTGAAAATAAAAGACACCCCACAAACTTATTCACTGCATTAAGAAACCAACCAAAACAATGTTCACAATAACACAAATTTACAAACTGTAGTATATTTTGGCATGCTTTTGAACTGGTACCTTGCCACCTCGTCCCAAACGTCCATGTATCTGATAACCATCATACCGCAATCAAAGCTAAAAATGACCAATATCATTTATTAGTTCATTTCAATATATCCTACACCGATGTATCATAAATAAACACTAGTAGGTGTAAACTGACCTGTTAGGCTGACGAGGGACGTCATGGTTAATGAGTTTTAAACGAACTTGTTTTTCCAACTCAAAGTGCTCAACCAGACCAAATAGGCATTCCAAACGATATGCTTGTGACCATCATGAACTTACGTTAATAACACATTCCACGTAGTGAATAACTACTTTCAACCGTAAATCATTTAACCTAAATGAAAGGATGATGAACTTACAATTGCCTTGTGAATTTGCTGACGGATTTGATTACTGTGTCCCAAGGAGTCCAGGACATATAACTCTCTGGTGACACAATTCACAGCATAGCACCACTAGTGATCACTAAAAACCGTGGGGACAAAAACCTAAAATCCAATTTAAATTAAGACATCATCGACAAGTCGTTGAATATTTTGTAATCTAAACATATTAAGCACTTACAAATTGCACAGTCAGAATATTCTCAAGATTCATCATCCCATCTGGGTAATATAATTTGTAGTCCTTGTATTCCCAAACCCTTCTTTTGGGTGTTTTGCCATTAATCTTCCTTTTACGGTTATTTATGTTGTCAATGACAGCAGACTGCAAGAAGTGTACATTCATTAGGTTATCTTAGATCAAACTTATAATAAGTACATATGGAACAGATTAACATACCGCAAAAAATGGATTCAGGCATATTCGTTTGATGGCGCCTTCATTTTTCAATTGGTCATACATGAACATGTTGCACACAAATAACATAGCCTACAAACATTTCATCAAATTAAACAATTAGTGAAGTTTTGAATTTCATTGTTACATTAAGCGTGACAAAATGGCAGCATGGCTCACCAAATTATCAATTTTCCCTTCCAAGGCGAAGGACATAATATCGGACTTTGTAACCATGTGGCTATCAATCTGCACAAGAACTTTACAAAAACCACCAGATTCGATGAACTATCCATTGTAATTACTGACCAACAACAACATCAGCTAACCATTTTTGAACGGAAATAACTAAAATGAACACACCTACTATCTTCATAACGTGCAGATGTGACAGCTCTGTAGACTTTGTCATTGTCAACAACCGGCATGATAGGCTCATCCCTATCAGGACTGACCTGCCCTTCCACGACATCAGGCTCAGCCCTGACCGTAGTGCCCTCCACCTGCTCAACATGAGTATTATCGGGCCTATGAGGAATGACCTTCCCTTGCACAATGTCAGGCTTAGCCCTGACCGCAGTAACCTCCATGGGCACAACTTCAATAGCATATGGCATATCACGAATGACTTGCCTCTGCTTAGCATCAAGCTCAGCCCTGACCGCAGTAACCTCCATGGACACAACTTCAGTAGCATGGGGTATATCACGAATGACTTGCCCCTGCTCAGTATCAGGCTCAGCCCTGACCGCAGTAACCTCCATGGCCACAACTTTAGTAGCATGGGGCATATCACGAATGACTTGCCCCTGCTCAGCATCAGGCTCAGCCCTGACCATAGTATCCTCCATGGGCACAACATCATTAGCATCGGGCCCATCACGAATGACTTGCCCCTACCCAGCATCAGGCTCAACCCTCGTGATCTGCTTCTGTCCATCAATAGAGTCAGCCCTCATCGGGGTTGCATGACTCTGCCCATCATTGCACTGAGGACTAACAGGAGTAGCTTGCCTTTGAGGACTTACATGATGCTGGGATTGCATCTCGTGTGGGATGTTATCTGGTCCAACAATGATGCTCCCGTAAAAGTATGCTATGGATTACTACTCAACAATAACTGAATCTGGATGACCTTCTCCTCAAGGGCAGCAATCTGTTCCTGATTTGCCAGTAGCCTCCTTGTGGCCCCTGCAATTTCATCCGATATTGTATCTGTCACATTATCAGACGATGAACCATGTTTGTCGTCTATGCCTTTTGGACTTGGGGGTGGTGCACAACACCTCAGTGCCTCGCATACTATATCAATTTTGTTTTCTTCCTCCCCAAGTTTCCAATCGAAGACAATCTACACAAGTTGTATCCCATCATTGTTGGAAATCAAAAAACATAATGAATTCCAATAACTTAGGAAATCAATAAACCATAACGAATACCTGATTTGTTTGAAAAGCAGAACATATATTCGAAGACCTCATAGTAATGGGATGACATCCAAGCATTCTTGGAAATTGTGAACTGCATAACTGTTTCAAACAAACACATGGTTTGTAAAACAAACATAAGAACAATAATTTACATTGTAAAATGATTAATACTAACCTGCAAGACAACAACACACCCCGACAAATTAACAACAATTGTGTTCTATTGTTAGTTGTACAATACGGAAGCTCTGTTCAAACTTTGAATCAAAAAATTGTGAACGGCTGCCCTCCAATTATACATATTTAAATTATGTACATTTTGTAGTAAATGAAAAGGAAATGCATTAATAGTTATCGAAGACCGGGGAAAATAAAACATTCCAAGTACAAGTATTATATACAGTCTGCAGAAGTCTTTGACGTTTTCATCCTTCTTGACATCAGAATCACGGAGCTTTACAAGCACCAAATTTGTGGTCATTTCACTTCCATTGAACAGGCGGTTCATGAAAGCAGCATCACCATATTCCAGGGTAACTTCCTCGCCAGTTACCCCCAGCCCCAATGTGATGCATACATCAAACGGAGAAAATGGGACTAAAAATTCCCTAATCCTGAAACACTGGTCTACAATACACCACCTGCTAATTAGTTATCGCAAAACAACAGATGAAATATGTAGTGGCTGTTCTAGGCGCAAGAGCCATTTGAATGGAGTTGTCTCCATCAACTCCCTTTGAATTGGGGACATCTCACGATTAATGTCAATGATAGCATCAGTGTGGAGTTTGTGCCTGACTCTCAACTGTTAATACAAATCAACAAAACAAATTACATTTTTTTCACACTTAGAGCATAAACTATGAAATTAAATTGCACAAATCACTAACCTTTGGTTCTCCCCAATCTCCAGCAGAGGATTTTTTGGGACCTATATATGTATAGGAAGGAAACTGGTACCCAAGAAAAGTAGCCCATTACTCAGATATTGAAAAGTACAGTGACAAACAAAATACTTAATGTGTTACTCAACAACACAAGTAGTACAATTTGTAAGTGTCTTTCGCATACACACACTTGCAACAAAAAGAAACCAACACACTACCAAGACAACTTCTTTCGCATACACAAATGTAGAATAATAACTGGTTCACTATGTTAAAATAAGTGGTTCAATGGCGAATTATTTCCAATACACACACGTGTATAACACATGCAAAGACCTCCATGTCAAACCCACAACCCAAGTGGTTCACTATGTTTACCTAAGTGGTTTAATGACGTAAGTGGTTCACATACAAACATACAATGTGTCTTAGACAAGTAAGTATCACACATGGTAACTAGTAATGTTAAACCTACAATAAAATTATCTTCTTTTTTGACCTAAGTTGTTAACTATCACCAGCAAAGTTTAACGACAAAGGCATGAACATATATACAAACCCACAACATAACTCAACACCAAAACATTGTGTACATCATTCGAATCATTGCTTTCGATAAACCCTAAAACGTACATTGTTAGACACAGGACGACCGAGCGATACACCTTATGACAGTGAACTCCAGCTTCCGACGTCGATTCACCGTAGATGACCGCCAACAACAGGATCGTCAAATGAAAATACGAAAGGGTTAAGAAGCGACAAAAATGTTGCAGAGAAGCAAACCAATTCATTTCCAAAACGAGCTCTTTGATGTTGTCTGACGTTGGAGATGTCTTCCAAAACGCAGTGGAATGATGGGACTACTCACATTTAGCCTTCATTTTAAACGGGAAATTTGGCATACAAAATGTCTTATCTACCCTCGCAAGACGACAAAGCAAGACAACGTTCCCGCCAGTGAGAGGAGCTCAATATCAGACTACTTCTCTGTGTTGAAATAAGTGGTTCTCTGCGTACAAATAAGTGGTTTGCTGTGTTCACCAATGCGACCAAGGACATGTTCACACAATTGCTTCTCTGTATTGAAATAAGTGGTTCTCTGCGTACAAATAAGTGGTTTGTTATGTTCACCAATGCGACCAAGGACATGTTCACACAATTCCTTCTCTGCGTATAATTAAGTGGTTCTCTGTGTACAAATAAGTGATTTGTTGTGTTCACCAATGTGACCAAGGACATGTTCACACAATTGCTTCATTGTGTTGAAATAAGTGGTTCTCTGCATACAAATAAATGATTTGTTGTGTTCACCAATGCGACCAAGGACATGTTCACATAATTCCTTCTCTGTGTTGAAATAAGTGGTTCTCTGCGTACAAATAAGTGGTTTGTTGTGTTCACCAATGCGACCAAGGACATCTTCACACAATTCCTTCTCTGTGTATAATTAAGTGATTCTTCTTTTGTAATTAAAAAAAGTATATTACTTAACATAACAATACCAGGAAGTTGTCCTCAAACATTAATCAATTACTTGTTCTTTGTGGTAAAACCTTAGCTTACAAAAGGAGAACATAAGAATACAATAAATTTGTCGTCATACATTAACCAATTAATTGTTTAGCTTACAAAAGGACTTCTTGTAATGGCGCTACGTGTGCGCTTCCTTGGTTTCATCTTCAGCCGACGGTACATGCTACCTCGTCGGAGTTGTTGACCCATATCACTCTGAACATTCTTATTTGCTTTGGATGCATCCGATGATTGAAAAGTAATAGGGTAATGAACAGAGGCAGGATCCACATTGGTATCTTCAGTATTCTGGTCACTTTGTACGAATTTTTGTTTCTGGTTTAACAAATTAGTTAGCTCGAGAACCTGACTCTCTAGATTCTGAATCCGTTCTTCTTATCTTGCAACAGCACGCAACAATGTTGTCTTTCTGTCAATCAATTCTCTCAAATTGGACTGCTTGTTTGGATGGTGCTTAACTTTAGAACCTGATGAATGCAAGGCTTCCCTTACAATGTCAATCAGCAACTCTTCACTGGACATTGCTAAATCATGAATAACTTGATAACCACAACAATAACCACAATTGAACAATTTTGCACAATAACTGTGAATTCATATATCTGTCCATAGGTATTACTAACCAAATTTCTTTCGAATGTCACTTCAATCTGTCTCGGACCAACCTTCACATCCTGCTAGTAAAGAATGCAAGGGAATTTTTGCCTCCTTAGATCTCCCTTTTTACTTGAAGACAACAGATGCTCCAAAGCCCATATCTGTAATGCAATAAAAAAAAATTACAATCCATCAACAACAAAACGACAGTAATTGACAAATCATAAATGAGTTTTTGTCCAACCATTTCATTGTAATTACCTATAACACATACACATGCCCCAATATATGTATGTCTAACTCCAACATCGGCCTGCAACGAAGTCGATGTTCGATACAAACTTTGCACTAGAAATTGGAACACAGTTGTTCCCCAATTATAATTACAGAGTTCCCCTAACTCATCTACAATACTAAATAAACCACCAAAAACACTCCCACTCACAGTCGGCAGTAAGA
>Ga0209489_109523_pt1 | contig 11980 bp, 2 predicted proteins | sample SiratrowhiteBW_FD_187527 | JGI IMG/M metagenome (GOLD analysis project Ga0209489, IMG submission 187527) | Root nodule microbial communities of legume samples collected from California, USA - Siratro white BW (SPAdes) (version 2) | ecosystem: Host-associated > Plants > Roots > Nodule | place: USA... | reverse complement strand
AACCGACGTGGTACATACCCTAATTTTACCCTCCTTTTTTATTTCAGTAACAAAGTCACCATGACGTCGGTTACGTGGTCCAAACCGACGTCATGTGATACTTCACCACGTCGGTTAGGGCATATTAACTGACGTGGTGCATCAACGCCATTTTAAAATTTTAAATTTTTGAATTTTAAAGCTTAAGTGGGAATTCAATGGCGGTTTTTTTCTGTAACCGACATTATGTTGTTCATTTATTTACAAAAAAGTCATCGCGTTTTGGATAACGTAGTTTTTACTTTTAACCATCATTGAAGGCAGACGTTAAATGTGTATTTTGTACTAGTGCTTTCATCTCAAATCCACTCTTTCAAATTTACTTTCTAATCCAAACACACTCTTAAAAAATATTTAGATGGGTTAAAGCTATTGTTTGATTTGAATATTAAAATTGTAAAGTAGGCATATAAAACACAAACAAATCCGAACCCATCCCATTTTAGTACATAATTTTCTTTATTTTTTATCTTGTGAAATTATGTAACTTTTATGTTGTATATTTCTATAATTTTGATCTCTTAGATGTTTTTTTATTAATTTTCTTTTGTTATGATTTTCCCGTTTTTCTAATTTTTTCCTTTTTCCAAAATTGAAGATTAACAAAAATATTAAATATTACCTTATGTTTTCTTATTAAAAAAAATTTTAAAAATTGAAACTGTGCTTGATTGAATCATTTTCAATAAAAATCGATCATGAAATATTTTTATGTTAATTTTACTAAAAGTTATATATATTAATACTTATTGCAGCCTTTATTATATGCTGGAAAGCTGCCTTTTTTTCATACTTTCCACGATATTCCTTTTCTAGTGAAAAGATTTTCGTCCACACGAGTATTTAATAAAGAAAGAAATTATCAATTATATTTTAAGAGAATAAAAAATTAAGATACTACTATTTAATATTAGTTGACTTAAAATTAAGATAAAAAATAATATAAAAATAATTGAATTAAATTTTTAAAAGAATAATACAAAGAGAATAAAATAAAATATTTTATAAATATTTTTAATTAAATAATTATAATAAAAAAATAAATGATAAATTATTTTATTTTATATTTTTATAATAAATTTATATTGGACAGAATAAATTATAATAATTTTATGACCGTACTTTTATATTAAAATTGAAATTAGAAGAAAATATTATAATAAATTATAAAATTGTTATTTGAATTAAAATTTATATTTTTACTTTGTTAAAAATATCTAAATAATTAATAATAAAAACGAAATTAATTTTTTATGTAATATTCTATAAAATAGTTCCAAACTAAAAATCAACCTAAAATTTAGTTTTGAGATAAATAAGATACTACATGATTTTTTTTTAACAAAGTGTTAAAAAATTAGAAAAATTTGTTATTTAGTTGTTATTTTTCCAATAACACAGTTATATTGATTCAGATTTTATTTTATTTTTGTTATTATTTATTTAGATATTTTCTTAACAGTATATAGATTATGGAAGGATATCAATATAATGGATATGTCTTCCCTATAAAAAGAAAAAACCTAACATTCTTTATATAAACACAGTACGATCACAAGGGTTTTGGAAAGGAGACGAAGATGGCTTCTACTCCAATAATCCCTTGTGAACTCATAGTAGAAATTCTTTCATGGCTTCCTGTGAAGACTCTCATGCGATTCAGGTGCGTTTCCAAGACTTGGAAATCTCTTATCTTCAATTCCTACTTTGTTAAATTGCACCTTGAAAGAACCTCCAGAAACATGCAAGTCCTGTTAAAGTTGAAAGACGAAGACGATGATGAGCCATGTACCTTGGCTTCATTTTGCTCTACATCTTCTTTGATCCAAAACCCTGCTTCCTCTTTTGATGATAGTCACCAGCACCCCTTCGCCCCCCTTAAATCTATCTTGGGTTCTTGCAATGGCTTGTTTTGCCTGCATGACTCTCTTTTCGTAGATGAGTGTGAAGAACATTGGGTCCGCTTTTGGAACCCTGCCACCAAGATTATGTCTGAACCTTCGCCACGCTTGTGTATCCGTTCTCCCAAGAAACCCTATTATACGAAACGTGGGTATTGCTACGATGATTGGAGTGACACTTTCAAGGTGGTGGCAATGATTTTGGAAAAAAAAACACAACAAATGAATGTGTGGGTTTACTGCATGGGTGACACATGTTGGAAAAATATTTTAACATGTCCTTCTTTTTCTACTTTTGAACAAGTTGGATGCTCCCTGGATGGCACTGTTAATTGGATAGGATTTTCTCGTGAATTTTATAAGCGGGTAACTTTTGCTGACATTGAGATACTGGAAATTTTGTCGTATGATGTGAGGACCGATTCATGCAGATATTTGACGGTGCCTGACTGTAATTTTCAATTTTTTTCTGAGCCTTATCTTGCGGTTTTGAATGATTGTCTTTGCGTTTCTATTGATGATGAGAGAATCAACTTTGTTGTTTTGCTACTGATAGAGGTTCGAGATGAAAGATCTTGGACAAAGTTGCTGAATATACCTTATGAAAGTCTCCAGATCAATACATTTTTACTTGGAGAGCTGAGGATTTTGTGCTTGTCTGGTGATGTCTTGTTGTTGGCAAACTATGAAGAAAATGGATTTATTCTCTTTAATATGAAGGATAATAAGGTAGAACGTACTGAAAGTTTTATCGATTTCGAGTTTCATATGGTTTCCTTTAACTATGTTCCAAGCTTGCTTTTACCTCATTGAAAAATTTACTTTTTGTCTAATTATGCAAGTGTTGTGAGAACTCTGTCTTAGTTTGTAGTGGAAATAATTTGGATATTTTCTTAGTTTGATTTATTTGGTGATTATTGGCTATTGCTAAAAAGTGTATATCTGTATTGGTTGTGACCTTTTATTGTTGTGATTATTTTTGGTATATTTAGTTACTAAATAAGTTTTTACATATTTGATTGCTAAATTAGCTTTGAAAAATTTGGTTGCTAAATTTATTTTTATATAATTGATTTCTAAATTGGTAAATTATATATATTTCATATGTAAATTGAATTTTTATTTAATATTAACTTATTCCAATGGGTGGAATTCATTTATTTGAAAACATTAAACATGTAAGTGGTGCAAACATGTAAGTGGTGCAGTACTTATCTCAACTTGATTACACTTATCTCAACTTGATTACTATTTAATGAGAGAATTCATGATACATATAAGTGGCTGAATTCACTCTTTACCAATTATGTGGCTGAATTCACTCTTTTCCAATTATGTGGCTGAATTCACTCTTTTCCAATTATGTGGCTGAATTCACACCTAAATTTATAATTTATTTCAATCTAAATACAGTTATTAATCTTTTAGCAAACAATCAGATAATCTTTTAGCAAACAATCAGATAGTATTTCAATCTATTCAACTAACCACCGTAAATCACAAAATCTCCTAAATTTATAATTTATTTCAATCTAAATACAGTTATTAATCTTTTAGCAAACAATCAGATAATCTTTTAACAAACAATCAGATAGTATTTAATCTATTCAACCAACCACCGTAAATCACAACATCTCAACAGAATAGCTCAACAGAATAGCGTATTTTACGGCTTCACATAAATATTTGAGATAAATACGGCTTCACATAAATATTTGAGATAACAAACGTGATATACAAACGATATCACAACATCTCAACAGAATATAATTGAAAGGAAATTTAAGATAAATATTTGAGATAACAAACGATAATGGTGTGTGGTATGGACAAATCTTTAGATTTTAAAGAAAAGAAATCAAAAGAAAATTGAAACTAATTCAGTTTAGGAAATAGTTTAGTAGTATATTAACCTAAGATTCGGTCTAGTTGACCTACTATAAAATATTTTTTGAAATATTTTTTGAAAAAAATTTAAATTAAAAGTTAGTTTTACAAATTAAAATTACAAATTTAAATGTTTTTCAATTTAATTAATATATTTTAATTATTAAATGTTAAAGTAATATAAATTAAAAGTAATATATTTTAATTATTAAATGTTAAAGTAATATAAATGAAAATATTTTTAAATCATCGTTTTATATCCCATATATAATTTATTTTATATATTGTTTGTTTGTTTTTTTTTTGTAAACAAAATTTTCCTAAAGAAAATAAAGTCAGGTAATAATTTCAAAACTTAGGTACATATAATTTTTTTTTGGATTAATCTTATTTCTAATATCCTTTAGTTAAATTTCTAAATGTATAAACTCAATATTTTTAACAAAATTTAGATGAACAATAATAACTACAAACATTATTTTTTACAAAATTTCAAAATAAAATATAGACTTTGTTGATCTCATCATTGTGATCAACTTATCTAAATAATTAAATAATTATAAATTTTGTGTTTTACTTTGTAATCACCTTTACATTTATGATTTTAATGAAATTTGACGTAAAACACGCAATGATTTGTGTAATTCGATTTGTTATATTTTTATAATATTATCTTAATGGACAATAATTTTGATTCAATTTGTTACTATATTAATATAAATAATATTTAAATTTCTAAATTGATTGCAGTAAGTATAATGACTACATATATTTGAAATTGGAATAACATAGTCCCAGTCAAATAAACATTAAATAATTAATATATAAAAACAATCAATATATTTATATATTTAAAATAAATTATTAAATCGATAATTTATTTATTTAATATTAGGTCCAAGTTATTTATATGTTAAATTATTTATTTTATTCTTTTATTTATTTAAAATGGATTAAATTAGTACTTCATGGAAAATATACATAACTTAATACCTTCATCAACATTTTATGCGTTTTGTATGTTATCTACAACTTATTACCTTCAATAACATTTTATGTGTTTTTACGTGTTTTGTATGTTATCTATAACTTCACATATTGTTTCTTCCCATTCTATTTTAAATTATATATATTTTTAAAATATTTATTATTAATCTTTTTCATGGTAAGCTAATTTTTTTAGGACGAAAATTTTTGTAATTAAGAATAGTGTAACCCCACCCACACACACGAAGGAGATAAGAACAAAAGTCCCCATTTTCACTTTAGCTCTCTCTCTCCTACCTTCCATTCTCCATAACCTTCTTCCTTTTCTCTTGTTTTTCACCCTTCATATTTTATCTGTTTCAGAATTTGTTCAAGTTCCGGAGTAGTTGAGGATCTTAGGACCATTTCAAACCGATCAGAATCTCAAACATAGTAAGTTCATATTTGCTCTAAAGATTCCTTGTTCTCTATTTTTCGTTAAGTTTTTGTCATCAATAGTGATGGGAACAATTGAGAAAAGTGTTCCTCTCAACTTGATTAAGGTTATACTAAAAGTTGGTGTTATTTGGAAAACTTGTTCTAGATCCCTAACGTTGAACTGGTATTGTTGTTTGATTGGAGGAATTGACAGGGGATCATTGTATGAGGTAAGGGAGGTAAGGGAAGCTAGTAACTTATTTTTATACTAGTTAGTTACTTTTAGATAGACCTATAGGACAAAAGACTTGAATATGTGATTATCAGTGCTCAAGTCTTTCTTGCAGGTCTGACTGGTCCTTGAGCACTGAATGAATTTGATTGTTTATTTTGACTTAGTGTGATTAACTTAACTGTGTTATGAGTAATTTATTGTTTTGATGATGGAATTATGAAATTGATACTATACATTTGGGATAATGTACGAGATGTGCTTGTTTGTGTACATTAAGTATAACACGCCTATGTTTAACAGAGATCCTCAAGCTTCACTGATGATCTAAGTCACATAGACTAAGATATCAGGTGGTGAGAAGCTATGAGGGAGTTCATACAGACCAGGACTGCTGGTAGACACTCGGGTTTTGATATTTGAATTTACTCTGATCCTTTCTCTTAGATTCAATAGCAGTCTAAGTCGTGGGTATTGGATTAGTCCTTTCTCTTAGATTCGCTGGTAGTCTAAGTCTTGGGTATTGGATTAGTCCTTTCTCTTAGATTTGTTGAATCTAAGTCTTGGGTATTGGATTAGATGTTAGTCTATGGTAGGGGCATACTTAATGAGTCTTCCGAAAGACGATAGGTCTATGTGTGACCTATATGTATTGATGTGGTCGATATGAGACCTTTATGAATGATGTTTAACATGAGTACTTGAAATGAAAAAGGAAAACTTGTATTGAAACTTGATATGCTAGACTTTAAAGAAATTCTAATGACTGAGATACTATGTTCTATTTGCATGTATTTAATATGTTATAAACTTTCAATTTTACTAGCTTACCTTTGCTTATCATGTTTTTGTATGAACTGCGATGACAGTACTACGTACACGAGCAGTTGTAGATGCAGGTTTTGGAGAACCTTAAAGATGATATGCCCTTAAACTGATGTTCCTTTTGTCTTGTATATACTTGGATATATGTTTTTGTCACGTGGATAGTTGTACATAGGTCTATGTATCTGAACACTTTTTGTAGTACTTTGAACCTTAAATGCATGTTATAGCAGACAAAGTTAGTTTAGTTGAAAATCATTTTAAATAGTCTCAGTCAAGCGAATTTTGTAGAAAAGTTCACTCTGCAAGTCTCGCTTGAACAAGATACAGCTCACTTGAGCGAGCTCTTCATAAACAAAATAGGGTGTCCTCTGGGCAAGAGTAGTTTTTCTCAGGCGAAAATCAAGAGTGCTCTCTGGAGTTTTTTCGCTCAAGCGACAAATGTCTAGGTCAAACGAGGTGGATTTTCGTTCGAGCAAAACTATTTTCGCCTGAGCTACAAAAAAAAATGTTCTTCCCTTCTTCTTTTCTTCTCATCTTCTTCTTTCCTTTTGTTATTTATCTTTTGTGTATTAAATAATTTATGGATTGAAATTATATTTTGTTCATCTATAAGAGTTGAATGATACATGATATAGAATTTTTAGGCTGTTATATAAAGACTATAATAACTATAATAACAATGAATATATTTATATATTCGAAATAAATTATTAAACCAATAATTTATTTATTAAATATTAGATGCAAGTCTTTCATATATTAAATTATTTATTTTTCTCTTTTATTTACTTAAAATGTGTAAAATTAGTATTTTATGGAAATCATATATAACTTCCTACATTTAACAATATTTTATGTGTTTTGTGTGTTATTTATGACTTCACATATTGTGAATATTTTCTTCTTATGATTTATTCTATTTTAAATTATATTTTTAAAATATTTATTATTAATTTCATCACTTATTTAGTGTTAGTTTTTACTTCTTTTATATATTCAAATATTAATTTTATTATTTAATTTTTAATCCATGAAATTAATATTTAAATTAACTATAAAACAATTCTAATTCCTTTTAGAGAGAAAAATATTTTCATTACAAACCCTTATTTAATTCATTAATTACAATAAAAATATAAATTTTTCTTATTGTATCCATTTAACACATTATGACAAGCAGTCGGTGATCAATTTTTAAATATTAATTATTCTACAAAGGAATTCATATATTTCGAGAACATTTATTCAATTTTTTTTAATTATTTGAAAAAAGGTAACATTTATTATTCAAATTTATGTATTTTAATTTTCCATTATCAACATAACAATTAAACTATTAAATTAAATATTATGTATTATCCAAAATTAATATAAATATTAATAAAATAAATTTAAATTTATGACAATTACGATACATGAATCCATGTTATGTATTTTTTTTATTATTCTCTATTTTATTGGAAGAAAATTTCGATTTATTCTGTTAATATATTAACATAAGTAATACTCAAATTTTTAAATTAGTTAAAAAAAACTATAATGACTATATATATTTCAAATTAGAGTACCATATTTCTATAAACATTAAATAATTAGAACAATCAATATATTTATATATTTGAAATAAATTATTAAACTAATAATTTATTTATTCAATCTTAGATGAAGTCTTTCATTGTTAAATTATTTATTTTCCTCCTTTATTTACTTAAAATGTGTTAAATTGGTACTTTATGGAAATCATACATAACTTCCAACATTTAATAACATTTTATATGTCTGGTATGTTATTTTTAACTTCACTTTTCTTTTTTATATGATTCATTTTATTTTAAATTATATTTTTAAAATACTTATTATTAACTTCATCATTTATTTAACGATAGTTTTACCTCATTTATATTTTCAAATACTAATTTTATTATTTAATTTTTTTGTTCATGAAATTGATATTTAAATTTAACAATAAAACAACCGTAATTTCATGTAGAGAGGAAAAATTGTTTTCATTACAAACCCTTATTTAATTCATTAATTACAATAAAAACATAATATTTTTTATTGTGTGTCATTTAACCACAAATTTTTCAAATTAGTGTAATTTTTTTTTTTTTTTGAAGTTTTCAAAATGATGCAATTTTTTAATTCCAATTTTTCAAAATTAGTGTAAATTGTGCAGAGTTTGCCCAATATCATTACAAATAAATTGTGTCATTATTGTACAATTTAATTTAAGATTATATAAAGTGGAAAGAAAAGACTATTTTACTATATTGAATGAAATTATGCAATAAAGGTGCTATCTTAATTAATTGCACTATTTGAGGGTGATTAATTCTCCTACCCTCTTTTGTTTTCTCACATTGTATTGGGTTGTAGACACATAAAATTAATATAATTAATTCATAGTGGAATTTTATTAAATATATAATGATTAAAATTAATTGCCATTAAATAATTAGCATAAATGTAAAGTTAATTTAAATGGAAGAATGACCTCCTGAGAAGAAAAGTTACTTGTTGGGAAGAAAATGTATGTAAAAAGTAGTTAAATAAAAATATGGTTTGTATATAGTGAAAATTTAAATTATTTGAACTTAGTTAGATTTTAAAACTTATTTATATCTTTTTCCTTCTTAAAACTACTTCAATTCCATTCAAATTAACTTCACATTTAACTTCACATTAATTTCAATTATTTAATGACAATTAATTTCAATAATTATATATTCAATAAAATTGCACGAGTTAATTCTATTAATTCTTTGTACACAACTCAATATAACATGAGAAAACAGGAGAGGAATGAAAATTAATCACCCTCAAATCTTGCACTACAGTAACTATTCTAATTGATCAATTAATTCATTAATTAAAATGGTACCTTTACTGTACAATTTCATTCGATCAACTAAAATCATCTTCTCTTTACAAAGGATTTCACATAATCTTAAATTAAATCTTGCAATAATGACACGATATATTGTCAACCATATCCTACAACCTCTGCTTGATTTACCGACATTTGGAATTAAAAAAATAGGTGCACCATTTTGGAAATTTCATAAAAAAAATTACACTAGTTTGAAATTTTTTTTCGTCATTTAACATATTATGACAAACACTTGGTTATAATTTTTAAATATTAATTATTCTATAAAGTAATTAATATTTTAAAAATATTTATTCTATTTCTTTTAATTATTTATAAAAAAAATAATAATTATTATTCAAATTTATGTATTTTAATTTTTCCATTATCAGTATAACAATTAAACTATTAAATTAAATATTATGTATTATCCAAAATTAATATAAATATTAATAAAAAATCTGAATCTATAATTTTTTTTAATTTCTCTAATATGGAGATAAGTAATGTTAGAAAATACACATAATGTTAGAAAATACATGTGAGATCGTTGAGTGGAAAGATGATTCAATGATGTTTCAAATCCAAGACACCAGTAAGGAAATGAATTAATGATCCACCAATCTTGAAGATTCGTTGAGTCATCATCAGCTTCTTGATTGACCCATCAATAAAGCAAAATTTCTTCCTCGCTCTCAAAACTTGTTCTTAAGGAACGAGCCCATTCATTATAATTTTTGCTCGCCCCTCAATTGTACTTGCGTAATCAAGAGACCAAGATTGTTAGGATTGTCAAGAGTGGTTATGTTATAAGGTGAGATAATTTTTTATTGACGGGTGTCATCATTGGGTTCTTCAGCCATGATTCAATATGTATATGTTGGGTGTATATGGATATGACTCTAATACCATGACAAAATATCCCACTCCTTTGTTTTTCACAAAATTAAAATATATTTCTTAAACTTTCTTCTACAGATCCGTTCAAATCTATACAAGATCTACTAATACAATCAACAATCAATACCTACCCAGTATAGTCAATCATATCTCGTGAAATATTACTAAATAAAAACAGATATATATAATGAAGATATACAATAGTCACAATAAAATATAATACATTTATTTCTTAATTTATTTTTTTCTTGTCTCTCTAATATCAAGATGAGTAAAGTTAAAATTTATAATACACATAATAATCAAGTCCAGTCGACACATCTATTGTTTTCATAAGTCCATGCTATTATTTCTTTCATGGGTCAATTTTTCAATTTTTCTATAATGAGCGTATATTAGAATATGTTTGGTCCAGTTAAACTTTTAGAATTATTTTATAATTGACTTAACCTAATATAATAACATCCTCTAGCCAACATGTGACAACTAATATGATACATTTTTATAGTATTTTAATCTAATACATTTACTTCTTAATTTATCTTTTCTGAATAAATATTTTATCTATTTAAAAAAGACTTAGTAATCTTTTTAAAATATTAAAACATAATTTGTTTTAAACAAGACTAACACTTTTTTTATGTAAATTACATATAAATTATAGATGAGTTAAAACTATTGTTTGATTTAGATTTTAAAATTGTGAAATGAATATATAAAACATAAACAAATCCGAACCCATCCTATTTTAGTACATAATTTTCTTTATTTTTTATGTTGTGGATTTATGTAACTTTTATGTTGTATATCTTTATAATTTTGATCTCTTAGACGTTTTTTATTTTTATTAATTTTCATTTCTTATGATTTCCCGTTTTTCTAGTTTTTCCTTTTTCAAAAATTGAAGATTAACAAAAATTTTAAATATTACCTTTTGTTTTCTATTTAAAAATATTTTAAAAAATTGAAACTGTGGTTAATTGAATCAAATTGATCGTGAAATAGTTTGACACTGCTTCACACCCAAAAAGAAGCGAGTTATGTCTGAATCAAATTTGGAAATGGAAGTCTTCTTTCGTTTCTCGCTGGTGAAGTAAGACTAAACTCATGAGCTTATTATCCTAGGTCGAAACAAGTTGATAGGAGCTCCTTTTTTCACCCCCATCCATGTCGCCACACGGGGCGACATGGATTGGGGGTGAAAAAAGGAAAGAGAGGGATGGGGTTTCTCTTGCTTTTGGCATAGCGGGCCCCGGCGGGAGGCCCGCACGACGGGCTATTAGCTCAGTGGTAGAGCGCGCCCCTGATAATTGCGTCGTTGTGCTTGGATTGTGAGGGCTCTCAGCCACATGGATAGTTTAATGTGCTTATCGGCGCCTAACCCTGAGATATGGCGTACTTAGCATGGGTTTAGGGTTTAATCAGGGCTCTCAGCCACATTAGCATGGCGTACTTCTCCTGTTTGAACCGGAGTTTGAAACCAAACTTATCCTCAGGAGGATAGATGGGGCGATTGAGGTGAGATCCAATGTAGATCCAACCTTCTCTTCACTCGTGGGATCCGGGCGATCCGGGGGGACCACTACGGCTCCTCTCTTCTCGAGAATTCATACATCCCTTATCAGTATATGGACAGTTATCTCTCGAGCACTAGTTTAAGTTTGGCCTCAATGGAAAAAAACGGAGCACCTAACAATGTATCTTCACAGACCAAGAACTACGAGATTGCCCCTTTCATTCTGGGGTGATAGGGGGATCGTACCATTCGAGCCTTTTTTCATGCTTTTCCCAGGGGTCTGGAGAAAATTGCAATCAATAGGATTTTCCTAATCCTTCCCGAAAGGAAGAACGTGAAATTCTTTTTCCTTTCCACAGGGACCAGGAGATTGGATCTAGCCATAAGAAGAAGAAAATGCT